>JGI26082J51739_10001766_pt1 | contig 13389 bp, 12 predicted proteins | sample SaaInl5LU_22_DNA_FD_51739 | JGI IMG/M metagenome (IMG submission 51739)
CTAAGTTTCAACCAGATATTTCACAAAAAATTATTAGAGATTATGTAAGTTTTGAAAATCCTTTTAGAGGAGTATTAGTATATCACGGTTTAGGAACAGGTAAAAGTTGTGCTAGTATATTAGCAACTGATACTTTTATAAAACAACGTAAAAATGTAATAGTATTGTTACCTGCTTCATTAGAATCAAATTACCGTAAAGAACTAACAAAATGCTCTTTCTCTGGAGCATTATTAAAGAAAAAATGGAATTTGGTTCAATTAAGTATTAAAAATGATATGAAAATTATTGAAGATATTAAGAAAACCTTAGGTATTGAAAAAAAGTTTATTGAAAAGAAGAAGGGACTATTATGGTTACCTATAGTACCTACTGATTTTCCTCAAAGTAAAATTAAAGATACAAAAACCTTTAGAACTATGAACGAAGATGAAAAATCATTAGCTATGGAAGTTTATAACTACATCATAGATACAAGATATACATTTATACGTTATAATGGTTTAACAAATAAAAAATTAGATGAGTATGAAGAATTAAATAATTTTAATGAAGACATATTTGATAATTCTATCGTTGTTATAGATGAAGTTCATACATTTATTAGCAGAGTAGTAAATGGTGGTAAGATTGCACGTAGATTATATAATACTTTGATTAGTAAAACTAATATTAAGTGTATTTTATTATCAGGGACTCCAATTATAAATACTCCTTTTGAGATTTGTTATACATTAAACTTATTAAGAGGTCCTCTTAAAGAATATACTATTAAATCACAAAAATCAAAAGAAATTAAAGCAGAATTAGATGAAATAATTGACTATTTAGATAGTAAAGGTGTTTATAAATATATTGATACATTAGAATTAAATATTAATAAAACTAAATTAGACTTTACAATATTACCAAAACGGTTTGTTAGAAAGAATAAAAGTTCTATTGAATTAATTAAAGATAATAAATATTTATTGGAAGATGATAATGTAGCATACAAAATACTAAAAGTATTAAATGAAAAATACCCTATTTCTAAGAGTGTTGATGTAGAAGAATATACTGCTTTACCAGATAATAAAGAAGACTTCAATAAAATGTTTTTAGAATACAAAAATAATGAAATTCCTGAAATAAATAACGAAAATATGGGTAAGTTTATGAGAAGAATACAAGGGTTAGTATCTTATTATAAGACAGCTGATGAAGAACTATACCCTAAGAAATTAGAAACTATTTATAAAAATGTAGATATGTCTAATTANCAATTTAGTTATTATGCTAATGTTAGAAANGATGAAATAAAAGAAGAAGAAAGATCTAGAAAAATGAAAAGAACACGAANAGATGAAGATGTATTTAATATAAATGCTTCCTATAAAGCCTACTCCAGAATGNCTTGTAATTTTGTATTNCCAGAAGATATTAAACGTCCTTTCCCTAAAGATATTAAGAATAGAATTTTAAAGAAAGAAATAGATATAGCTGATGACGATATCATATCACAAACACCAGCTACTATAGCAGACAAAGGTAAATTATATGATATGGAATTGAATAAAGCATTATTAAAATTAGAAGAAAATGGAGATAAATATTTACAAGGTAAAGGATTATATGATAATAGTCCAAAGATGCACACACTATTAAATGATTTGACAACTAATAAAAAGAAATCTTTACTATATTCTCAATTCCGCACAGTAGAAGGATTACATATATTTAGTAAAGTTTTAGAACAAGCTGGTTGGATAGAAATAGATGTAAAACCTTTATCTGGAAATGATTTTGAGATTGTAAATGCGAATAAAGTATTGGATAGTAAATATAATAATAAAAGATATATTATATTTGGAAATAAAGAAAAATCTGATGTTTTGATTAACTTATTTAATGCTGATATGCGTTTCTTACCACCAACAATACAAGAACAATTAAATAAGTATAAATTAACAGAAAACTTAAGAGGCAAATTAGCATCTTTACTTATGATTACACAATCTGGAGCGGAAGGATTAAACTTGAGAAATGTTAGGTTTGTTTATATATTAGAACCTTTCTGGAATCAAGTGAGAATAGAACAAGTAATTGGAAGAGCAATTAGAAAGAATAGTCATAGAGAATTACCAGATAATGAAAGAAATGTTCAAGTAGTAATGTATATTACAAAATTAAATGAAAAACAAGCTAAATTAAATAAGACAATCCAAATTACAGATAATAGTAAGACAACAGATGAAAAAATAAGAGAATTAGCAGTTAAAAAAGATAATATTAATCAAACATTCTTAAATATTGTAAAATCTAATGCGATAGATTGTATAGTTCATTCTACTAATAATAAACCATTAGAACATAATTATAAATGTTATGTTCCAACTATGAATATAGACTTAACCAATATCGTTTATAATCCAAATATTAAAGATGATACAAAAGTTAAATTAAAAGATATTCGTGAGAAAACTATTTCTGGTAAAGGTAAAGTAGTATTAAAAGATGATAAGAAATATGTAGTAATGAATAACAATACTAATAAATTATATGATTATAATGCTTATAAATATGCTGGCGTTCTAATGGAAAGTATTTAGATTTATAGTTTTTTAATTTTATGAATAATTTGATGTAGAATATTAACCATTATATCCCACTCATAATTTTCAGTAATTTCTTTTTTACCAGTTTTACCGTGTTTTTCAATTAAATCTGGATTTGTATAGTATTTCCATATAGCATCTGCGAAATCATTTGGGTCTGATACTTCCGCCATTCCTCCAATTCCATCTCTTACATTATCAATATAATAATTCCACTTTGGTTCAATTAATATAGAATTGTTATTATTTAAGAACTCTTTAAATCCTCCAATATTTGCTGCTACTTGCGGACATCCTATCGCAAGATGTTCAAATTGACATAAACCAAATCCTTCTCCTTCACAAGTATTCAAACCAATATCACAAGCATTATATAAAATNTTGATATCTCTATCTGATAATTGTTGAGGTTTAGGAATTGTTGAAAGATACTTCATTCCAATATCTTCTGAAATATTTCTTCTTCTCAACTCATTCTTATAAATATCTATCAAATTCCAAAAGCCTTTAATAGTTGTTGCTATCATTAGTTTTAGAGGTTTTTTATTTTCATCCTCTAATTTAATATGTCTCTCAACTACATTTACATATGCAATTATAGTGTGATCTAATCTCTTTCTAGGTTGATTCCTATTTAAATTTAAAATAACAAAAGCATCTTGTGGAATATTAAAGTATAAACGACATAAATTTTTATTTATTGGGAAATATAACTTACTATCAAATCCGTGTGGGAAGAAATAACAAGGTATATCCTTCTTTAAACCTAATTCTCTTACAACATTCTTCCAATGAGATGTAAAAGTAATTACACCATCAAAATAGGTATTAAGAAGATTTATATACTCTGGTTTTTGATAAGGATATACTTGGTCCATATAACTAATTAGTTTAAAACTTTTTCTCTCATCTGGTGTCATATTTTCTACAATTGTTTTTGTTATAGAACTTGTAATTACCATATCATTAAATATTATAACAATATCCTGAGGATTTTCACGCATATAATCAGCTATTTCTTTTTCACCAAATCCATTTCTTTTAGGATTTTCTGTAGCTAAAGCATCGTGTAATATTACACTACTTGGTATATCATTTCTATTTGTTGTAGTTTGTTTAAAGTTTTGGAACCCATAAATGGTAAGTTGTAGGTCATCTTTTAATCCAAGATACTTGGAAATATAATATACAACACGACTATACCCATTTGACTGACCAATAGGATATGTTCCACATAACATAACACGTGTTTTATTTGTAGTATTATTAACTGGTTTCTTAATTTCTGTTATTTTAATTTTACTGAATTGTTCTGTAGATAGAGTAGATGGAACAGGTTTTTTTTCTATTTTTTCTGTAATTAAAGGATTTATTGTAATTTTTGGTTTAGAGTTTGTTATAATAACATCATCTTTTTTATCATCTGTTTTACCAAAATCTGTTTTATTTTGTAAAATATTTAAAATAGAACTCATTTCAAGTAAATATATTAATTTATAATAATGTTGTTTTAGATTTTTAAGTCAATTTAACTCCATAATAAATTAATGCTTCTTTTGCTGAATTATTCTCTGCTTCTTTTTTTGTAAAACCAGTAGATTTACCTAAAATTAATCCTGATTTATCTTTTACACAATACGTAAAGACTTTTTGATTATTTTTGACTTCTATACTAATTTCATAAAACTTGGGGCTATCTTGATATGTAAATTGCATATGATGAACTAACATATCCTTGAAATTATTCTTCTTATTAATTAACTCAGCAAAATCTAAGTATTTTTCGAATATATTGATAATCCACTGTTCAGCAATATGATATCCTGAACCAGATAAGGGTACGAAACCTTTATTTGTTAAATTATGTGAAAAACTAACTTCTTCTCCATTCTCGTTAAAATCAATAAATATCGCTCCAATAAAGGCTTCGAATACATCTTCCATAATTTTATAATTGTTTCTACCTTGGACATCTTCTACTTGTTTGGATAACAATACATACTTATTAAAGCCTACTTTATTTGATAAAAAACCTAACATTTTACCATTAACTAACTTTGTTCTTAATTTTGATAAGAAACCTTCATTCTGGTCTGGATATCTTTCATATAAATATGTAGCAGTAACCATACCTAAGATTGCATCACCAATAAACTCTAATCTTTCATATGACATCTCTTGAAGAGGTAAGCAATCATCAGGACAACGTTCATTACCAGATTTAAAGTCGTCATTTTTCATAGTGCAATAAGACCTATGAATAAATGCATTTCTGTAAATATTAATATTATGAAAATCAATATTTTCTAAACCGTGATTATTGAAAAATGATTGTATATCTTCCTTGTTTGGCAATACATTTGAAGGATTGTAGGGTAGTTCTTCATCAGGAGTTACCTGTGTTTTATTATGAATATTTACCAATTTATTCATATTAATTAATTAATTAATTCTGTTTTAGTTAATACCTGTTTTAATATAAAATTATAATATTCAATTTTTTAATATAATTTTATAATTTTATAGTTTTGAAAATATGTAAAGTAATGAAGGAATAATTATTAATAACTTATCTGGTTCATCAATATTATCCATCATAACAGTAACTATAATTAAAGAGCGTAATGCTATTGATGTTCTCATCATTTTATTTAATCTATTATTTAGACTAATTATGTTATTATCAGTATTTTGTAACATTTTAGGATAAGAAGATATTTTACTGATATCTTTACGAATACGACTATCAATAAATCCGATATCTTGTAATAACTGGTCGTTAAATGGTTCTAAAGCAGTAATATAATTAAACTCAGAATTTAAATATAAACAAGTTCCATCTATTAATGAGAATACACGGAATAATGATAAGAAATCTTGATTTATTTTAATCTTTAAATTATCAGAAAATGTTTCTCGAGATATAACAGAAGTTTTTAATTGTTCAAGGTCTAATGTTTCAAGATAATTGAAAAAATCTTGGAAAAACATTTTTAATTCTAATAATTCTAATGTATCTTCTAATTCAATAATTTTAAGATTAATTAAAATATCTACAAACTCATCTATATCTTTTTGATATACACTAAATACTAAAGTATTTATATTTGCTATAAACTCTGGAGATAGTTGTATAACATTACCAAAATCAAATAAAACCATTTCACCTTTACTATTTATACCTATATTACCTGGGTGTGGGTCACAATGAACTGATCCATATCTAATAACTTGTGCTAAGAATAAACGAACTAATCTTTCTGATAATTCTTTAGGGTCTATATTATTTTGCTTTAGTTTTTCAATATCTGTAATTTTAAATGATTCTACATATTCCATAGTTAAAACTTTTTTAGTAGATAAAGCCTTATATGTTATTGGTATATATACTGGTTCATCTGCTAACTTTTTTTTAAAACGAACCATTTGTATTCTTTCATTTTTAAAGTTTAACTCATTTGATAAAAACTTTCTATATTGTGTTAATATCATCTCAAACTCTTTTGCACGACTACTATTGACTTTAACAAAAATGGAATTTATATTATTTAATAATGTTAAATCATTTAATATTTCTGCTGCTATATCAGGCTTTTGAACTTTAATTACAATATCTTTTTTATTTAATAATTTTGCTTTATGAACTTGTCCTATTGAAGCAGTAGCTAATGGTATGGGTTCTATGTAATCAATTACTCTATAATTGTCTTTTAATTCCTCTCTTATGATATTATCAATATCTTCAAATAATACGGGATCTATCTTATCTTGTAACTTAGAAAGTTCATCTGTTACGATATTACCAAATATATCTACTCTAGTCGACATGAATTGTCCTATTTTTATAAACGCAGGTCCTAGGTTTATTAGTTCATTTGTTAGCCATTTAGCAAACTTATTATCATCTTTTTGAAATTTTTGTCTAACTTGAAGTTCTACTACAAATTTAGCTACACGTAATGTAGATTTTTGCTTTAANTTAGTTTTATTATTTATTCTATNATTAACATTATTAACATTTTTATTTATATTNAAACTATTTGACATAGATGTATTTATTTTAAAACATTTCATATATTCTTATATACTTAATTTTAATATATAAAATTAATATTTTTTAAATGAAACAACTAAAATAAAAAATATTTAGTAAATAATAAGAATTACTAATGAATACAAAGATGTCTGCATCCTCTCAATTCAAGATAAACGTAAAAGATTTACATCGTAAGATAACAAATGGTAGAAAACTTGTTGAACAGTCCAGATCTACTAATATAAGAAATATTGAAAAAGAAATTAAAAAAATTATTGAAAAAGAAAAAGAATACAGTTTAACTGTATTAGAAGAAATTATACCAGTATCTGTTAATGTAAATGATGAAGCAATTAATAACTTTAAAAATTTGATTCCAATTACATTTGAAATTAAAAAGAAAGTAGAAAAAGAAGTTATAAATCCAATTGTAGTTCATTTAGATGAATCTTTAGATGGAAGCATAAGTGCTACAATTGATGAAGATTCAGATGAAGAAATTGAAGATACTGATATAAATGAATTATTAAATTAGTTATATAATTTTAATATTTTTGGAATTACTTTATGACGTTCTACATCTTTATTTGTAAATTTAACGTGTTCTATATCTTCTATGACGTTTCCTTCTAATTTTTTTATAAAATCGCTTAATCCATTATCTTCAAAACCTCTATCGTGTTGTCTTTCATCACCTGTAATTATCATTTTACTATTATTTCCAATACGTGTTAATAACATCAGCATTTGATTAGGAGTCATATTTTGAGATTCGTCAGCAATAATCCAAGAATTTTCAAAAGTTCTTCCCCGCATATATGCCAAAGGACATATCTCAATTATTTGTTTTGCAATTAAACTTTGTATTTTTTGTGGTGTAGTAAATTGATAAAATACATCAAAAATAGGTTTTAACCANGGCTCCATNTTTTCTTCTAATGTTCCTGGTAAAAAACCGTGTTGTTCTTCTACACTTACAGCAGGTCTTGTAATAATAATTTTATTAATNTCTGAATCTAATAATTTATCAATAGCTGTATAAGAGGGAATCATAGTTTTTCCTGTTCCAGCAGGTCCTGTGGCAAGAATAATAGATTTTTTTGGATTTTCTAATAATTCTAAATAAAGTCTTTGATTATCGTTCCTTGGTTTAAAATCAGGTTTTTTAGTATATCTTTCTTTTCCTTGAAAAAATCGATCATCATCAAAGCTTGAACTAAATGAACTTGGTGAAAAACCATATATTGGATAATCATCAAAATCATCAAGGAACTTATTCTTCTTATTCTTTGCCCTCATCCTTAATATAGGATGGGTTTTTTTTGAATCTATAATTTTTGGGACTTTACAAAATGGAAGCAGTTTTTTATATAAAGAATGCGCCATATACTTAATAAAGGGCTTTATAATTAAATAACAAAATAATACACATTATTACTTTAAATAAATAAAATGTATCCAAAAATAATTGGTTTAGTAGGGCGTTCTCGTGTTGGAAAAGATACTGTAGCAGAATATATTATAGAACAATTTAATGAATATAAAATTGAAAGGTTATCAAGTCCTTTAAAAAAAGCTGTATGTAATCTATATAATTTTACACCAGAACAAGTTGAAAGTAATCAAAAAGAAGAGATTGATGAAAGGTATGGTATTACACCAAGAGAGGCTATTGTTTCTTTAACAGATTATATGATGTCTATAATGGATGTAGATCATTTTACAAAATTATTATATAATAAATATGATAATGGTGATACATCAAAGTATATTATATTACCAGATATACGTTATCCACACGATATAGATGAAGTAAAGAAAAGAGGAGGTATTGTAATTAAAATAAAACGTTTATCTACTTTTAGTTTTCACGATCATGAATATATTGTAGATTCTTTGAAGGCAGATTATTATATAGATAATGATGGGACTATTGATGATTTACATAATAAAGTGAAAGAGATTTTAGAAAAATATAAGTAACTTAATCAAAACTTAAAGAATATTTCTTTTTTATAATTGAATTATCTGTCACAATAGGGGTATTTTTCTTCTTGCTAATATTTTTAATTTCAGTTTTATCTATATTACTTCCTTTTTTCTTTTTATTATTTTGATACTTTAACATTTCATCTTCTAAAGTATCTTTATTTTCTACAATATATTGGAGTATATTATTCTGGAAAAACCATCTAAAAAAGTTTAATTGACCAATTGTTGTTTCAATTACTTTTAATGGTTTCTTTTCTAAAATAAATGATATCCTTTCGTGTCTCCTAAATGGATCAAAGTATGTTTTTGTATAAGATTTTAATTGTGCTCGGTATTCAAGATAAATATGAAACTTTTTTACAGAAGAACCATTCTTTTTACTATAATCTAAATAAATATTATTAGTATTTGTATCTATCCAAAATATTAAATTATTATTCTTACAGTAATGTGTAATAAACCAATCAATTAACCGTAAAGATACGCTATTTTTATTATTTATAATATTCTCTAATAGTTCTTTAAAATGTTTATTTGTTTCATATGTTTGAGTTATTCTATGTAATAATAATTCTTGACTAGAAGTTACCATTATAAAAATGTAAAAGCATTTCTTTAAATAGTGCGTTTAGTTTATTTTGATGAAATTGACTACAAATGCAAAAGCAATAACTGCTAAAAATATGTTAAATGCTATCATAAAGAAAATATAAGGCATTATATACGATATCAAGCTCTTTACAAGAGGTTTTAAAACACGTTGTTGGAATTCTGTTTTTTGTAATTCTTTAGATATAACTTCTAATAAAACACTTATTAATTGATTATTCATTTGTAATTATTATTATTTAGGGATAAATAGATTAACTAAATATAAACTAATAAATAAAATGATGTTAAAATCCCCTATTAAGAAAAGTAACTATTATTTCTGTAAATTACTTACAAATGATTCTAAACAATTTAAATTAAATATACCATATGCGTCTATTATGGGTATATCTCTCTTATCAAAACAGCAAGGATATCATACTATTATTAATGTTCCAAAAGATGATTACGCTAAGGAAAAAATTATATCTTTAGAAAAATATTGCTTACAGGAAATGGTAAGAAATAATAATAAATGGTTTAATAATAATCTTACGGAGGATAAAATAAATGATTCATTTGAGAGTTCTGTTATTGAGGAAAATGCTATTAGTTTATATGTATCTCTAGTAAGAACTTATTTTTCCGGTGAAAATGTATCTATAGGTGAATGGTTAGAAAGGGAAAAAAACAATACCCCAAAAAATATATCATTAAGTATAATATGTGATGGTTTATTCATATATAAACATAAGTTTGGTTTAAGATGGGTTATTAAAGAAATTAATAAAAATAATGAAGAAGATTATACAGATGAAATAATTCCAGATAAAAATGATATAGTAGATTTTTGGCAGGATAAAGTGAATGAATATATTAATAATTTAGATGAACTTTCAAAAGAATATGAAACAAAGATTAGTGATATTAAAAAAAATAAACAATTTGTCATTTCTCAGATGGAAAAAATTAAAATAACTGATGTAAGTTATTTAGACACAGAAATTAATGAATTGAAAGAACTTATGAAAATATAATTCTTTAAAGACATTTTATTGAAAATATTTTATCTAAAATAGTTATAGTATATATAATATAAAGCAATATGGCAAATAACAAAATGGTTGTATCCCTCGCAATTTTACTTGTTGCTGTTCTATTAGGATTATTATTCGTATCTTACAATAAATCTTCTAGCGTTGTTAGTGCTGAAGGTTTTGAAGATTACACTATTTCTAGCGGTGTCCCCGAAGCACCTAAATCTGAATCAGTAGCTACTCTTTCTAAGGCTAACCCAGATGCTGCTTCTTCAGGTATTGGTGCTTATGGTGGTTCTGAACCTCAAGGAAATGAAGTATTCAACGCTGTAACAAGCGCTCCCGTCAATGGTGGTGTTGTCGATTTCCCCAGAGATCGATTAACTGCCGAAGACCTACTCCCTAAAGATGCCGCCAACTCTAAGTGGGCAAAGATGAACCCCGCCGGACAAGGTGATGTTCTCGACCAAAACTTCTTAACTGCTGGATATCACGTAGGTGTCAATACTCAAGGTCAATCCCTCCGTAACGCCAACCTTCAATTACGTAGCGAACCTGCTAACCCCCAAATGGCTGTATCTCCTTGGAACATTGCTACTATCGAACCTGACTCTAATCGTAAGCCCTTAGAAATTGGTGGTGACTATTAAATTATATAGAGTTCTTTAGATAAAACCAAATAGTATTTAGACTTTGAAATCTTTTTTTAGCAATTTTATCATAAAAATTATATTGTCTTTTTCTTCGATAAAATGTATATCTTTCCATTTCTAGTCTCCAATCAGATGGGTCTATTTTATCATAAAGTATATTATCTCTTGTAGAGCCAATTTTCTCTAATATTTTATCAATTAAAATACTTGTATTCCAGTGTTTTCCTTCTTCTATACCAATTTCTTCTAAAATACTATTTTGCTTGCACTCTAATAAACGATTTCTTAGGTAAAATACAAATGATAATCGATAAGAAGAATTATTGAGATACCTTATATTTGTATTACAATGATATTCATGGACGTTCATAAATAAAATATCTCCATTTTCAGGTGTAATAGATAAATTATATCTTGGAAATACTATATCTCCTCCTTCTATATTATCTTTACAAACAACTAATATACCAAAACCATCTTTATAATCTCCTTTATCCAGATGATTTGCTGTCTGAAAATTATAATTTACTGTAATAGTTGTAAAAGCAGTATTAGATATTCTATAAGGTGTTTTATCTGCTTCTTTATATTGATTAGCATACTGTAATGGTAATGTATTTTTAAAACAGTTNTTTATAATTGTAATAAATGGAATNCTATTAGTATATATATCATAATAGTCTCTTGAAAACTTTGTTAAACGACATGGGTATTTATTGTTTGGTGAATCAATATAACCAACTATAGCACTATTAACAGAATTACTTTTTTCAAAATTAGCTTTTTGTATTCTATCTTTTGATTTCATACCAGCAGCAAAACCACGATTAGAAGATTCAAATTTTTTTACAATAGGTAAATATTCATTTACTACATTTTTATATATTTCTTCTTGAATTATCTTCTTTTTTAAAATACATATCAGTTTTTTTGTATCTAAATCTATTATTGTTATATCTTCAGTTGATTTAATATTATTATCTACATTATGGTAATAACTTCCTAAATATTTACTAAAATTATTAAAAGTATCTATAGATTTTATTTCTAATGTTTTCATATTTATATTTATATTTATAATATAACTACAAAAAATATAACTACAATTTTTGATAAAAAAATCAAAAAAATAAAAAAGAATTTTAAAAATCAATTTTCAAAAAAGAATTTGAAAAAATCAAAAGTTTATGTTAAATTTGTAGTTATATTTTATTTATATATGTTTTAGTTTCTTTCGTTTTTATTTATTATTTCTTTTTACTTGGTTTTTTCTTATTTTCTATTTTCTTTTTAGTTTCTTTCTTTTTAAAAAATTATTTGTATAAACTTTTAGCAGTAGAAGTTATAAATAATTTTAGTATATTATTCATTAATGCACTAGTATTTTGTTCTATATTATCTTCTTTATTTCTATTCTTATTTTTAAGTATTTGAATATGGTTTTTCATATCATACATATTAATATGATATAATTTACATACATCTTCAATACTTTTATTTTCTTTTTGCATAATGATATAAGCATTTTTAATAATTCTCAATTTGATACCTCCAATATTCCTTTTATGTATTTTTGAAAGTTCTTTAAGAGATGTATAAGGTGCTTTTTCCATTAATATAATATCTTCTTCTCCAGTCCATTTTTCACCAGACCTATTAAGTATTGTTTCTTCTTGTTCTTCTTCATATGTAGTAGTACTCTGTGCTTCTTCAAAAGTATTTTCCTTATTATAATTTGTATATTCAATAATATCAGACTTTTGTAATCCAAATACTTTACAAACTTTATCAATACTTATATTTTCATTATAATACGCTTTTTTACCGTGATATATAATTCTTTCTTTAATCTCCTGTGGTGATCTATGAAGTGCTTGTATAAGTTTATTAATTTTTTCTTCAAACAGATTTTTATCATTTTTTAATAAGATATTTATTAAAATATTATCTTCCATAGAATCCCATTCGTAACCACAGTTATGACCGTATTTAAGTGTATCATAGTGTTCGAATAGTATTTTATAATTTATATTATTGTTCTCAAATAGTCGTTTATGCAAACCTTCTGTAATTTGTATTCTTGATTCTTTCATTCCTATGAACTGTTGTTGTTTCTTTTGAAGTTCAGACATCATAAAAGACATTTTTGAATTATTTAGTATAGTTTATGGTATTGTTATAATTTTTTTTATTTTTAATTCAATTTTTATAATTATTACAAAATATAACTACAAATTTTGATAAAAAAATCAAAAAAATAAAAAAGAATTTTAAAAAGCAATTTTCAAAAAAGTTTTTAAAAAATCAAAAATTTATGTTAAATTTGTAGTTATATTTTATTTATATGTTTTAGTTTCTTTCGTTTTTATTGATTATTTAGTTTTAGTTGGTTGTTTCTTAGTAGATTCTTTAGTTTTACTTGGTTGTTTCTTAGTAGATTCTTTAGTTTTACTTGGTTGTTTCTTAGTAGATTCTTTAGTTTT
>JGI26082J51739_10001789_pt1 | contig 13293 bp, 12 predicted proteins | sample SaaInl5LU_22_DNA_FD_51739 | JGI IMG/M metagenome (IMG submission 51739)
CGAGACCGTGCGCGTGGGCGACATGGTCACCAACGATTTAAAGTTGGTGAGGGTAACCCCAACGGAGGTTCAATTAAATTACGTTGCGGATAACACGATCGCAAAGGTGTTCGTTTTACCGCCGCTACCCAAGATGCCTGAAGCCGGGGGCTCTTAGCCTCCCCCGCTTTTTTCACTGGCGTCGGATCATGCGCTTTTTGGAAAGAATGGAGCTGAGATAGACCTACAACGCCCGCTGCAGCATGCATCCCCGGTGTGCTGTGACTAATCTTTTAACCGGCCAGGTGGGCGAGCGCTGTCGTTATACCTGGCATTCCCGACCCTCATAGGATCCTCCATATAAATTGCCATTGGATGATACAAAGTGCTATGGGATGAAACAAGCTGAAATAGATTTTTCCTGTAAAAAAGCCCCTGACCATTTCTGATCAGGGGCTTTTTCATGCTTTCTTGGCGGAGCGAGAGGGATTCGAACCCTCGATGAGGCTCTACACCCCATACTCCCTTAGCAGGGGAGCACCTTCGGCCACTCGGTCATCGCTCCGGAAACGTGATTATGCCACGACTTTAGAGCTTATCTGAGCCAACAGCGAGGTCTAAGTCAAAGGCGCGGTGCAGCGCACGAACAGCCAGCTCCATGTACTTCTCATCAATGACAACGGAAATCTTGATCTCCGATGTGGAGATCATTTGGATGTTGATGCCCTCTTCGCTCAAACAGCGAAACATCTTGCTAGCAACGCCTGCGTGGCTGCGCATGCCAATGCCGACGACACTGACCTTGCAGATTTTGGCATCGCCGGTTACTTCAGAGGCGCCCAACTCCCCAGCTACCTTTTCCTTCAGGAGGTCGATGGTTTTAGCGTAGTCATTGCGGTGCACCGTAAAGCTGAAGTCGGTCATGCCCTCTTTGCTTAGGTTTTGAATAATCATGTCCACATCAATATTGGCATCAGCCACACTGCCCAAAATGCGGAACGCGATTCCGGGGGTATCGGACACCCCCAGCAGCGACACTTTGGCCTCGTCACGGTTAAATGCAATACCTGATACAGCGGCTTGTTCCATGTTTTCGTCATCCTCAAAAGTGATCAAAGTGCCTGATTGGGCTTCTTCATTGATATCGATGTCCCAAGGGGTAAAGCTGGACAGCACCCGCATCGGCACGCGGTATTTGCCAGCAAATTCCACGGAGCGAATTTGCAAGACTTTGCTACCCAAGCTAGCCATTTCCAGCATTTCCTCAAAGCTAATGCGGGTGAGTCGCCGTGCGTCTTGGACGACGCGTGGGTCGGTGGTGTACACGCCGTCCACGTCGGTGTAGATCAAACACTCGTCTGCCTTCATGGCCGCGGCAACCGCCACGGCAGAGGTGTCCGAGCCGCCGCGCCCCAACGTGGTGATGTTTTGGTTCTCATCAATCCCCTGAAAACCCGTAATGATGACGACCTTGCCCTTGGCCAGCTCTGAGCGGACCCGTGCATCGTCAATGGACTCTATGCGCGCCTTGGTGTGCGCGCTGTTTGTCTTAATGGGTACTTGCCAGCCCGAAAAACCAATGGCTTCAACACCCTCGGCTTGCAAGGCAATTGACAACAAGCCGACCGATACCTGCTCGCCCGTGGCGGCGATCATGTCGAGTTCACGGTCATAGGCAGGGGTCGCCTTCGCGGGTGCGAGCTCTTTGGCTAAGCCAAGTAGCCGGTTGGTTTCACCGCTCATAGCGGATGGAACAACCACCATTTGGTGACCGGCGCGGTGCCACTTGGCCACCCTTTTGGCCACATTTTGTATGCGCTCGGTTGAGCCCATTGAGGTGCCGCCGTACTTATGAACAATTAAAGCCATATTAAAAAACGTCAGTGGTTGGATGAGGCCGTGATGCGCTTCTTCCCTTGGGTTAGCGCATTTTCCTAGGGCAAACCCAGAATTATAGGGGGGATACCCTGGCCAGCACGCCGCGCATTATGCGCCGGGTGCTTTGGCGACGAAGCTGAGATGCGCGCCCTCGCGCACCACGTGACCGCTACCGACTTTTAGGTGTATGCGGTGACCACGCGTGGTGCAGGCCGATACCTGAGACATCAGCGCCGACAACTGGGCGCTGCTGGGGGTGGCATCGGGTGTTTGTGCAAGCCACCAACGCAGCACATTGCTCTGGCGCTCGGCGGGCAGGGTCTGCAGTGGCTTGATCTGCGGCGGTATGCCCGTGTGCTGGGCGTCTAACGCGGCTAAGTCGTTGAGCAGGCGCTGGGCTTGGGCAATGTGCTGCGCGGAGCGCGCCGCCGCCGCCGCCATCTGGGGCAAGGCCGCCGCTAGCGCCGGGCTTACTTGGTGGCGTATTCGGTTGCGGGTGAACTGTTGGTCATCGTTGGAGGGGTCATGTATGTAGCCTACGCCCTCATCATCTAGCCACTGGCGCAAGTCGGCATCGTTGACGTGCAGGATGGGGCGCACAAACTGGACCCCATGGCGCTTAAATGTGGGCGCCATGCCAGACAAACCAGGCAAGCCCGCACCACGGCTCAGGGCGATTAGGACCGTTTCTAGTTGGTCTTGCGCGTGCTGCGCCAACAAAATGGTGGCAATGCCCTGCTCCTGGGCGGCTTGTGCCAAGGCGCGGTAACGCGCCACACGCGCTTGGGCCTCTAGGCTTTGGCGTGGACCCCGCTCGACGTTGATCCTTACGACGTGCAGCGGGATACCGCGTTGCGCACACATGTGCTGGCACTGTTGCTCAAAGGCGGTGGCGGCAGATTGGATTTGGTGGTTCACGTGTATGGCACGTACCCGTCCGGGGTAGGCGCCCTGCGCGGCCAAAAGCAAGGCGGTAGAGTCCGCGCCACCACTCAATGCCACCGCGACTTCACCGGTTAAGGCAGGAAGGTCGTGACAGGGATTTGGGCTGTGGTGGACCGACAGCGAATTAGGCGTTGGTGTCGTTGAAGCGGCCATAACTTTGGAGGCGCTCATACCGGCGATCTAACAGTTCAGATGGCTTGAGGTCGCTCACCTGGCGCAAGGCGTCGGTTAAGGCGCGCTTGAGCGCTATCGCCATTTGCTCAGGGTCACGGTGTGCGCCACCTAGGGGTTCGGCGACGATTTTGTCTATGAGTCCCAAGGTTTTGAGTCGCGGCGCGATGATGGCTAACGCCTCGGCGGCCACTTCGGCTTTATCGCTGGTTTTCCATAAGATGGAGGCACAGCCCTCTGGGCTGATGACCGAGTAGACCGCGTGTTGCAACATCAAGACTTGGTCGGCTACCGAGATAGCCAAGGCACCACCCGAGCCCCCTTCGCCAATGATGGTGGTCAAGATGGGCACTTCCAGCTGCGCCATCTCAAAGATGTTTCGACCAATCGCCTCGCTTTGCCCGCGCTCCTCCGCGTCGATACCGGGGTAGGCGCCTGGCGTGTCGACAAAGGTGAATACGGGGATTTTGAATTTTTCAGCCAGCTTCATGAGGCGCAGCGCCTTGCGGTAGCCCTCTGGCTTGGTCATGCCAAAGTTACGCAAAGAGCGCTCTTTGGTGTCACGCCCTTTTTGCTGTCCAAGCACCATACAAGCTTGGCCGTTAAACCGTGCCATGCCACCCACAATGCTCAAGTCGTCCGCAAAGTGGCGGTCTCCATGTAGCTCCTCAAAGTGGGTGAACATCAGGTTGATGTAGTCCAAGGTGTAGGGACGCTCAGGGTGACGCGCAATTTTGGTGGTCTGCCAAGGCGTGACCTTGGCATAGATGTCTTTGGTGAGCTGCTCACTCTTTTTTGAGATCTGCGCAATTTCTTGCGACAGGTCAACAGCGGAGTCAGACTGCACAAAGCGCAGCTCTTCGACCTTGTTCTCCAACTCCGCGATGGGTTGCTCGAAATCTAAAAAATGTTTTTTTGCCATGCAAAACCTGCAGTTAATGTGTGCGTTGGTATCCGCAAGGGTACTGTGTTGCTAGCCAACAAGCTGCATCAGTACGCAACGGGATCAGGATCCAACGAGCGCCAAATATACCAAGTTGCCACGCTGCGATACGGCTCCCACGCGCGGGCCAGGTCCCGAACCTCACTTCTGCTCACAGGTTCGTCCGAAAAATAAAGTTTGCTAATGCCGTTGAGCAAGCCCACATCATCCAAGGGCAAGACGTCGGGGCGGCGCAAGTAAAACATGAGAAACATCTCCGCCGTCCAGCGGCCAATGCCCCGAATGGCTATGAGCTCCGCAATGATGGCCTCATCTTCCATGGCATCCCATTGCTTGACGCTGACTTTGCCGGTTTGGAAATAATCGGCCAAATCTTTGATGTACTCCACCTTGCGCCCGCTCAGGCCCGCGGCGCGCATATCTTCGACCGTGAGCTTGCTGACAGCCCGTGGGTTAACGGTCTTCATGAGCGCGCTAAAACGGTCCCAAACCGACTGTGCCGCTTTGACTGAGATTTGCTGTCCCACCACGCTACGCGCCAACGTGACGAAGGGTTCCCCCCGGGTTTCAATGGAGGCGCCGATGAACTTCGGAACCAAGCGCCGCATGACGCGGTCTTTTTTCATGAGGTGGTCGCAAGCGGCGGTCCAATAGTCTGGGGCCGCCGTGTCCGCAGATGCGGTTGCCTTTGAGGACGCTGAGGCGTCTGTTTGGCTCATGCCCGTTCCCACGTTGTGCCCGCCGCACTGTCTTTTAAAACAATGCCGAGCGCCAGTAAATCTTGCCGTATCTGATCGGCAAGGGCAAAGTTCTTGGCCGCCTTGGCCTCGGCACGCTGCGCGATGAGCGCATCCACATCGACGCCACTGTCGCCGCTATCGGTGTCGCCGTGACTATCGCCCCCTTGCAAAAAGGACTGGGGGACGGATTGCAGTAACCCTAAAACCCCACCCAATTGACGCAGGAGGTTGGCATGTGCCAGGTCACCAGTTTTATTCACATGGGCGGCTAAGTCAAATAAAACGGCAACCGCCCCTGGCGTACCAAAGTCTTCGTCCATCGCCGCCTTGAAGGCGCGGGTGAAATCGTTGGCATCCCACGCAATCGGCTGAGACCCGCCGGTGTCCAGACCATCCACGCTGGCGAGTGCGGTGTACAGACGCTTTAGCGCCCCCTTGGCATCACGCAAGTGGGCGTCGCTGTAATTGAGCGGGCTGCGGTAATGCGCCCGAATGATGAAGAAACGGACCGTCTCCGGGTCAAAGGCCTTTAAGACCTCGCGGATGGTGAAGAAGTTACCGAGACTTTTGGACATTTTCTCGTTGTCCGTACGCACAAAGCCGTTGTGCATCCAAACCTGCGCCATGGGTTTTCCCGTGACCCCTTCGGTTTGCGCAATTTCGTTTTCATGGTGCGGGAACTGCAGGTCCGCGCCACCACCGTGGATATCAAATTGCTCTCCGAGCAAGGCACAGCTCATTGCGGAGCACTCAATATGCCATCCCGGACGACCCAAGCCAAAGGGGCTCTCCCATTTCGCCTCGTCAGGCTCTTGGGCCTTGGCTGACTTCCAAAGTACGAAGTCCAGGGGGTCGGCTTTGCCGCCTGCGACAGCCACCCGCTCGCCGGCGCGCAACTCGTCCAAAGACTTGCCGCTGAGCGCACCGTACTTTGGAAACTCCCGCACGGCGTAATTCACATCTCCGTTATCGCTCTGATAAGCCAGCCCTTTTGCTTGCAGCGCACCAATCATGTCGAGCATGTGGGGGACGTAGTCCATGCGCGCGGCTCCGATGTCGGGCGCTCGATACCGAGCGCATCGGCGTCAGCGTGCATTTCGGCGATCATTCTGTCGGTAAGAGCGCGAATGGACTCGCCATTTTGAATCGCGCGCGCAATAATCTTGTCGTCAATATCAGTAATATTGCGTACATAGTTGACTTCCAAACCACTCGCACGCAACCAACGCTGCACCACGTCAAAAGCGACCATGACCCGTGCATGCCCCAAGTGACAAAGGTCATACACGGTCATCCCGCAGACGTACAGGCTGGCCTTTCCTGCGTCCAACGGCTTAAACGGGACAAGATCGCGCACACGCGTGCTGTAGATGGACAGGGACATAGGGATCGTAGAAAAGTCGCGGAAAAGCGGACAATTTTACCCGGGTAATACGCAGAACAACACCCCGGCGACGGGATGCCCATCGCTAGCTACAATATTAGTCCGCGGGAGCCTCTTGTGCGTCGCCGCATTTACCTGAGTTTTTACAATACAAAGTATCAATATGCCTAAATCGTTTACCAGGCGCTTCGCGTCACCACAATTTTTATCTGCGGTCGCCCTGACCGCAGCCCTTACCTGCCTAACAACGCCAGCGTTCGCCTCGGAGGATGCGTACGCCCAAATTAAACAGGCGCTTACGACGGGCCAGACGCAAGAAGCATTGCGCTTAGTAAAAGAAGGTCAGGACAAGTACCCCAGGGATGTACAACTCATGTTCTTCGAGGGCGTCATTAACGCCCAATTGGGTGAAGAGCGCGCAGCGACCGCCATCTTTGAGCGCATGGCCAAGGACTACCCTGAGTTGCCAGAACCCCATAACAACCTCGGCGTTCTCTATGCAGCCCGCGGAGATCTCGTAAAAGCGAAGACGGCATTTGAACGCGCCATCTTTACCAACCCCTCTTACGCAACGGCGCACCAAAACGTAGCGGACGTCTACGCTGCGCTGGCCCGCAAGAACTACGGCCAAGCACTTCAAGTCGATGGTGCAGCGCAATCTGCGCCGACACAAATGACCTTGTTGGGTAGCCTCGGAAGCAAACTCGTTGGCAGAACCGGCAACGCACCAGTGGTGGTGCTGAAAACACCTGACACCCAAGTGGCTGCCGCCGAACCGGTGAAACAAGCGACACCACCAGCGGCCAGCAGCGCGGCGGTGACCCCCGCTCCCGCGCCGATCGTTGCCCCAGCAACCATCGCTGCATCAGCCCCTGCAGTGGTCGCCGTAGACACCAGCGCAATCGATGAGGTCGAGAGTGCCTTGGCCAACTGGGCAAAAGCCTGGTCTGACCGCGACACCAAAGCCTATCTAAACGCCTACGCCACGACCTTTAAAGCCAGCAACGGCAAGTCTCGTACAGCGTGGGAGGCAGAGCGGATTAGCCGCATCGAGCCGCGTAAACGCATCAGTGTCAAACTGTCCAATGTGCGCGTCACCGTGCAGGGTGATACGGCGTCTGCACGCATGAGCCAGCGCTACGAATCTGACAGCTTTAACGGCACCAGCCCAAAGCGCATGAATTTTGTGAAAGAAAACAACCAGTGGCGTATCACTCGCGAAACGGTTGAATAAACAAGGTAGCTCGCGTGACACTTCTTCAAGGGCCTAGAATGGCCGCGGCCGCAGCTCAAGACGGGGCGCCGCGTGCGCCTCTTCGTACCAAACACTTGTTACGATTTGCTTGGGCATGCGCGGCGCTCGGACTGATCGCGGTGGCGGTCTGGCTGGGCACGCACAACGATGACGGCCGCATGGGGGCCACCTTACCCATCAAAGAAGGTGTCGTGCAGACCCTGCCCGTTAAGTGGCAACTGGCTATTGACGGCGTCACCGTGCAACCGGCCGCCACGGGCAATGCAAAACAACTAAGGGCGTCCGGCCCTATCAAGCAAGCATCAGCGGCGAAGAAAGTGCCGGCCACTGGCGACTCCGTTGGCAGTGCAGAGAGCCGCCTATTTGCGGTGTATGAACACATGCGCCTCGGTGAGCGCGCACGTGCGCTGGCGCTAGCCGAGTCCCTAAGCAACGATTACCCCAACTTTCAGCTAGGCCAACTGCTTTACGCAGACTTATTAGCGGTGAGTTCCAACAAGCCCATTAACTTAAGCACGTTGTCACCCAAAACCGGTACGGTGTCGACCAACCTCAAGGTCTTGTTAGAAGAGTCACGGTTGCGCTTGCAAGCCATCACCGAGGTGCCCGCACCCGGCCTGCTACCCGCAAACTTGCTACGCCTCCCCAAGACCACCCAGAACGTGATCGCAGTGGACACCTCACGCTCCCGTCTCTACTGGTTTGTCAACCGCGCGAAGCCGGGCGAGGCCGTGGATTTGGTTCTCGAAAAAGACCTGTACATTACCGTCGGTAAAAACGGTGTGCTCAAGCGAGTTGAGGGTGATGGACGTACGCCACTCGGCGTGTACTTCGTTTCGAGCAAACTCCCCGGTGAAGACCTCCCAGACCTTTACGGACGGGGTGCCCTACCAATCAACTACCCCAACGCCTTGGATATCCTTCGTGGAAAAACGGGCAGTGGCATTTGGCTACACGGCACGCCCGCAGCCCAATATGTGCGCGCCCCCTTGGCTTCGGATGGCTGTGTGGTGATGGCCAATCCGGACATCAGCACGCTCATGTCCCAAGTCGGTATCATCGGCACGCCCGTGGTGATCGCCCCGTCGATTGACTGGGTTGCAAGAGACAGCCTGACAGAGCCACGCGATCGTTTTCGGGCCGTGTTTGACCAATGGGTGGCCCTGCGCGCAAACAACGATTTAGGCGCGCTGCGCAGCACCTACAGCGACACGTTTTTTCGCAGAGGTAAAAACCTTGCGCACTGGTGGCCCACGCTTAAGAGCGAGGCCGTGGCGACTGTGAAAATATCCGACCTATCGATCATCCATTGGAAAGATGACGATGATGTGATGGTTGTTAACTACCTCGAGCAAATCACTCCGCGAGGCAAGCTAACCCGCAAGCGACAATACTGGCGCTTGGAGGCGGGCAATTGGAAAATCTTTTACGAAGGAAATGCGTGATGCCATCTAACTATTTGCGTGCGCCACAGGCCACAACCTTAGCCAACAAACGCACCAAGCGCGCGTTGTTGTCTTGGACTGCCGGACTGGTCATGGCGGTCATAGGCTGCACTTACACCCTACAAAGCCATGCAGCGGACCATGCAACAGATGGCCCCCGCGTGCGCTTAACGACCAGCATGGGCGACATCGTGCTGCAACTCGATGCCAAAGCCGCTCCCAAAACGGTCGCGAATTTTTTGCAATATGTGAACAATGGCCATTACAACGGGACGATTTTTCACCGTGTCATTGACGGCTTCATGGTTCAGGGTGGGGGATTCACGACCGGCATGCAGCAAAAGCCGACGCTCGCGCCCATTCGACACGAGGGTGCGCAAGTTGCTGAGCGCAAGGGGCCACTCAACGAGGTGGGCACCATTGCGATGGCACGTACTCAAAACCCACACTCAGCGACGGCACAGTTTTTTATCAACGTCGCCAAGAATCGTTTTCTTGACTACCAGTCTGAGACGACCCGTGGCTATGGCTACGTCGCCTTTGGGCGCGTGATTGAAGGCCAATCTGTGGTCGATGCAATCAAAAAAGTGCCTACCGGCGCCAGTTCTAATTTGCCCAGTAGCTTCCCAAGGGATGTACCGCAAACACCCATCATTATTAAAACCGCCACTTTGGAGAAATAAACGTCATGGCTAACCCGCAAGTAGAACTACACATCGCCGAGCATGGCGTGATTACCATTGAGCTTGATCAAGAAAATGCGCCACTCAGCGCAGAGAATTTTTTGAGCTATGTGGCCGATGGCCACTACGACGGTACGATTTTTCACCGCATCATTGATGGCTTCATGATTCAAGGCGGCGGCTTCGCGTCTGGGATGCAAGAGAAGGAATCAAAAGAACCGATCCGCAACGAAGCCAATAACGGCCTAAAGAACGAGAAGTACACCCTCGCTATGGCACGTACGCAAGACCCGCACTCTGCAAGCGCCCAATTTTTCATCAACGTTTCAGATAACGATTTTTTGAACCACACCGCCCCCAGCGTTCAGGGCTGGGGCTACGCAGTGTTTGGCAAGGTCGTCGGTGGCACCGAGATTGTTGACACCTTGCGTAGCGTGGACACTGGGCGCCGCGGCTTTCATGACGACGTACCCAAGGACGAAGTCATGATTGAAAAGGCCGTTGCGGTCTAGGCACCGCACAGCGCACCGTATGCCGGACACGGCAACGACCCACGTCATCCATGCGCCGGCGCATTGGCGTGGTGTCGGGGTGGTGTCCGACCTGCATTTGCAGTCCAGCGACCCAGAAACCGCGCACGCCTGGCATCGATTTCTGGCCACGGTCACCCCGGCCAATGGCTACGACGCCCTCTTTATTCTCGGGGACTACTTCGAGTTGTGGGTCGGTGACGATGCTCTGGATGCAACGCCTGATCAATCGCCGGAAACCCCGTTTTGGCAGGACTGCGTGCAGGCCTTGGCCACCGCTAGCGATGCTGTTCCGATTTATATGGCAATGGGTAACCGCGACTTTTTATTGGGTTCGCGGTTTTTCGAGGCTACACGNGTCCATGCGTTGCCCGATAACACCTTGCTNGACTGGGGCGCCCACCGCTATCTAATGGTTCACGGCGATGCTTGGTGCACCAGCGATACAGCCTACCAANACTTTCGGTTAACGAGCCGCAGCAGCGAATGGCAAAACCCGTTCTTAGCCCGCCCACTGCCTGAGCGGCTGGCACTTGCCGCCCAAATGCGAGCGCAAAGCCAAGCGCACCAGCAGGCTCAGGCGACGTGGTTTGACGTGGATGAAACACGCATCACGGAAGAAACCGCGCTACTGGGTGCGACCGATGTCGTACATGGTCACACCCACCGCCCGGGTACACATGACCTATCGCCCAGTGGTACCCGATGGGTGCTGAGCGATTGGGATGCACGCGCGCACCCGCCACGCCTAGAGGTTCTCAAGCTCGCAGCAGACAGCGGCGAACGAGTGCCGCTATAGCCCCAAAAAAGCGAAGGGTTTCGGCATGTTGCAGGTCGACAACGACCTGAAAAAAATAGCCAAGCACGGGCTTTTTTTTCAACTGACTCGGTGCCGCAACTTAATGATGTTTACCCGAATTCACCTTTCGATTCCGGCGTAACTCTTGACTTTAAAAGCGCTTTTTTTTCAGCGATACGCCCATCCAAAAGGATGGCAACCCAGTAGCTATCTCGATATATTCTTTTTGGCATAAAGAACCGATATTTGATTATTGACATTTATTAAGGCCGTTTTGACAATAGAGATCAGGTTGTTGTAGCGCTCACGTGGGCGCTAAGAAAACCGCTTACCTATGACCGATCCGACCACCACAACGTCCAGCACCTCTCATCGCTTTGCAGCGCTGAAGCGCTTGCTATGGTTTCGCCGAGTGAGCGAGTGGTTTTGGAATACCACGCACAACGGTCTGGCCATGGCGGGCATCGGGGTAGTGAGCGTGTTGTTGGTCTTGGCAAGCCAAAGCGCCATAAGAGAGCCAGTGGAGACGCGCCTGCTGGACTGGTTGCAAACCAGGCAAGACGAACGCTTGAGTAGCAACCAAGAAATGCTACCTGAGCCCACGGCTGCTGATCGCGTGAGCGCCACGCTACCGGCCAAGCTCGCGCCGCACCAGGCCGCACTGTCCAAATGGATTAGCCGTTACTACCGGGTGGCAACACCGCCCATCGACGTGCTGGTGGCCGAGGCGTATGCCATTGGCGAGCGCACGCAAGTGGACCCTGCCCTCATCTTGGCCATTGTCGCCGTGGAGTCGCGCTTTAACCCCTACGCCCGAAGCCCAGTGGGTGCAGAGGGCTTGATGCAAGTGCTGACCCGCGTGCACACCGACAAGTTTGAAGCCTACGGCGGGCCCTTGGCCGCCTTTGACCCGGTGGCTAATTTGCACGTGGGCACCATGGTGCTACAAGAGTGCATTGCCCGCGCCAAGGGCTCGGTTAAGCGTGGGCTATTTTGCTATGTTGGTGCCGTAACGGTTGACGGCACCTTCTATCTAGACCGCGTCTTAAAGGTTTACGAGCGCATGCAGAAGGTGCTGGCACCATATGACCTCCCGCCATACAAACAGACGCTTGCCGGCATCGCAGCGCAACGGGCTGCCGCAAAACGCGCACCGACCTTGCCCGCTACGACACCGTCTCCGCGAGCAGCAACGGATTTATCACAGACATCCATAAGCCCTGGCAAGCGGGTGTCTAGTCAATCTAAAGGCATAAGCGACGTCCTAGCCGCCAACTAAGCGAACCTACGATAAAATACCGGGGTACGTGACTGGCGATAAGCGGCGGGGGTGCAATGCCCCCACCAGACGTGGATGACCACGAGGAAGCGTACCGATCTCACAGCGCGGCGCTGGAGAGCGATTTGCCGTTCGCCTGGGTCAGTTAATGCAGCCCACCTGCCTTAATTTTTGAACTGCCAACAAAGGCCCTGAACCATGTTCGACCGCAATACGCTGATTAAAGACACCGACCCCGCATTGTTTGCCGCCATTCAAGCGGAGAACCTTCGCCAAGAACAGCACATTGAGCTGATCGCCAGCGAAAACTACACCTCCCCCGCTGTGATGGAAGCCCAAGGCAGCCAGCTCACAAACAAGTACGCAGAAGGCTACCCGGGCAAGCGCTACTACGGCGGTTGCGAGCACGTGGATGTGGCTGAGGCATTGGCCATTGATCGCATCAAGACCCTCTTTGGCGCGGATGCCGCCAACGTACAACCCCATTGCGGCGCGTCAGCGAACGAAGCCGTGTTTTTGGCCTTCCTGAAGCCCGGGGACACCATCATGGGCATGAGTCTGGCAGAAGGCGGCCACCTCACCCACGGCATGCCTTTGAACATCAGCGGCAAGTGGTTTAACGTCGTGAGCTACGGCCTAGACGCCAACGAGGTACTGGACTACGAAGCGATGGAGGCCACCGCGCGCGCATCCAAGCCCAAACTCATTATTGCCGGCGCCTCCGCCTACAGTTTGCACATCGACTTTGCGCGTTTCGCAAAGATCGCCAAAGAAGTCGGCGCCATATTTTTAGTGGACATGGCCCACTACGCCGGCTTGATTGCCGCGGGTGTGTACCCCAACCCGGTACCCCACGCCGATGTGGTGACATCTACCACGCACAAGAGCTTGCGCGGCCCACGCGGTGGCATCATCCTGATGAAAGCTGAGCACGAAAAGGCGATCAACAGTGCCATCTTCCCCGGCTTGCAAGGCGGTCCCCTGATGCACGTGATCGCGGCCAAAGCCGTCGCGTTCAAAGAGGCATTGGAACCCGACTTCAAGGTCTACCAACAGTCTGTGCTCGATAACGCACTCGCAATGGCCGAGACGCTTACTGCACGCGGTTTGCGGATTGTGAGCGGCACAACACAAAGTCATGTGATGCTCGTCGACTTGCAAAGCAAGCAGCTAACGGGTAAGGAAGCCGAAGCGATTTTGGGCGCGGCACACATCACGGTCAACAAAAATGCGATCCCCAATGACCCACAAAAACCCATGGT
>JGI26082J51739_10001794_pt1 | contig 13259 bp, 6 predicted proteins | sample SaaInl5LU_22_DNA_FD_51739 | JGI IMG/M metagenome (IMG submission 51739)
TGTACCAGTGTTTCCAATTCCCCGTGCGTCATGGTCATCAAAAAGTTATGAGAACAAAAGAGGGGACTTGCGGTCCCCTCTGTGTCGTGCTCACGAAGTTGCTGCAAAAGTACAAAATCTTCGCCAATTCTCCGCTATCTCCCTTTACCACTGATAGCTTAGTGTCATGGACCATTGTCTTCCGGGTTCCAAAACCCCCACCTGTTGGGCCAAACTCAAAGGGTGCGCATAGGCCGAATTGAACAGATTCGTCACCCCTAAATGAATGGACGCCCCTGGAGCCCAAAGCCAGGATGCATCCACGTGCCAAAGCACATACCCCGGAAGGCGCTCGGTTCCCCAATAGAGTTGTTCACTGGGAGCCAAGCGTTCCTTGGCCAAAAAATATTCCCCAAAGAGCTCCAACGTCCAGGGTCGCCGGCGTTCGGACTGAGCGTAGCGGAAATTCATTCCCCATTTCGAGGGGGCTACACTCGGTAAAGCCTCCCCATTGGCACGCTGGCCATGGACCCAAGCATAGGTCAATTGGGCATGCAATGGCCCCTGATGGGTATGTACCAGCCACTCAGACCCCCACAATTGGGCGTCTCCCGAACCGTATTCATACAACCATTGGCCATTTTCCCACACCGGATTTAGGGCTATAAAGGAGTCATAGGATTGGGCAAAAAGCCCGCCGCTCCACTCCACCTTGGGGCCGTCAAAATGCCATTGGGCATCCGCATTCCAAACTTGTTCAGGCCCTAGATTGGGCTGGCCGCGNTCGATCCGAGCCGCACTAATGTGGCGGCCATCTGCATACAGTTCTTCCCACTGGGGGGCCCGACTTCCNCGGCTCAGTCGTATTTGGCCGTGATGCTGGTCTGAAGCCCTAAACGCGGCCCGAAGCAACGCGCTCCAAACGGGATAGGTCCCCCACTCTCCCCGGAGGCCCGAAGAAAGTTCCCATGGTCCCGCCTGCGCTTCGGAATGTGCAAAGCCCGCGACAAAGGATTGGGAGCCGTCTGGATAAATGCGGTTCTCGCTTTCAGGAAGTTGGCTGATTTCCCGTCGAAACCCTTGAATCCCCGCCGTAAACGTTCGTTGCCACCTCTGATTTTGAGTTGAAGAGATCGGGGTGTGGGTCCACGTCGTGGTCGAATTCCACGTGCGAACAGAGAATCCCAAATGCGTTTCCTCCCCATCGCCCTCCCGTCGGTATGTGTCCTGAAATGCTTGGTGGCTGCGAATACGCGTTTGGCCGACCTGCCATTGGCTCTCAAGCGCGGCATAGAGTCCTTCAATGGATTGCATGTGTTCCGTGTGCTCATCCGCCGTATCCACCGGGGTTAGCGGCCCCTCAGGAATCCCAAGCTGACGAGAGGTAGCGGTCAAGGCCAGTTTGTGCTGGCCTGGGGCCTGGGTCACTTCTCCCCAGGACCACAAGGCCCGCATAGCCGTCGTTTGTCCGCCGGAGCCATGCACCGTGTCTCCGCGGGCATCTTGGTATTCTGAGGTTCGAGCGCGGGATGCGCCCACATAATAGGGGCGAAGCCCTCCACCTGCCCCATGATGGCTCGCTTGGAGCCCGCGAATCACTTGGCCTCCGTAAAGCTGAATTTCGGTGCGTTCGGTCGATCGCGGCCGGACATCCGTCAAATATAGCACCCCGCTTAGAGCATCGGTACCCAAAGTCAATGTGTTCGGGCCCAGCATGATTTCGGCATGGTCCACGCCGAGCAAGGGGAAATCGAGACCGTGGTCGGCGGCGCCTTGAAGATTGTCGTATCTCGATCCTTGAAAAGCGGTTAGGACGCGATTTCCACCGAGTCCACGGAGCACAGGTTTGAGGCTTTGCCCTCCGGCACTTGCCCATTGAATACTCGGGCTCTGGGCCGAAATACGGCGAATTTGGGTGGGGTCTCCTTGTTGGTACGGGCGTATAGCCGCAAAGGTGGCCGCCTCATTGGGGGCCAAAACCTCTTCCGAGGCACAGACATGAGCTTCAGTGAGCTCCATGTAAAAAAGGGGGTCCGGGAGGCTGTCCACGGTCCCAAACGGCAAGCTGGTCAAGCCTGCCAAAAAAGGAATAAGCATAGTTACGTTGGTTTCAAGTACATAATTGGTGGCCGAGCGGAAGGCCGCTGGGAGGGCCACGAACATTACGGAAAACCAAGGTGCCCTCAAACAGGTCGTTTGAATGGCATGCTACCAAGGGGGTGACAACCACCGACCCTAGATGTGGGCGAAGGATGTCCAACGTAAAAACATGAACGAATGAGGGCCATGGGTGCGCCTGGCAATGTGCCNCTTGGGCATGCATATGGAGGCCNCCNTCCTCGCAGATTTCGGCGTGGTGATGGCAGCTGTGCTCCAAGGCATCTAAGGCCTGAATGCCCGTNGGAAGCAGGCTCGACAGGATGCACCACCAAATACCCAAAATTCGCATGAGGCAAATNTAGGCCCTTTCGTTCAGTCAAGTGCTGCGTTAGCCGAGTTGAACCCACGCTGTAGAATTTGGTTGTTTAATTTTGCCCTGCACACCCACCCCATGAAAAACACTCTGTCCATGCTCGCCGTTTTGGCTCTGCTCATCCTGGGGGGAACAACCCCAGCGAATGGCTGCGCTACGCCCACTACAGTAGGGCTAGCCTCCCGCACCGCCACGAGCATCACCATTAGTTATTCCGCTACCGGCGCTTTTCACCAAATTGAATTTGGAACACTTGGGTTTGCGTTGGGCAATGGGCAGCGTTCGGCCTGGACGTCTAGTCCCACCTTTTTGGCCAGCAATCTAGAGCCCTCCACGGGCTATGATTTTTATGTTCGCGATAGCTGCACGGATGGTACCGTATCGAGCTGGACGCCCTATTACGCGACCAGCACATTGTGTGGTGTGGCCGAATTGCCTTGGTTTGAAAACTTCGATCAAGATCAAATGACCCCGCAACCGGCCTGGCCCTTGACAGGTCCTGGTAGCTGGCCCAACTGCTGGCCCAGAAGCCCGACCACGGGCTATGGCTGGGTCGTTAACCCTGTTCCTTTCCCGAACAACTTTACCGGACCAAATTCGGACCACTCCGGCCGGAGTNAATACGCCGTATGCGATGTCATTGGCTTTNCCGGCACNAACACNGATGCTACGCTGCGCACCCCGCAGATTTCGCTGGGGACGGTGAGCAGCCCAGAATTGAGCTTTTGGTACCACATGTTCGGTACCGGCATTGGAAGTCTTCAAGTTCAAGTGAAAGAGGCCGGCGCTTCCGGTCCATGGACGACCGTGAAGACGATAACTGGACAGCAACAAAGCTCGCAAGGGGCCGCTTGGACCAACGAGATTGTGTCCTTGACAGCCTGGGCCAACGATACCATTTTCATTCGCTTCAAAGCGGTCCGAAACAGCCAATTCACCCAATTTGCCGACATCGCCATTGACGACATTCACGTGCGTCAAGGATCGGGTTGTCCTGCCCCTGCAAACGTTCAGGTAGCAGGCGTCACCTCCTCCACCGCGACCCTTTCCTGGCTGGCGGGTGGGGGTACCTGGAGCCAAATCAGCTACGGTACAGGCACCGTATCGCCCGGCGGAGGGACAGTCGTGACCGCCTNGGGCAATCCTGGTACGATNACCGGTCTCAGCCCNAACACNACCTACCAAGCCTACGTGCGGGACAGCTGTTCCGTGGGTTCATCATCTACCTGGATTGGTCCNGTCAGTTTCACCACGGACTGCGTGCCCGTGTCAGCCCCCTACTTGGAAACCTTTGACGGCACCGCCTGGGCGCCAGGGGCTTGGGGCCAGCCTGGAACGATTCAAGGATGCTGGGACCGCGATGCGACAACGAACTACTTCTGGGCGCCAGGGCCTCCGGCTTTCCCGGCCTGGAATACGGGTCCTAGTGGCGACCATACCCCTGCGGCGGGCGGTAAGTACATGTACACGGAAACCTCCACGTTTACCGCGGGCACGAGTACCATTTTAACGAGTCCAGCGATTGATTTGGCTCCTTTGGACACCCCACAGCTCTCCTTCTGGTACCACATGTACGGGGCGGATATCTCAGGGTTGACCTTGGACATTTCAACCGGCACATCGTGGACCCCATTGTGGTCCATTTCGGGCCAACAGCAAACGTCCTCAACGGCCGCTTGGTTGGAAGCCATTGTGGATTTGAGTGCCTATGCCGACGATACCATCAAGCTTCGCTGGACGGGCAGTAAAACCACGGTATTGACCCAAACGGCCGACATCGCTTTGGACGACGTCAACGTATACGAAAAGCCCTCGTGCCCCAAGCCCTCGGGTCTAGCGGTAACGGGGAATACAGCCACCACGGTGACTTTATCGTGGTCCTCCACCGGCGTTGCCCCATGGCAAGTGGAATACGGTAGCCCGGGCTTCACCCCGGGTAGCGGCACGGTGGTAACCGCAGCAACCAATCCTTTTACGGTGACGGGTCTAAATGGTTCGACGCCATATCAGTTCTACGTTCGGGATACCTGTGGTGTGAGTGGAACTAGTCAATGGGTCGGTCCTATCGGGGCGACCACCTTGTGTACCCAGGTTATAGCCCCATGGTCCGAGGACTTCAGCAGCACGGACTGGGTGCAGAGTTCGGGCGTTTGGAACGATCCGGGGGATATTGGATTGTGTTGGAACCGGTCAGACACCACGGGCTATTATTGGACCCCTCGAAGTGGCGCCACCCCATGGCCCAATACCGGACCCAACAGCGGCGCGGGCGGTAGTGGTAAGTACCTCTACAGCAACGTGGGCGCCACATCCCCTTTGAATACCAAAATCACTACCCCGTGGATTGATTTGACCCCGGTGGATACCCCCGCCTTGTACTTCTGGAGCCACCTGTATGGCAGCAACATTACCAACTTAAAGGTTGAAATCAACGACGGCAGCGGCTGGACCAATTTGTATACCGTCCTTCCAGGGGATCAAGCCGGAAAAGCCTCAGCATGGACGGAGAACATCATCAACTTGTATACGTACCGCGACGACACGGTGCGTTTCCGCTTCACCGCCAACCGAAGCAATGGCTGGTGGGCCATGATCGGTTTGGATGATCTTTCGGTTGCGCCAGCGCCGCCACCTACCTGCATTACCCCGTCAACACTGAGCGTGGCAAGCATTACCCCGACGGGGGCGACCATTAGTTTCTCCACCTCNAGCGGCTATTCTCAGTTGGCCATCGGGGCGACNGGCTTTACGCCCGGATTTGCGACGTTGACGAATCCCAACGCGACCTCGCCCACAGTGCTTACTGGCCTGCCCTCCAGCACATCGTATGATGTGTACGTTCGAGATAGCTGCGGCCCCGGTTTGGTTTCTGGTTGGAAAGGCCCCTTGACCTTCTCCACCCTGCCTTGCCCTGCGGTGACGGCCAACTTCAACTATAGCGGTTTGGTGTTGACGCGGATATTTAGCGCCCAAGGATCCACCACAGGAAATAGCTATGCATGGGACTTTGGCGATGGAACGGGCGGAACCGGTAGCAGCAAGACCCACACCTACACATCCCCAGGCACCTACAACGTCACCCTGATCGTAACAAATAGCTGTGGATCTGCCGACACCCTCACCATCCCCATCACGGTATGTGGGGTCTTGACAGCCAGCTATACCAACATGGTAGCCGGGCTAAGTGCAGCCTTCACGGCCGGTGGCACGGGTGCATCAGGGTACTATTGGGAGTTTGGCGATGGTGCGACCGGTACGGGTCCAAATCCCGTGCACAGCTACGCCGCATCGGGCCTCTACACCGCGACGCTTCGCGCTTACAACACCTGTGGAGACACGGCAAACTTTAGCTCCGTAATTGTCATTTGCAATCTCCCCACCGCCGAGTGGACAGCGAACATTCTCTGGTCCAATGGATCAGGCATGAACGTCCAGTTTGACGCTGGTTTCTCCATTGGAGCGACGTCCTATACTTGGTACTTCGGCGACGGAACGCAGGGCCTAGGCAAGACACCGACGCACCTCTATGCCGTGGCCGGACTTTTCTACCAAGTGACCCTGGTCGTAGCAAATGATTGTGGGGGTTCGGATACACTCAGTAAGTCCTTGAGTACTGTGGGCATGGACGATGCGGGCATTCCGCTCTATGGCCTCTGGCCCAATCCCGTGGCTCCGGGCGGTCGCCTGATGATTCAGGGCTTGCCTGCTGCGGCCTCCTTCCAAATCACGGATGCTCTGGGCCGAATCATGGACCACGCCGCCGCCGAACCTGCCGGAGACCGTGCCCTATGGCTTGAAATCCCCGCTCATTGGCCTGGAGGCGTCTACTTCCTTCGAACCGAAGAAACAACCCTGCGATTCGCTGTGACCCCATGATGCGGCACATGCTAGCGACGCTGGCGGTTTGCGTAGGGCTATCGGGCTGGGCGCAGCCCACACTATTTGGCAGTGCCACGACCGTTTGGGACAGCAGCCGAGCCCCGCAGGCCACCATGGTTGGCCAGGATGCCCTCTACTTGGGTGCTTCCGGAGGCACTTCCGACGAGGGCGTCCTGGTGTCTTATTCAGCCAAACACAAGACGATCTACAACGAATCGGTCGGAAACTGGCGCCTAACGTTTCTGAATGCGCTCACCAGCCATAGTCCAGAATGGACGCTTGAATTTAATGGCCGGGCGCGCATCGACGCCATGAGTAGCCGGCCAGGGGGCGAGGCCCTCATTCAGCTCGGCTACTTTGACAGCCTAAACTACAAGGGGATAACGTACTTCCACGCTAACCAGTACCGCCAAGCCTTTCTCACCGTGCATGCCGGGGATACCGCTCCGCCCGACTTGCTCTGGGAGCAGCCAGATACCACTTCGGTCGCAATTTTAGCGCACAATGGCAACATCCTCATGGTCGGAAATTCTGGTTTTGGAGGGACCGTCCACCTACACGAAGTGAGTCCAAGTGGGATGATTGTTCGTTCCAAGACACTGCCCGGCTTTGGCTACATTTCGGAGCTGATGGAGCTGCCTGACGGCAGTTTGTTCATTGGCGGGGGTTGTCCCAGTTTTCAAGTAAGCGTCGATTCCATCAATGTCAGCCCGGGAGCGACGTACAACACGTATTTGGCTTGCTTGGCGCCAGACTGGACCGGGCGATGGATGCGCTACTGGGAAGATGTGAGCTGCCACAATGTGCATTTGGCCTATTCCGAGCACCCGCAGTGGGATGGCCCATACATCTTTATGGCGGGTCCGAATTATCTCCCCTTCGCCATCGACAGCCTAAGCCATGCCGGCGCGAATACGAGCGGGGAGGATTTCTTCTTNATGGCCTTTGACAAAGCGGGCCACGTGCATTGGATCGAAGAAATTCCNGGCAACCAGGGCTTCTCTCGGTTTGGGCTGCCCGCTCGGCATGCCCTCGTCGCGGAGGGGGAAAACCTCTACCTACTAGGTCGTCACTACGGTACCGACATGTATTGGGGGACTGATACGGTGGGTTCCGGCTGGACCGTTGGAAGTGGGGCGTCGGTCCACCGTGCTGCCACGATGCTGCACTTTCACCTGCCGCCCAATGGACAAGGGGGTACTACCCCCCTGCCTAATCCGTATTTGTACCAAGCCATGGAGCTCCAAGCCTGGGGCCTTTTTGGCGATGCCTACCCCTCGGCCATGGTGGCGGGAAGCCCCTGGAGCTCCAACCACCCCATGGTCTATGTCTACCATTCAGACAGTTTGGGCGTGTCGGGCGGGGCCTTCCCCTATGAAACCCTGGTCTCCTCCAAAGCCAAAGCGGACGCCCTGATTGGTTTTGATCTCACCGTCAACATTGTCGTATGTGGCGTGCCCCTGCCTTGGCGGCTCTTCCCCAACCCGTCCTCCAACGAGGCGTGGATCACGTCCTTTGAGGGCGAGCGCCAGGTCCGAATTCTCGATGCCTTTGGTCGGATGGTCTGGAAAGCCACCGGATGGGCGCCCATGGCCCTGCCTGCCGAATCCCTGCCCAGCGGCCTGTACTACGTGACCATGGACGATCCCTTCCATCCGACGCAGCCATGGATGGTGCAGCATTGAGGGGGGTCTAGTCTTCCACCCCCTACCTTTAGGCCCATGCGTTATCCCCTTGTTCTGCTCGCAGTTCTAACCCTTGTACTTGGCGCCTGCCAAGAAAAACCTCTGTGCTGTGAGCCGGCGCCCTGCCCGACATGCTGGCAGCAATACGGCAGCCCCTACGCAAACGTTCCGAATACGGAAAACATCCTATTGTACGANATGAACCTATGGAACCAGACTTCCGAAGGGACCTTGGCGGCGGCCGAAGCCCATTTGGACAGTTTGGTCGACCTACACATCAATACGGTCTGGCTCATGCCCATTTTTCCCCAAGGCACGGTAAACAGTGTGGGATCCCCCTACTGTGTAAAGGACTATCAAGGCGTCTCGGCGCGCTATGGCTCCTTGCAGGATATCCGCGATTTTGTGGCGTTGGCGCATAGCAAAGGCATCGCAGTCATTCTGGACTGGATCGCCAATCACACTGCCTGGGATCATCCCTGGGTGGCCGAGCATCCAGAATGGTACACCCAGGACACAAATGGAACCATTCTTCATCCCCCGGGCACCAATTGGCAAGACGTGGCGGACCTGAATTTTGAGGTAGATTCTATGCGTTTGGCGATGATTTCGGCCTTAAAATATTGGGTGCTGGAAGTAAATGTGGACGGTTTTCGCTTTGACGCCGCCGACATGGTTCCTGACGATTTTTGGGCCCAAGCATTGGATAGCCTCACGGCCATTCCGGACCGAAAGCTCATTCTGCTCGCCGAGGGCGGCAATACCAGCCACTACGCCTCCGGATTTCACCTCACCTATGGCTGGACCTTCTACAGCCGCCTCAAAGACGTATTTGTTACGGGTACTAGTGCGGGCATGCTCGCCTCCGCCCACAATCAAGAGTACGCCGGATGGCCTGCCTGCACACAGCGTGTTCGCTTTGCGACCAACCACGATGAATCCGCCTGGGACGCAACACCCTTCACCCTGTTTGGGGGCCGTTCTGCCGCCACCGCCGCCCATGTCTGCGCCACCTTTATGGGCGGCATTCCCATGGTATACACGGGGCAGGAAGTGGGAGAAACCGGCACCTCCTCCTTCTTTCAAAAAGACCCGGTNACCTGGGGCCTTCACCCAGGCATGAAGCAAACCTTCCAGGACCTGTTTGGGGTATATGCCGCGTCGGAGCCCGCTCAAACAGGGAGCCTTAAATCTTTTAGCCATCCGGACATCGTTTGCTTTAAACGAACAGCTGGAGTTGAAAATTTGCTGGTCTTTGTGAACACCCGGAATCAAACGGTCACCATGAACCTGGCCACGGAATTGAAAAATACCACTTGGACCAATGCCCAAACTGGGGCAAGTACCTCTCTGGAGACCACCCTTACCCTGGCCCCTTACCAATACCTTCTTTTGGAATGAACGTGAAAACTAAATGGTTGCTCTTTTCCATCGGCGGTTTGCTCTTGGTAGGAGCGGGATTATCCGTCATTGGGGAGGCCATACTGTTGAAAGGGGCGGGCGAAAGCTTCTTTTGGATGGGAACAGCAGGCCTCGTGCTCTTTAACGCGGGGCTATCCTTGTTTGGACAGGGAGTGGTGCTCCGCAGCAAAATGTGAGACGGCCGCAAGGTTACTTACATGCATAAAAAAAGGCTGCACGTTTGTGCAGCCTTTGCTCTCGTTGCCCCACTAGGACTCGAACCTAGACATACGGTACCAAAAACCGCTGTCCTGCCAATTAGACGATGGGGCATCGTGAATGAGAGCGCAAAGTTAATCCAACCGGGCTTTCTCACAATAGACTAAAGCGGGATGTTTCCGTGCTTCCGTTTTGGGTTGTGTGCCACCTTGTTCTCCAACATGGCGAAGGCTCGAATCAGCTTTTGGCGCGTTTGGCTCGGCTCCATGACTTCATCCACATAGCCCCGGGCCGCCGCACGGTAGGGATGAGCAAAGGCCTCGGCATATTCTGCCTCCTTTTCAGCCCATGTGGCTTCCGGAGAAGTTGAATGACTAATTTCCTTTTTGAAGATGATTTCCGCGGCGCCTTTGGCACCCATAACTGCAATTTCCGCGGTGGGCCAAGCATAGTTCATGTCTGCCCCGATGTGCTTAGAATTCATCACATCGTAGGCTCCGCCATAGGCCTTCCGCGTGATGACTGTGATGCGCGGTACTGTTGCTTCCGCAAAGGCGTAGAGCAATTTGGCGCCGTTGGTAATGATGCCGTTCCATTCTTGGTCCGTGCCCGGCAAGAAGCCGGGAACATCTTCGAGGACCAGCAAGGGAATGTTGAAGGCATCACAGAAGCGCACAAAGCGTCCTCCCTTGGTACTAGCGTGAATATCCAGGACCCCCGCAAGGTAGGCGGGCTGGTTGGCCACAATCCCGATGGAGCGTCCCGCCAGTCGGGCAAAGCCCACCACCATGTTTTCGGCAAACTGAGCATGTACTTCCATAAACGACTCGGAGTCGACCAGCTCCTCGATCACTTCACGCATGTCATAGGGTTGCTGCGCACTTTCCGGAATAACCGTATTCAAGCGAGGACGCGACTCGTCCCCACCGGTATAGGGCAGGAGCGGAACCCCGTCTTCACAGTTTTGCGGNATNTAGGACANNAGNTGCTTAAACCCTTCAATGGCGGCNCGCTCGTTCGCATACGTGAAATGGGTTACGCCGCTCTTCGTTGCGTGGGCACTCGCTCCTCCCAGGTCTTCGGAGGAGACTTCCTCGTGGGTCACGGTTTTGACGACATTCGGGCCGGTCACGAACATGTAGCTCGATCCTTCCACCATGCCGATGAAATCGGTCAGTGCCGGGGAATACACAGCGCCTCCCGCACAGGGGCCCATGATGAGGCTCAACTGAGGGATGACCCCCGAAGCCCGCGTGTTCCGGTAAAAGATGTCGGCATAGCCGCCCAAGGATACGACGCCCTCTTGGATCCGAGCCCCACCCGAATCATTGAGGCCAATCACCGGGCAGCCATTCTGAAGGGCTAGATCCAAAATCCGGCAGATTTTCTCGGCATGCGCTTCGGCTAGAGAACCACCTAAGACGGTAAAGTCCTGCGCAAAGGCGTAAATGGTTCGGCCATGCACCGTGCCATAGCCCGTCACGACCCCATCCCCCAAATAGGTTTGAGAATCCAGGCCAAACAATGTGCTCCGGTGGGTGACCATTTGGCCTAGTTCTTCGAAACTACCGGGATCAAAAAGTAGTTCGATCCGCTCGCGGGCGGTCAATTTTCCTTTGGCGTGCTGCGCCGCGATGCGGTCCGCGCCACCACCCAGCATCGCTTCCTCACGGAGCTTTTGCAGGCGTTCCAATGCTTTTTTCTGAGCCATAAAACGAATATACCCCGGGAAGGGCTTAGGGTGACTTAGTCGTTGAGCTTCAAGACCGCCAAGAAGGCGTCCTGGGGAATCTCGACATTGCCCAATTGGCGCATTCGCTTCTTACCCGCTTTTTGCTTTTCAAGCAACTTGCGTTTTCGAGAGATATCCCCGCCGTAACACTTGGCCGTTACATCCTTGCGGAGGGCAGATAGCGTTTCGCGGGCGATGATTTTGGCGCCGATCGCGGCTTGGATGGCAATGACGAACTGCTGACGTGGGATCAGCTCCCGGAGCTTTTCGCAGAGCCGTCGGCCAATGTCGTAGGCGCGATCTTTATGTATCAGGGCGCTCAGGGCATCAATGGGCTCCGCATTGAGCATGACATCCACCTTCACGAGGTTGGATGCCTGGTACCCAATCGGGTGGTAGTCAAAGCTGGCATATCCGCGGGAAATCGTTTTCAGGCGATCATAGAAATCGAAAACAATTTCAGCGAGCGGCATGTCAAAACTCAATTCTACCCGATCAGAGGTNAAATAGGACTGACCCGTAATCGTTCCGCGCTTATCAATACAGAGTTTCATGACCCCTCCCACGTACTCGCTTTTCGTGATGATTTGGGCCTTGATAAAGGGTTCTTCAATGCGGTCCAAGCCCGAGGGGTCCGGATAATCCGACGGGTTGGTGACCAAAATTTGCTTGGTGGGGTCCCCCTTCATAAAGGCGTGGTAAGACACGTTGGGAACGGTGGTGATCACGGTCATATTGAACTCCCGCTCCAAGCGCTCTTGGATAATCTCCATGTGCAACATCCCGAGGAAGCCACAGCGGAATCCAAATCCGAGGGCCGCCGAAGTCTCCGCTTCGAAGGTGAGGGACGCATCATTGAGGCGAAGCTTTTCCAGTGCTCCACGTAGTTCCTCAAATTCTTCCGTATCCACCGGATAGATTCCGGCAAAAACCATGGGCTTCACATCCTCAAAACCGGCTACAGCGGCTTCAGCGGGACGGCTCACCGAAGTGATGGTATCGCCCACCTTGACCTCTTTCGCTTCCTTGATGCCCGAAATAATGTAGCCCACGTCGCCGGCTCCAAGTATTAATTTGGGGTCTTTATTCAGGCGTAGAACGCCAATTTCATCGGCCTCATACGTTTTACCGGTGGCCATAAACTTGACCTTTTCGCCTTTGTGGATTTGGCCATTTTTAATGCGGAAAATCGCTTCAATCCCTCGAAAGGAATTGTACACCGAATCAAAGATGACGGCTTGTAGGGGGGCCGATTCATCGCCTTCCGGAGCAGGAATGCGTTGGACAATGGCCTCGAGCAATTCGGGGACGCCCAATCCAGATTTGGCGCTCACACTCAGAATATCCTCGCGTTTGCATCCAATCAATTCCATGATTTGATCCGCTACTTCATCGGGGTTGGCGCTGGGAAGGTCGATTTTGTTCATGACAGGAATGATCTCCAAGTCATGTTCTATCGCGAGGTACAAGTTGGAAATGGTCTGAGCCTGGATGCCTTGCGCGGCATCGACCACCAAGAGCGCTCCCTCACAGGCCGAAATACTCCGCGAAACCTCGTAGCTAAAGTCGACGTGTCCCGGGGTATCAATCAAATTCAAACGGTACTTCCCAGATTTGGTCGCATAGTCCATCTGGATCGCATGACTCTTAATCGTGATCCCCCGCTCGCGCTCTAAGTCCATGTTGTCCAGCAACTGTTCTTTTTGTTCGCGGGCGGTTACGCTTTGCGTAGCATCCAATAGGCGATCCGCCAGGGTGCTTTTCCCATGGTCGATGTGTGCAATGATGCAAAAATTCCGAATGTCCTTCATAGCCAATAGAACCGCAAAGGTACGCCCCGGGTTCCACCTAAAAATCTTGAAAAAAGCCCCGACAGAATTCCGATATTTGG
>JGI26082J51739_10001796_pt1 | contig 13251 bp, 10 predicted proteins | sample SaaInl5LU_22_DNA_FD_51739 | JGI IMG/M metagenome (IMG submission 51739)
TGTTTGAGATGCGCCTGTGGTTGCCACAACGCGCCTTGGCAATGCGCGTTAACAATCCGCAAGTCGACGCCTTCTTGTCAGGCGTTCTCGCCACTGCTGTCGCATCGCCCTGCACGGCACCCTTCATGGGTGCGTCCCTGGGTTTGGCCATCGCCCTGCCCACAGCGCAGGCAATGGCTGTCTTTTTAAGTGTTGGTTTGGGCATGGCCAGCCCCTACTTGTTAGCCAGTTGGGTGCCCGCCGTAGCGAACCGCTTACCGCGCCCCGGGGCATGGATGGTGACGTTCAAGCAACTCATGGGCTTCCCCATGCTGGCCACCGTGGTGTGGTTGCTCTGGGTCTATGGTCAGCAGACCAACCTCAACGGCGCGGCAGCGCTGTTGCTGTGGTTGCTCGCCTTCGCGTGGCTGATATGGACATGGGCGCAAACGGGCACCCGCACAGCCCAAACAGTCTGGCGCATTGCGGGCATCGGTGTGTTGGCGCTTGCCAGCCTCGCGTTCACCAACCCGTTGGTGACATCGTCTAGTAGTGCATCCAGCAAGGCATCCGCCAGCTCAAACGATCGGTCTGCTGGTGAGCTAGACATTGCGGCGCTTGCGCAGTCAACCACGTGGCAGGCGTGGTCTCCAGAACGTGTGAGCGGCCTACTTGACGCGCAGCACGCCGTTTTTGTTGATTTTTCTGCGGCCTGGTGCGTGACTTGCCAAGTTAATGAGCTCACCACGCTAGCCGATGACAGCGTTGTACAAGCCTTTATCGATAAAGGCGTGGTGCGGCTTCAAGCTGACTGGACTAAACGCGACCCTCGAATCACGCAGGCGCTCAATGCGCTGGGGCGAACGGGCGTTCCCACCTATGCGCTGTATCAACCCAATCAGGCCCCTGTGGTACTCAGCGAGCTGATAACGGTGGCGGATGTCACCGCCTTACTCGCGCAACAGCCCTCGGTGGCACCTACGCGCTAATTTGTTGCGCAACAAACTGCGACAATCTCACTATGTTTGCTCCACTACAAAACGACACCTTCCTGCGCGCTTGTTTGCGTGAGTCCACTCCACACACCCCCGTTTGGCTCATGCGCCAAGCGGGTCGCTACCTGAGCGAGTACCGCGACACCCGCGCCAAAGCCGGTAGCTTCATGGGGCTTGCCACCAACACCGACTTCGCCACTGAGGTCACCCTGCAACCCTTGGAGCGTTTCCCGCTGGACGCCGCCATTTTGTTCTCGGACATTTTGACCATCCCCGATGCCATGGGTCTGGGTTTGAGCTTTGCCATCGGCGAAGGTCCTAAGTTCGCCAAAGTCGTCCGTGATGAAGCTGCTGTGAACGCGCTCGCCGTACCCGACATGGGTAAGTTGCAATACGTCTTTGACGCAGTGACCTCCATACGCAAGGCGCTCAATGGCCGCGTGCCCTTAATCGGCTTTGCGGGTAGCCCGTGGACCCTGGCCTGCTACATGGTCGAGGGTGCCGGTTCTAGCGACTACCGTTTGGTCAAAACGCTGATGTATCAGCGCCCCGACTTAATGCACCGTATTTTGCGCATCAACGCCGATGCGGTGGCACGTTACCTCAACACCCAAATCGAGGCAGGGGCACAAGCTGTCATGGTCTTTGACAGTTGGGGCGGGGTATTGGCCGATGCCGAATTCAAGTCCTTCAGCCTAGCCTACACGCGACGCGTCTTAGAGCAACTGCACAAGACCTACGAGGGCGTCACCATTCCGAGTATCGTCTTTACCAAAGGCGGCGGCCTGTGGATGCCGGAGATGCAAACCTTAGACTGCAACGTGTTGGGTATGGACTGGACCGTTAATTTGGCGAAAGCACGCGCACAACTCGGGGCCACCCATGCATTGCAAGGCAACTTGGACCCCAACGTGCTATTTGCCTCACCCGAACAAGTGGTCGAGCAAGCCAAGGCCGTGTTGGATAGTTTTGGCACCCCGCACCAAGGGGAGGGCAAAGGCCCGACACATATCTTCAACCTAGGGCACGGCATCAGCCAGTTCACGCCACCAGAGAGCGTCGCGGTGTTGGTCGAGGCTGTACATGGACACTCGCAGGCAATGCGCCAAACAACCCCCTAATTAGCACCAAGTTAGGGCAAAAATCGCGTGAAATTAGGCCTTGCCCCGTGAACTTGTGCACACATTCATGAAACAACCTCAAAAAGCGCCTAGCACGTTTTTTCAGTGTATAGCCGGTTTAATAAACAGTTAATTCATTGTTTTTAAATGATTTTTTATCTGCCTATTTTTTAAGCAGTTTAACAAAGCAACCCGTTTTAGCCATTAAATCGGCCGCGCAAGCGACCTATCCACAAAGTTATCCACAGAAATTCTGGACATCTCATTGTCCCCTTCGAAATCAAGGACTTAGGGGGATTTTCGATTTTCACGTTTAAAAAATTACGCTAACAGATGTCTTTTTGGCCAACGGTTATCCTCGCCACACCGGCGCACAGCCAGGTGGGGCAAGCGCTTAGCTACCGCAGTGAGCAAGCACTTCCAGTTGGTGCACTCGTGCGCGTACCTTTGGGCAAGCGGGATACCCTGGGCGTCATTCTCAGCTGTCTGGACACGGCCCCAACAGACATCGATGCGGCGGCCATCAAGCCAATTTCAACGCACTTGTCGCAACTCCCGCCCCTTGGTCATGCCTGGCTGGATCTGGTGCGTTTCGCCGCGCGCTACTATCAGCGCGGCGTCGGTGAGGTGGCATTGGCCGCCCTCCCCCCAGAGCTCAAGAAGCTGGACCCCACCCAACTCGCGCGTCGTTTGACACGCAACGAGAAAGGTCGGCTAGCACGGGAAGGGGCGGTAACCGCCGAGGCCGTCGCTTCAGAAGCGGCAGAGCCTGCAGAAGCCACCATGGCGCAAAAAGACGCCTTAGATGGGATACGCGGCGCAGATAAACCCATCTTACTTTTCGGCGTCACGGGCAGTGGTAAAACCGAGGTCTACCTCCAAGCTGCCGCCGAATGCCTGGCGAAAGACGATACAACGCAGGTCTTGGTGTTGGTGCCTGAGATCAACCTCACGCCGCAGTTAGAAGCGCGGTTTTTTGAGCGGTTTCAAGCGCATACCGTTGTCGCGATTCACAGCGGACTCACGCCAGCCCAGCGCTTGCAGAGCTGGCTCAGTGCACACATGGGGCACGCACGCATTGTCTTGGGCACGCGCATGGCCATTTTCGCCAGTCTGCCGTCACTGGGACTATCGTTGTCGACGAGGAACACGACCCCAGCTATAAAAGCCAAGAAGGCGCCCGTTACTCTGCGCGTGACTTGGCGATTTACCGCGCCCATGCCACGCCACACTGCCGCGTCATCCTGGGCTCAGCCACGCCGTCTCTAGAGACTTGGCACGCGGCCATGCAGGGGCGCTATGCACGCTTTGACATGCCCGACCGCATCGGCGACGCCGCCATGCCCACGCTGCGCTTGGTCGACATGCAACGCCAGCCCAAGCAAACGGTCTTGGCGCAGCCCTTACTCGACGCCATCATTGCGCGGGCGCATCTTGGTGAGCAAAGCCTGTTGTTGCTGAACCGACGCGGCTACGCGCCCGTGCTGAGTTGTGGCGCCTGCGCTTGGAAGAGTGACTGCCCGAATTGCAGTGCGTTTCGAGTTTTCCACAAAATTGATCGCAGCCTACGCTGTCATCACTGCGGTTTTGCGGAACGCGTACCGCCGGCTTGCCCCAGTTGCGGTAACGTAGATATACAAACAGTGGGGCGCGGTACAGAGCAACTCGANGAGTTGGTTGCGAACGTGCTCGCCGCCGCCCCNCATAGCGACGGTCGTGCGCTGCGCGTTGGNCGCCTNGATGCCGACACCTCCAAAGGCAAAGGCCAACTTGATGCACACCTGGCCGCCATGCACAGTGGTGACATTGACGTACTNGTGGGCACGCAAATGGTGGCCAAAGGGCATGACTTCCGACGCATCACCCTGGTGGCGGCCATCAACCCAGACGGCGCCCTGTTCGCTAGCGACTTCCGTGCGCCAGAGCGTATGTTCTCGTTGCTGATGCAAGCGGGTGGTCGAGCCGGGCGGGCTGCCGCGTTTGGCTCACGCCCTGAGTTGTGGGTACAGACTTGGCATCCAACGCACGCGCTGTTTGCCGCGTTACGCGCACATGACTACCCCACATTCGCAAGCCAAGAATTAGCCGAGCGGCAGGCCGCTAATTTGCCGCCGTTTGCGGCGCAGGCATTGTTACGGGCTGACGCCAAAACGCAGGCGGCCGCGCAAGCCTTTTTGACCTCCGCACGCCAACGTGGCCAAGCCGCCGCAGAACAAGCCGGGATTGACATCTACCCCGCCGTCCCGCTGACCATCGCGCGCATCGCCAATGTGGAGCGTGCGCAGATGTTGGTGGAGTGCACGAATCGGGCGGCGTTACAACGGTTTATCCAGCAGTGGCAAGCCGATCTCCACGCGCTGCGTCACACGCCCGAAGGCAAACCCATTATTCGCTGGGCAATTGACGTGGACCCGTTGGCCATTTAGCGACCAACGAAACCACGTTAACGGCACGCCACGCCTTAGACGTCTTAAATGTCTTAAGTGTCCTTAAACGCGCTCAAGCGTTCTCACGCGCTCTGCGCGCCAAGAGCCTCTAGCTCCATGCGGAGTTGGTAGGCACGCGTGGTGGTGTCCATCGCCACATCGGCCCACGTCACAATGTGGCCTTTGGCAACCGGGCGCACCACCTTGACATCGTGCGCCAAGCCCAGCGGTACACCGCCTAACTTAACGGATGTGTCCGCAGGCATCAGCTTGCCCCACACCGTGTAACCGCCCTCGCCGTCCAACAGCTCACCGGGCTTTAGGTCCCGCTTGGCCGTGGCGACCACGTCAGCGCGCCAACCCGTCGCGACGCCCGTTGGCTCACCGCGCAGGGCAACGCTCGCCACCGACAAGCCCACCTCTAGGCCAATCAAATGCCAGCGCTTGTACAAAGTGAAGTAACGACCACTGGGGTCGGTGTGGGCGTTGTACTCTTCGAAACAGTTTTTGATGTAGTCGGTTTCCGCCTCGACCGTCACCCACACACCCATGCGTATGTCGTAGGGGATTTTGCGCCCATCAGGCTCCAACGACGAGATCACCTCCACCATGCCCTTGCGCTCCAACACACCCCCTTCGCTAATCGGGCGCGTGACATACGGAATGTCCTCAACGCTCGCGGGTGGATACAACAACCCATTGCTGGGCACGCCTAGGCCTGTGGCGTTCGCTACGGCGGTACTTTCAATGGCAGGCTTGGAGCCGTCCAAAAAGCTGTTGAACATTTTGGGGTTCAGCCCGCCGCGCTCCGCTTGTTCGGGCGTTAGGCCGTAGTTACCCCACACCGTTTCGGGCGTGCTCTCGCAAAAATGCGGTAGCCACTTATGACCGCGACCCGCGGCCACCACAGGGAAGCCACAGGTGCGTGCCCAATCCACTAAGTCACAGATCATCGCGGGTTGATCGCCAAACGCCAGCGAATACACCACGCCGGCCTCCGCCGCTTTGCGCGCCAACAAGGGGCCGCCAAAGGCATCGGCCTCGACGGTCACGTTCACCACATGCTTGCCATGCGCGAACGCTTCAAGACAATGATCCACCGCGGCAATGGGGTGGCCCGTGCACTCAACGACCACGTCGATACCGGGGTGCGTGACCACAGACTTCCAGTCCTCGGTAATGTGGGTATCACCATCCTTCATCGCGCTATCCAGCGATGCCGCTTCCGTGCGCGCGGGATCCCAGCCCACGCGGGCGAGATTGGCGCGCGCCGCACTCGGCGACAGGTCAGCAATGCCCACCAAGTGCACGCCCGGTGTGCGGGGTATTTGGGACAGGTACATGGAGCCGAATTTGCCTGCGCCTATCAAGCCGACACGAATCGGCTTGCCATCCGCAGCACGTTGTTTGAGTTGGTTATGCAAGCTCATGATGTCGCGCCTTCGCTGGCCTGTGCATCCACTGCAGCCACGGTGCTACCAAAGGGCTCCAACGATGTTTCCAGCGCACTCGCCGGTACGCCATTTTTCCAAGGGGTATCCACCGGGTAATCCTTGGTCAAGCAGTCATCGGGCAAACACGTGATGGGAGAGAAGTCGCGGTGCGCAATGTACTCCGGGCGCTTATGGCGACGAATGTGGTTACTCACGGCGCACAGACTCAAATACACCGCCACACGGTTCCATGGCGACAGGTTGGAGCCCGAGGCATGCACCAAACAACTGTGGAACAAAATCATGGAGCCCGCGGGGCCCTTGGGGCTGATGATGCCACCGGGCACGTAATTGCCTTCGGCGTCATAGTGGCCCTTGTCACCGCCGCGCGCGACGAGTTGGCGAATCAGATCGTCATCGACCGTCCACAACGGATAGCTGGTGGTGGTGAGGTCGTGCTTGGCCTCGACCACACCTTTTTTGTGGCTGCCTGGAATAAACATCAAGGGGCCGTTGAAATCGTTGACGTCGTCTAGAAAAATAGCGACGTTCATTGCACGCTCAGTTGGCATCATGTCGTCGTTGAGCCAGGTGCCATAGTCTTGGTGCCATTGCCACACGTCGCCCTCAAAACCCATCTTGCCGTTGACCTTGAACTGGTGCATGTACAGCTTTTCGCCCAGCAAGCTTTCGACGGGCTCGATCATTCGCGGGTGTCGTGCCAAGCGTGCAAAGGGCTCGCTGGTCATGTGTGCGGCAAAGTTGGTCCGCACCGCATCACTGCCTTTTTCTCGCACGTTGTAGGGCGCGCGGTGGCTGTATAACTCGGGGACTGCGTCGGTGAGTGTTTTCGTCTCTTCGGGGCTAAACAAGCTAGGAAAAAATAGAAAGCCCTCTTTGTCAAATTCAGCCAGTTGTTCGGGGGTGAGTTTCATGATGTGCTCCTTTATTTACGTTGTATTGCTTCAAATGGGGGTTATGCGCCATTGGCGGTGAGTCGCTCGATCACCATCACCGCAGCGCGGTCACCGTGTGATCCGGTCAGCGCGGCCGCGCGCGCACCGTCGCCGTCGGCAATGGCCTGCGCAATGGCGGCGTGCTCATCCCACACGGCATCACGCTGGCCCTCGGCTTGCAGCACCGCGCCCATGACACGGCGCACATGTTGCCAATGGTGTTTTGCGCTTTGTTCAATCAAGGGGTTGCCAGAGGCATCGTAGATTGCATGGTGAAAAGCGAGGTCGGCATCGATCATGGCTTGCACCTGCTTGCCCCGCGCCGCATGGCGGCCCGCGTCAATCAGTGCCTCGGGAATAACCGCGCGCTTCTCAGCCGCTAGACGTGCAGCCAAGGCATCCAACGCACCGCGCACCTGATACACCTGCTGCATCCACTGCGGATCCAACGGTGCCACCAGCACGCCGCGCCCCTGCGCATCCTGCACAAACCCGTCTTTTTTGAGTTGTCTCAAGGCCTGCAGCACCGGCTGTCTAGATACCGACAAGCGCTCGGCAATGTCTTCTTGCGTAATACGCACACCCGCCGCCAAGCTACCGTCGCTGATGGCATCTAACAATGCGACGTAGGCCTGATCAACCAGATCGGGCGAGGTTTTGATTTTGGTTAAATTGAGCGACATGACATAAACTCTCTGTATACAGTATACGAAGAGGCGTATTCAGTCGCAAGCAAGCCGCCATTACTTAGGTCATGAAGGCGACAGCGGCGGAAAATGTGAGAAAAGCGGCCACCGTCGTGACCAAAATAATGCGGGCGATGCGCCCGTTATCCGCACCAAAGCGCTCGGCGAGTAGCGACACATTACTGGCACTGGGTAACGCCGCCACGAGCACGATACAGGTCAAGGCAAAGGGGTCCAACGGCAAGCCCGCCACTTGGGCCAACAAGCCACCGCCCAAAACCAACAAGGGGTGAACGATGAGCTTGAGCACCGCCGCTGGCATGTAGTGCGACAAAGGCATGGGGTGGGCGCTTTGCATCTGCGAACGCGCCAGCACCGCGCCAATGGTGAACAACGCCACGGGCGAGGCGGCATCGGCCAACAGGGCGACGGTCTGATCAATGGGCCCCCACAGTTTGATATCAAAGCCACTTGCGAACGCCCCCATCAAGATGGCCCATGGCATGGGGTTGCCCATGACCCGACCCAAGGCCTGCTTCGCGGCCCGTTTCGCCCCATCGATGCCCGCACCATCCAAGCGCGACAAGGCGACGCACAGTGAGGTGGTGAGTAACATATCAACCAAAATCGTGGCGATAGCGGGCCCCGCGCTGGCAGCGCCCAGCAACATGGCTAACAACGGGACCCCCATAAACCCTGTGTTGGGAAAGGCCGCGACCAAGGCGCCTAAGGAGGCATCGTTCCACCCGATGGCACCCCGCTTGGTGATGACGATGGTGAGCGCCACCATCATGAGGGCGCTGGCAGCATAAACACCGATGATCACCGGGCTTAACATGTCCGCCACCGGCGTCGATGCGCCAAAACGGTACAACATGCATGGCACCGCAAAGTAGAGCACGAAGCCGTTCAGCCCTGGCACTGCCGCGACGCTTAACCAGCCTCGGTATAGCGCGATGTAGCCCGCCAAGACCAAGGCAAAAAATGGAAAAGTGACCAAAAGAATGTTAACCATGGGCGGCATTGTCGCAGTTTCTGGCCTCGCCTTTTCGGCGCGTGTGATGCGCCCGGCACACCCACGCTCAAAGCCGGGCTGCGCTCAGCGGCGCGGTATGATTAAGCGCTTGCCTGCTACTCGGGCCTTAACGAAAACACCCATGTCTGCAGGTCTTAATTCCGCCCAACTCGAAGCCGTGAACCATGTGCACGGCCCCAGCCTCGTTTTGGCGGGTGCAGGTTCGGGCAAAACACGCGTTATTACGCACAAAATTGCGCACCTCATTAATGGGGGTATGAGCGCCAACCGCATTGCCGCCATCACCTTTACGAACAAGGCCGCCGCTGAAATGCGCGAGCGCGCAAAACAGCTGGCTGGCAGGGGTGCGGCCGAGGTTTTAATTTGCACCTTCCACGCGCTGGGCGTGCGCCTGCTGCGGCAACAAGGCACCTATATCGGACTCAAAGAACAGTTTTCTATTTTGGACACCGATGACGTCACCAAGATCATGAAGGACTGTGGCGGCGCCACCGACAACGCAACTGCGCGCCAGTGGCAATGGGCCATCAGTGCCTGGAAGAACCAAGGCTTAAACGCCGCACAGGCGCTGGCCGCTGCCAGCAACGAGGACGAGCGCAGTTCCGCCGTGATCATGGGCCGTTACGAGGAGCGTTTGATCGCTTACCAAAGTGTTGACTTTGACGACCTCATATCCTTGCCGCTGAAACTACTGACCGAACACGATGCCGTGCGCCAGCATTGGCAGCAACAGCTCAGCCACGTGCTGGTTGACGAGTACCAAGACACCAACGCAACGCAATACGAGCTACTCAAACTGCTGGTGGGGCCGCGGGGCAGGTTGACAGCGGTGGGGGACGATGACCAGTCTATTTATGGGTGGCGCGGCGCGACGCTGGACAACTTAAAGAAACTGCCTGTCGACTACCCCGAGCTCAAGGTCATCACGCTGGAGCAAAACTACCGTTCCACCTCGGCCATACTCAAGGCCGCCAACAACGTCATTGGCCCCAACCCTAAGCTGTTCCCCAAAACCCTGTGGAGTGACTTGGGCGAAGGTGAGCCCGTGCGTGTGGTGGCCTGCGACAACGAAGACCATGAGGCCGAGCGTGTTGTTGCCCGTATTCAAAGTCTGCGAACGACCTCGGCGCACAAGGCCTTTAAAGACTTTGCGGTGCTGTACCGCGCCAACCACCAAGCACGCGTGTTTGAGAAAGCATTTAGAAAAGCCCAAATTCCCTACAAGGTGTCGGGTGGGCAGAGCTTCTTTGACCGCGCCGAAATTAAGGACCTGTGCGCTTGGCTGCGCTTACTCGTCAACAACGACGATGACCCGGCATTTTTGCGCGCCATCACCACCCCCAAACGCGGCATTGGCCACACCACGCTAACGCAATTAGGCAGCTTTGCCACGTCGCACAAATTCAGTTTGTTTGAGGCGCTGTTTGCCAACTCCATTGGCTCCGCGCTATCGGTCCGCGCGGTGGGCTCTCTGCATGAGTTTGGCCGTTACGTGAACGATATGGAATACCGCGCCCGGCGCATACAAGGCGCTGAAGATGCCAAAGCCTTTATGCTCAGCTGGCTAAGCGACATGGGCTACCAACAACACTTGATGGACGGTGAAGACAGTGAAAAGCTAGCCGCCGCGCGGTGGACCAACGTGATGGACTTTGTCGACTGGATGAGTAAGCGCTGCGGCGGCACCATCGACGACACCGCTGGCGTCACCATGGAGAGCGAGAAGAAGACCTTGCTGGAGGTCATTCAGACCATTGCGCTGCTATCGACCATCTCGGAGCGCGAGCAAGACCAAGATGTGGTCACGCTGTCAACGCTACACGCCGCCAAGGGCTTAGAGTGGCCACACGTGGTGTTGGCTGGCGTCAACGAGGGCTTGTTGCCGTTCAAGACAGACGACGACAGCCTGACACCCGAAGCTCTGGCGCAGCGCCTAGAGGAAGAGCGCCGGCTGATGTATGTGGGCATTACACGCGCGCAACGTACCCTCGCGGTTAGCTGGTTGATGCGTCGCAAAAAAGGGCGCGAGATGATCGCCGGGAAGGTCAGCCGTTTTGTACCCGAGATGGGGCTAGACGACACCACCACGCGCGAAGACCCGCGCGAGAAACTGCGCGCCCTGCGTGCGGAGTTTGCAGCCAANGCGGCGGCTAGCGCCCAACTGGCTGCCGATGCGGAGCCATTGGCGTGACATCACGGCTCACCCACCACAGACTGCCCTTGGGTTGGGCCGTGCGGTGTGCGGTATGGCTGATGTTGGCCATCGCCATGCCGCTGACAGCGCAGGCCGCGGAAGTTGTCAACCTTGCGCGCGACTGTAAAACACGCGCTGGCTCCACCCTAAGCCATTTCTGGGAGCTGAGCACGGCCAACGACTGCGACACCTTCCGCCTGCGCGGCTATAAGCCGGTCAGTGTGATGGGTGTGTTTAGCGACGGCGTGAACAAGCAACCCCTGTCGACGGCGGCCAACCGGTCGGCCACCACTTCCCAAGACTACCAAAGGCACGAGGGGCTGTTGCAACTGTCCATACGCACCAAGCTGGCAACCGGATTGCTACCAACAGACCCAGGCCGCACCGATGGCCTGTGGTTTGGATATACACAAAAGTCTTTTTGGCAGGTGTTTAGTCGCGGGCTATCACGCCCGTTTCGCACAACAGACCATGAGCCCGAGTTGGCCTATATTTACCCCGTCGAGGCAGCAGTGGGCATGGGCTTTACCGCCCGCTACGCTGGGTTGTCGCTCAACCACCAGTCCAATGGCCAAGCAGCGCCCCACTCGCGCAGCTGGAACCGCGTGATATTGATGGCGGGCGCCGACCGTGCGGATGGCAGCCAACTCAATGTGCGCATCTGGAAACGCATGTCCGAGAATCCGTCCAGCGACGACAACCCCGATATCGCCAACTACATTGGCCGTGCAGAGGTGAGCGCGCTGTGGCCAGTCAACCCCAAAAACAGTCTGGGCCTGAGCGTGCGGCACAACCTGCGCCGCGAGGGCCATGGCAGTGGCACCGTGGATTGGTATATCCGCCCAGGCGTCACGCTGAGCAACCCCAACGCCGGTCTGCGCTACCACCTGCAACTGTTCTCAGGGCACGGCGACAGTTTGGCCAGCTACAACTTCAAGCGCACCTCGCTGCGTTTTGGGGTGAGCTTGGTGGACTGGTGAGTCGCTAACGTATGACAAACACCACCGTAACTGCCCAACCGCTGTGGCCTGCCGTATTGGTGGTGCTTGCGGGCATTGTTGCCGCCATGCATGTGGGTAAGGTGGCACCCGCCATCCCGATCCTGCGTGCGCAACTGGATGTGAGCTTGGTGCAGGCGGGCTGGTTGCTCTCGTTGTCGCAGATGGCGGGCATGCTCACTGCCGTGTTTGTCGGCATGTTTGCAGATGGGTTTGGTCTGCGCCGCAGCGTACTGTGGGGGCTGGTGTTACTGGGTCTGTTAAGTGGGCTTGCTGGACTAACGACCAGCGCGCCACAGCTGCTGTTAATGCGTGCGATCGAGGGCGCTGCTATTTTGATGATCATCGTCCCCGCGCCCGCCTTGTTGCGCAGCCTGGTGGCCCCAGACCGCCTGAGCACCGCCATGGGTTTTTGGGGTACCTTCATGCCCACAGGCACCGCCACCGCCCTATTGCTGGGCCCTGTGCTAATGGCCCACTTCGGCTGGGCAACCTGGTGGGAAACGCTTGGCGCCATCGCCTTGCTCATGGCTTTGTTATTTAACATGGGGGTTCCACGAGTCGCAGTCGCAGTTGCCGGTGCTCGCCCCCCCGCCGCGAACTTGCAGCGGCTACGATTGGTCTGGCGTACGCCGCAGGTCTGGCGCGTGGCTTTGGCATTTGCCTGCTATAGCGGTCAGTGGCTGGTCATTATTGGTTTCTTGCCCACCCTATTGCAAACCGGCGGCATGTCGGCCGGCCTCGCGGGCACCATCGCCGCTATCGCCAGTGCAGTGAACATTGTGGGGAATATTGCAGGTGGCCGTCTGCTGCAAAAAGGCGTCCCCTCGCAACGCGTATTGGGCATCGCCTTTGCCACCATGGCCGCAGGGGCCTTTGTCGTATTTGGTACGCCGAGTGATACCCCGCTCATCGTCAAACTCGTGGCGGTTTTGATGTTCTCAGGTGTTGGCGGCATGATCCCAGGCTCGTTGTTCTCGCTGGCCGTCAGAGCGGCACCCACCGAGGACACGGCGTCAACGGCGTTGGGTTGGACCACTCAAATGTCAATGTTGGGCCAATTTTCAATGCCGCCTGTCGCCGCCGCTTTAGCCAGCGGCTACGGCAACTGGTCACTTACTTGGATCGCAACGGGAGCGCTATCGCTGATGGGTATTTACCTGACGTTTGCAAGAAAGGCCCATGCCTGAACTACAGCGAATCACCTGTGAGTACAGCGAACCGGAAGATCGCATACGGCTCATTGGCGAGCCTGTGCAAGCCCTTGCGCTCGATTCATCAAACGAGCCCAAGCAGGTAATCGTCTTGTGGCTCTCGCAGCGCCTATTGTCTCGACTGGTATCCAACCTCTGCAAACACTTAGAGATGGAAAATATCTCCGCGCTGCAGGCTGAAATCCAACAGACCTTTGCACAGCAGGCTGCGAT
>JGI26082J51739_10001801_pt1 | contig 13230 bp, 9 predicted proteins | sample SaaInl5LU_22_DNA_FD_51739 | JGI IMG/M metagenome (IMG submission 51739)
GATCGCGCAGGTGATAACTGAGCGCGTCAGAAATTTCGTCATCGAGAAAGCTCATCAACCACTCTCGGGTATTAATCAAATCTACCCGCGTGTCGAGGCCGGAAAAAATGGAGGCATACTCACAGCCAATAACACCCGCGCCGTAAATAATAATTGTTCGGGGCGTGCTATCCAGTTTGAGAATAGAATCGCTATCAAAGATTGCCGCATGGCTGAAATCCACGTCTTCTGGACGATAGGGACTCGAGCCGGTAGCAATTAAGAAATATTTGCTTTGCAATGCGAGGGTTTTGCCGTCCGCACTGGTGACGGAAATGTCATGGAGGCCGGTAAATTTAGCGCGCCCAACATAGAGCTGAATACGATTGCGAGCATAGCCTTTTGTGCGGCCCTCCACCTGCTTGGTAATCACCTCATCCGCAGCTTTCATCAGTTCAGGAAAGGAAAACCAGCGCGGCTCACCAATCGCGCGAAACATCGACATTTTGTTGTACTGCATCATACGTCGCACTGATTGACGCAACGCCTTCGACGGAATAGTCCCAAGATGGGTGCAGTTTCCGCCTGCCATCGCTCGCTCATCAACCACAGCCACGCGCCAGCCTTGCTTGACCGCGCTCATGGCGGCACCTTCACCTGCTGGCCCACTACCGATAACGATTAGATCATATTGCGTATTTGACATAACTAGTTGGTTTCCGATGCTTTGTCTGTCGCGAGAGACGATACTTCGTAGGCAAGCGAGTTGCCCTGCTCGTCGCATTTATTGGGGTCGCCGCCGCAGATGTCGCAGGTGTAGTCAGTTTCACCTAGCGCAGCGCCAACACCGCCACAGGAGCCTGCAATAGGCTTGCGCCCCATGAGCACGCCAATTGCCATCGCTGTAATCAGCAACCCGAAAATCACTACTGCGAGAATAATTTCTGCCATAGCTTAAAATCCTTTCTCACTCTTTTCCGTCTCTAAGTAGCGACCAAAGCCGTTGCTACTGAGCGCTTTAAATTGGCCATCAACGTGCACCAACATGTACATCGGTATAGACAAGTTATTCGCGAGGGACAGCGCCCGTTCTGGCCCCATCACCGAAAATGCGGTTGCCCACGCGTCGGCATCAGCACAGCGCGTTGCTATAACAGTGACCGAGGCAAGATTATGCGTAATCGGCGCACCGGTTTTTGGATCGATAGTATGGGAGTAACGTTTACCATCTTTCTCAAAGTAGTTGCGATAGTCTCCCGAGGTGGCCACTGCAACATTGTGCAATGGCAGAATTGTATCGACGGTACCGGAGGCGTCGGGGGACTCGACAGCAACACGCCAAGGGCCACCCTCAGGATTTAGACCGCTGACCCGCATTTCTCCACCGATTTCGACAAGATAGTCGGGCAGCGCGAGGGACTCCAACAAATCCGCCACTTGATCCACCGCATAGCCTTTTGCCACGGCGGAGAGATCAAGGCGAATAGGCAGGTCTTTACTAATAGTGCGGTCATCGGACATCAATAAATGCTGGTAGCCTGTCCCCAGCAACGTCTGGGCAATCTCTTCTTCGCTGGGCACACGATCGTAAGTCTGGACTGGACCGAAGCCCCACAGATCAACAGCGGGCCCTATAGTGGGATCAAAAGAGCCATCACTTTGCTGCCAAATAGTTTTACTGATCGCCAAGACTTCCCAAAGTCCCTCCGACACAGTCATGCTCTGCCCTGCGGCAAGACCATTAAATTGGCTTAACTCGGACTCTGGCTTGTACGTCGACATAGACTGATCGACTTGCGTCAAAACGGCGTCGATTTGCTCGGCGAGATCCGACGGCGCAGGCTGCTCGGCGACGATGGTAATGTGATAGGTGGTTCCCATTTTTCCACCGGAAATTTTTATCACCTCCGGCGTGCGGTCACAGCCACTTAAGAAAACAGTAAACCAAACAAGTGCAAACAAAAACGAGGCTTTCGCAAGCCCCGTTTTTGTCATTTTACGGGCATCCATAAAACGATCTACCCGCCGAAGTCGTCGAGGTGAATATTTTCGTTCTCGACACCCAAGTCCAGCAGCATTTTCACAACCGCGGCGTTCATCATGGGTGGGCCGCACATGTAAAACTCACAGTCCTCTGGCGCCTCGTGGGACTTGAGATACTGTTCGTAGAGAACATTGTGGATAAAACCNGTATAACCATCCCAGTTGTCTTCGGGCTGNGGATCAGACAGCGCAAGATGCCAGTCAAAATTATCGTTCTCAGCGGCCAACGCATCGTACTCGTCGTCGTAAAAACATTCGCGCAGAGATCGAGCACCGTACCAGAAACTAATTTTGCGCTTACTTTTAATGCGCTTGAGCTGATCGAAAATGTGCGAACGCATAGGTGCCATACCTGCACCACCGCCGATAAAGACCATNTCGTTATCAGTCTCCTTGGCAAAAAACTCTCCGAAGGGNCCGTAAACCGTAATTTTGTCGCCTGGTTTCAAACTGAACACGTAGGACGACATTTTTCCAGGCGCAAGGCCCTCAGTACGGGGCGGCGGTGTGGCAATGCGAATATTGAATTTAACAATGCCCACTTCGTCGGGATAGTTCGCCATGGAGTAGGCGCGAATCACAGGCTCTGTGACAATAGACTCGTACTTGAAGAAGCCGAAGTGATTCCAATCGCCACGGTACTGCTCTTCAATATCAAAATCAGAAAACTTAATATGGTGCGGCGGACACTCGAGCTGAACATAACCACCGGCGCGGAAGTTGACCTTTTCGCCTTCAGGCAGACGCAGCGTCAGTTCTTTGATAAATGTGGCAACGTTTGGATTGGATTCAACCACGCACTCCCAGCGCTTCACGCCAAACACTTCTTCCGGCACTTCAATTTTCATGTCCTGCTTAACCGCTACCTGACAGGACAAACGCCAGCCTTCAGCCGCTTCACGACGATTAAAGTGACCTTCTTCGGTGGGCAACATAGAGCCGCCACCGTCACTGATAACGCATTTACACTGGGCACAGCTACCGCCACCGCCACAGGCCGAGGGCAAAAATAGCCCTGCTCCCGATAGGGTCTGCAACAGCTTGTCGCCCGCGGGAACGGTGATAGTTTTNTCACCGTTAATTTCGATATTGACATTGCCAGACGACACCAATTTGCTGCGGGCAGCTAAAATAAAGGCCACCAGTGCAAGAATTACTGCGGTGAACATCCCAACGCCAAGGATAATTTCAATACTCATGGGTAGTTACTTCTCCGTAATCAGAGGTCAATGCCGCCAAACGACATAAAGCCTAAAGACACTAGGCCTACAGTAATAAATACAATGCCNAGACCTTGCAGGCCGTCGGGAATATCGCTGTACTTCAGCTTTTCGCGGATACCNGCCAGTACGGCAATCGCCAAGGCCCANGACATACCTGAACCAAACCCGTACACCACACTCTCCGCCAAATCGTACCCGCGCTCAGCCATCAACAATGAACCACCTAAAATAGCGCAGTTCACCGTGATCAACGGCAGAAACACACCCAGCGCGTTGTAAAGCGCAGGGACATACTTGTCTAAAACCATCTCCATAATCTGGACTATCGCAGCGATTACGCCGATAAAGCAGAGATAGACAAGNAAGCTCAGATCAACGTCTGGCAGACCGGCCCACGCCAGCGCACCGTCGGAAAGCAAGTAGCCCAATAGCAAATTGTTGACCGGGACAGTNATGGTTTGCACCACNATTACAGCAATACCCAGACCAATGGCTGCATCAATTTTTTTAGACAGCGCGATAAATGTACACATGCCCAAAAACATGCTTAGAGCAATGTTATCGATAAAAATCGAGCTGACGAGTAGACTTAAATAATGTTCCATTATGCCACCTCGCCTGGTCGGCTATTCGCAGTGATCTTAAATTCTGCCTTTTCGACCTGGTTCTTCTTCCAAGTACGCAGCGCCCATATAATCAGACCAATTAAAAAGAATGCACTGGGCGGCATCAGCATCATTCCGTTGGCAACATACCAGCCGCCGTCGGTCGATACTTTGAATACTTCATANCCCCAAAGNTTGCCTGCACCAAATAGCTCACGAATAAACGCCAGTAACATGAGTATGGCGCTGTAGCCGAGCCCGTTGCCGATACCGTCAAGAAAACTCTCTACAGGAGGGTTCTTCATCGCGAATGCTTCCGCGCGACCCATCACAATACAGTTAGTAATAATCAAGCCCACAAATACCGATAGCTGCTTGCTGATGTCGTAGGCAACTGCTTTCAACACTTGATCAACCACGATCACCAGTGAGGCAATAATGGTCATCTGCACGATTATGCGGATGCTGCCCGGTATATGATTGCGGATAGTGGAGACAAAAAAGTTAGAAAATGCCGTGACCAGCGTGAGTGCCAGCGACATAACAAAAGCGACTTTCATGCTTGAAGTTACCGCCAGCGCTGAACAAATTCCAAGAATCTGCAATGCGATNGGGTTATTGGCAACAACAGGCTGNAGCAGTGTGTCTNTAATTTTCGACATGATTTAAGCCTCCCCTGCTTTCAGATGAGTAATAAAAGGTTTGAACCCTTGGTCACCCAGCCAGTATTGCACTAGGTTGTTAACGCCGCGGGTGGTCAATGTCGCACCGGCGAGACCATCGATCTGCGATTCAGAACCTGCTCGCTCGAGATCAACTTTGCCTTTAACAACACTAATGGCCAATTCGCCAGCGCTGTAGGCTTGCTTGCCAACCCAACTGGCTTTCCAGTTTGGGTTATCCACTTCGCCACCAAGACCTGGCGTTTCAGCATGCTCGTAGAATCCGATACCAGCAACGGTTTGTAAGTCCGACTCGAGCGCCAAGAAACCGTAGAGTGTTGACCACAGGCCGTAGCCTTTGATCGGCAGTATCACTTTCTCTACGCCGTTCTCACCCTCGACNATATAAACCGTGGCATATTTTGCACGACGCTTGAGTTTGGCAGGGTCATTGCCGTCCGTCAGAGAAATGGACAGCGCTGGATCTTTTGAGGCTTTACGCTGGTCGTAGGTAGCAGCGTCGACAGCATCGGTGAAACGACCGGTTTCTAAATCAACCACGCGAGTGGCGACCTGTGCAAACTGCGTTTCAACACTCACGCCTTCCTGCAACAATCCCGCTGAGGCCAGAATGTTCTTCTTCAAGTCCAACGTTTTATTCGCCTGTTGAGTGGGGCGCAGTAACACCGCAGAGCTTGCCACCACAACTGCGCAAACCACGCACAGCGCTAGGGCAACGCCAAAGGTTTTCTTCATAGAGTCATTAGCCACGGGCCAGTCTCCTTTTGATATTGCCTTGAACAACAAAATGATCAATCAGCGGTGCGAACAGATTGGCAAATAGAATTGCCAACATCATGCCCTCGGGGAACGCAGGGTTAACCACACGAATCAAAATAACCATGACACCGATCAACATGCCATACCAGAATTTACCCGTGTTGGTCATCGCTGCAGACACAGGGTCCGTCGCCATAAAGACCGCGCCAAAAGCAAATCCACCAATCACCCAGTGCCAGTAAAACGGCAGCGCAAACATTGGNTTGGTCGATTCAATCGAGTTAAACAGCATGGATAAGAGCGCCGAACCGAGCAGCACGCCACCCATAATGCGCCATGANGCGATACGCATAACCAGCAAGAGAGCCGCGCCGATCAAAATTGCTAAAGTAGACGTCTCGCCAATCGAACCGTGGATTGTACCGACAAAGGCCTGCATCCACGAGGCGCTCTGCTCAAGTGCGGCAACACCCGAGCTGGCGGCAACGGACAACATGGTGGCACCGGTGTAACCGTCCACAGCAGTCCAAACCGCGTCGCCACTCATATAGGCTGGGTAAGCGAAGTACAGGAAAGCTCGGCCGGTCAACGCTGGATTGAGGAAATTTTTCCCTGTGCCGCCGAACACTTCTTTGCCAATCACAATACCGAAACTAATGCCCATTGCGACCATCCACAATGGCAGATCGGGTGGGCAGCAGAGTGCGAACAATACCGAGGTAACGAAAAAGCCTTCGTTGACTTCGTGGCCGCGAACACTGGCAAACAGCACTTCCCAGAAGCCACCAACGATAAACGTGACCATGTAAATAGGTAAAAAGTAAGCCGCGCCGTGAACAAAGTTATCCCAGATGCTCGCCGGGTCGTAGCCTGCCAACATGCCGATAAACAGGCCGCGCCCACCCTCTTGGGCCAGCATACCCATCTCAGCCATAATCGTGTTGGCTTGAAAGCCAACGTTCCACATACCAAAAAACATGGTGGGGAATGTCGCCAGCCAAACGGTGATCATCACGCGCTTGAGGTCAATGGAGTCGCGCACATGCGAGCTATTTTTAGTCACATCGGAGGGTTTAAAAAGGCCCGTGTCGATGGCCTCATAAAGTGCAAACCACTTCTCCCACTTACCACCTTTGTGGAAGTTTGGTGCATATTTGTCTAGAAGATTACGAACCATTACCTCAACCCTCCTTCTCAATTCTGGTCAGATTGTCGCGCAGAATCGAACCGTATTCGTATTTGCCTACACAGACGTATGTGTAAAGGCCCACATCCTCTTCATCCAATTCCAAACAGCCCAGCTTTTGCGCCATCTCCGTGTCGCCGACAATTAACGATCGCAGCAACTGGATGGGTAGCAGGTCGAGAGCAGTGACATCTTCATAGCCGCCCACTGGCACCATGGCGCGCTCGCTGCCATTGGTACTTGAGGTCATATTGAAGAGCTTGTTGCTCAATCGAGAGATAAAGATGGGGAGCGCGGAGTGGTTGTCAAAACCTGCTCGCAGGTAGTGCAGGAACGTTCGCTCACGACCCTCGCGAATAACCGACACTTGGCTGTGATAGCGACCAAGGAATGCAAACTCACCTGCCGCTTTGCGACCCGCAAGGACAGAACCGGAAATNACGCGGTTCTCATCATTTTTTAGCTCGCCGATCACCAGCTGGTTGAGGTTCGCGCCAAGACGCGTCTTCAATAAGCGTGGCTGATTGACCTGAGGGCCACCCAAGGCAACAACGCGACTATCGTCTACGACACCATTGGTAAACAGTGCGCCGAACGCAATAACATCTTGATACCCAATCGTCCATACCGTTTTGTTGGCACTGACTGGCTGAATAAAATGAATATGGGTACCGGCTAGACCTGCAGGGTGAGGGCCGGAAAACTGATGTGCCTGAACCCGATTGACGTCAGCGCCAGGAATATCAGTATTTGGCGCCGTGCACAGATGCACAGGGCCATCGACCAGACGGGTTAGCAGCGTCAAGCCGTTGACAAAATCCTGACGACGCTCAGCAATAACAATGGCTGGGTCAGCCGCCAACGGATTAGTGTCCATCGCGGTGACAAAAATAGCATTCGCAGTTGAAGTGGGTGCGGGAACCTTGGCGTAGGGCCGCGTGCGCAGAGCAACCCACTGCCCTGAACTCACTAGATTATCAATCACTTGCTGACGGTCTAAAGATGCCAACTGGTCTGCCGCAAAGCGTGGGAATTCAACTTTGTCGTCACCATCAACATCGATCACCAACGACTGAAACACTCGGCGTTCGCCGCGATTCACCGCAACGACAACACCAGAGGCTGGGGCAGTGTACTGCACCCCCTCAGTTTTTTTATCAGTAAAGAGTAGTTGACCCAGCTTGACACGATCACCTTCGCGCACGGCCATGGTTGGCTTCATGCCTGGGTAGTCATTGGCAACTACCGCAACCTGGCTGATCACAGGGCCATCGTGAATAACCTGCGCCGGTTTACCAGCTATCGGCAGGTCTAATCCGCGACGGATTTTTATCATAGGAAATACCTAAATACTAAATGATTGATAATTGGACTGCACAACCTAAAAAACACTCTTTTCCATGCTTTTTCTGCTCAGAAAGGCCCCTATTGCGGCTTTGGTGTCGGCACTTCGGTCACGTGCAAGGTTCGCCGAAAAATAACGGCGGGATTATAAGGCTCTAAGGGTTCTGATTCCAGTCTCAAAGGGGGTAGAAAACCCAATCCACCCGATATAGCTCAAAATAAATGCGTCAAGCGTCATTCGTCGCAATGATTCTGATTTGAACCCGCACTCTATGCCCACATCACCCTCAGAAATGCCCAAATCGCAGACAAAAAAATACCCGCACAATTAGCGGGTATTTTTCATCGAGCTAAATACTCTAATCTTGTTTTGGATAGGTCGGCCAAACAACCCCTGCAAACTTCTCCAAGCAGCGCACCACCTGGCAGCTGTAACCAAATTCATTGTCATACCAGCAGTAGAGAACGCAGCTTTTACCATCGACAATCGTCGCTTGAGAATCAAGGACACAAGCCTGACGAGAGCCAACGAAATCCGTCGACACCGCCTCCGTCGAAATGGTGTAACCGATTTGCTGCTGCAATCCAGAGTGCAATGCCTTTTGACGCATAAACTCATTCAGCTCTTCAACGGTGGTTTCTCGGCCCAGTTGCAGNTTGAGAATAGCCATTGATACATTGGGTGTCGGCACGCGAATCGCGTTNCCGGTCAACTTCCCCTTCAACTCAGGAATCGCTTTGGCCACCGCCTTGGCTGCACCGGTAGACGTCAGCACCATATTCAGCGCGGCGCTGCGACCACGGCGATCGCCCTTGTGGTAGTTGTCGATCAAATTCTGGTCGTTGGTATAGGCATGAACTGTTTCCACATGGCCGCTACTGACACCAAACTCGTCGAGCAGGCACTTCAATACCGGCACAATCGCATTTGTCGTGCAGGATGCTGCGGAGATAATTTTGCGCTCAGGGGTGATCTCATGATGATTGACGCCGTAGACAATATTTGGGATATCGTCCCCCGCTGGCGCTGTCAGCAACACTTTAGAGGCGCCGGGACGAAGGTGACCACTGAGACCCGCGGTATCTTTCCAAACGCCCGTGTTGTCGACAATCAATGCATTATGGATACCGTATTCGGTGTAATCGATCTCCGCAGGCGAATTGGCGTAGATCACTTTTACCGGATTGCCGTTGATCACTAAAATATTTTCATCTTCAAGCACGCGAATGGTGCCTTTGAAAGAGCCATGCACAGAATCACGTCGCAGCAGCGCAGCNCGCTTCTCGAGGTCATTGGCAACATTGCCTTTGCGGATAACAATGGCACGNAGACGGAGCACATCACCACCACCGGTCTTATCCACTAAAATTCGCGCCACGAGGCGGCCAATTCGACCAAAGCCATAGAGCACGACATCTTGCGGCTGGGGCAAGGGTTTTATATCCGAGCCGATGATGTCTTTTAATTCATCGCGGACAAAATCGTCAATGCTGCGGCCATTGCCAATACTCTGATACTTCACGACCATCTTACCTAGGTCTAAATGCGCTGGCCCCAAGTGCAGCTTGGCAATCGCTTCGATCATTGGCGATGAGTCGAACTCTGACAGTTCATTCTGCTCCACCTGACGCACGCGCCGATGAGCCTTCATCAAGTCGGTGACCGACTTGTTGACCATATTGTTTCCGTACATATAGGTAGAGACGTTGCGCTCACGATAGAGCTTACCGATAATCGGAATCATTCCTTCAGCTAACGCTTCGCGCTGCTTCCAGTCCTTGAAAAAGTCGTTTGGTAGGGGGCGTTTTTGCTCGGTCACTTTTGGGGTCCTTGTCAGCCATTGATGAATGGCGCCGATTATCCGCAACTATGGTCCCGCAAGCAACCCAGAAAAAGATACTCCCCGTCATAACGAATATTTCTACTATCGATAGCCTATGGCTTGTAAAATGCCCCGCTGTTAAGCAGAGACCTAATTACTCACCGGCACTTTAGAACCTATGACCCTGACAAATTTCCCATCGCAAGCGCAACCTGGCGACAAAAATCACTGGGGCGAACTCCAGGCCGCCGGCCGAGCCCTTGCAATAGCAGAGACCGCGCTGAGATTTTCGGGGTTAAGCATTCTTATTACGGAAACGGCCCGTGAGGCTGCCGCGCAAAGTCGCACCTTGGCGTTTTTTACTGCCGAGCAGGGTCTGCCGATTCTGACCTTCCCCGACTGGGAAACACTGCCCTACGACATTTTTTCACCGCACCAAGATATTGTCTCTGCGCGGCTCCAAACCCTCGCCAGCTTGCCTAGCGCTCAGCATGCACTGCTGATCGTACCCCTGCCTACACTGATGCACCGGCTCGCGCCAATTGACTTTGTTGCATCACGCACCTTTTCCTATAAGGTAGGTGAGCAACTCGATCGCGGGCAACTACAAGAACAACTCGCGCGCGCGGGCTACAACCGCGTTGACACTGTCTACGAGCACGGTGAATTCGCGTTCCGCGGGTCACTTATCGACATTTACCCAATGGGCGCGAAACAGCCCTTCCGCATCGACTTGCTGGACGAAGACATTGAAAGTTTGCGCATTTTCGATCCTGAAACCCAACGAACGTCAGAAACTGTCAACGAAATTCAGCTACTACCCGCACGTGAATTTCCACTCGACAAACAGGCTATCAACCATTTTCTCAACAACTGGCACGAACATTTCGATCAAGATGCCGCAAAATGCCCGATATACCGCGATGTCAAAGCCGGTATCGCGCCTCAGGGCATCGAATATTATTTGAGTTTATTCTTTGACCAGACGGCCAGCTTGTTCGACTACTTACCGCAGAATGTTCAACTGTTTAGCCATGTCGGCATTGAAGATGCCGCGCAAAATTTTTGGCACGATATCAATGCGCGTTACATCGAATACGGCGTTGACCCCACTCGGCCAATTTTGCCGCCGAAAGCGCTATTTCTTGGCGTCGAAGAAGTCTTTAAGCACATTAAAAAACTGCCGCGCACAGAAATAGACCGCCAATCAGTTAAGCCTCGCGCCGGCAGCCACAACTTTAATTTGCGCGCCGTCCCCGATGTGGCGATCAATGCCAAACTGAGCAATCCCCTGTCAAAGCTGCAAGAATTTTTGCAGCTCTGTCCCGGGCGCGTGCTGTTCTGCGCCGAATCCGCTGGCCGCCACGAGGTTCTCGTGGGTATGCTAAAAAAGATTCAGCTCGCTGTTGAGGAAGTCGGCAACTGGCAGGCTTTTACCCATGGCGATATGCGCTATGCCATAACCACCTACCCTATTGATCAAGGCGTCTACTGTCCCGATCAATCCCTCTGCTTAATTACCGAAGGAGAACTGTTTGGCCAACAGGTCATGCAGCGGCGGCGGCGCTCAAAGGCCTCCGAGTCACCGGACAATATATTCAAAAGTCTCGCAGAGCTGCAAATGGGTGCGCCGGTGGTGCATATGGACCACGGCATTGGCCAGTATCAAGGGTTGGTGACACTTGAAGTCGACAAATCGCAGCAGGAGTTCCTGATGTTGGTTTACGCCAACGATGCAAAACTCTACGTGCCGGTTTCATCACTGCATTTAATCAGCAGGTTTGGCGGCAGTGATCAATCCATGGCGCCTCTGAGCAGGCTGGGCACCGACAAATGGACCAAAGCGAAGGAAAAAGCCGCAAGCCAAATTCGCGACACCGCCGCTGAGCTGCTCGACATATACGCACGCCGCGCAGCCCGTGTCGGCTTTTCCTGCGAAGCCAATGAGGAGGACTACCGCAAATTCAGTAGCGACTTCCCCTTCGAAGAAACAGCTGACCAACTGGAAGCCATTGATGCAGTGCGCCGCGACCTGCTCAGCCAGCAGCCAATGGATAGGCTTGTCTGTGGCGACGTCGGTTTTGGAAAGACTGAAGTGGCAATGCGCGCTGCCTTTACCGTAATCTCCAGCGGTAAGCAGGTGGTTGTTCTTGTGCCAACGACCCTGCTCGCCCACCAGCATGTGCAAAATTTTCGCGACCGTTTCGCCAGCTGGCCAGTTGTGGTGGAAGAGTTGTCCCGTTTTCGCACAGCGCAAGAGCAAGAACAGGTGATTGCCGACACGGAAAATGGCAAGGTCGATATTTTGATTAGCACCCACAAACTGTTGCATGCCGAGATTGATTTCAAACGCTTAGGACTTCTGATTATCGACGAAGAACACCGATTCGGTGTGCGGCAAAAGGACAAAATAAAGTCACTGCGCAGCTCCGTCGACATTCTAACCATGACCGCGACGCCGATTCCGCGCACCCTCAACATGTCTATGCATGCCGTGCGTGATCTCTCGATTATTGCCACCCCGCCAGCGCGTCGCCTATCGGTTAAAACCTTTATTCGCCAGCAGGAAGACCGCGTGACCCGGGAAGCCATTTTGCGCGAAATCCTTCGTGGTGGTCAGGTCTACTTTTTACACAACGATGTAAAATCAATCCAGCGCACAGCCAATGAACTGGAGCGGCTGGTTCCCGAGGCACGCATTCAAGTTGCCCACGGGCAAATGCGCGAACAACAGCTGGAACAGGTGATGTCCGACTTTTACCACCAGCGCTTTAATGTTTTGGTCTGCACCACAATTATCGAAACGGGTATCGATATTCCCAGCGCCAATACAATTTTGATCGAACGCGCCGATAAATTTGGTCTCGCGCAACTGCATCAGCTACGTGGTCGTGTGGGNCGCTCGCACCACCAAGCCTATGCCTATCTGCTCACCCCCGATCCAAAAGCGATTACAGAGGATGCCAAGAAACGCCTCGATGCGATTTCAGCCGCCGATCATCTCGGAGCTGGCTTTACCCTCGCGACCAATGACTTGGAAATTCGTGGGGCCGGCGAGCTTCTCGGCGAAGAGCAGAGCGGGCATATTCAAGCCATCGGCTTTACCCTTTATATGGAAATGCTAGAGCGCGCCGTCAAGGCGATCAAAGCAGGCAAGCAGCCTGAGCTGAGTCTTGCCCTCGATCAAGGCATCGAGGTGAATTTACATCTGCCGGCGCTCATTCCTGACGATTACCTGCCCGATGTCAATATGCGCTTAACCCTTTACAAGCGACTAGCCAATTGCCAAACCGAACAGCAATTACACGAACTGCAAGTAGAGATGATCGACCGCTTTGGCCTTTTGCCAGCGCCCGCCAAAACACTGTTTGAACTGGCTAAACTGCGGCAGATGGGCGAGCAACTTGGATTGATAAAAATTGAAGCAGGCCCCAATGGAGGCCGCCTGAAATTCAGTTCCAGCACCATCGTCGAGCCGATTACTATTATCCGAATGGTGCAGGCCCAACCGGGGATTTTCCGCTTGCAAAACAATGATCAACTGAGTTTCACTACACCCATGGAAAGCGCTGAAGATCGGGTAGA
>JGI26082J51739_10001805_pt1 | contig 13227 bp, 10 predicted proteins | sample SaaInl5LU_22_DNA_FD_51739 | JGI IMG/M metagenome (IMG submission 51739)
AGCGCGCAGCGGCAAACATGATCTCCATGTATTGGATGCAATTGCGTGACAAGATTGCAACCCGATCGCCCTTCTGCAAGCCAAGATCTCCACGCAAGCTATTGGCTAGCCGGGAAACGCGATCCTCGAGCTCACCATAGCTTATGCGACGACCATTGGGCACATCGACAAGCGCTTCGCGCTCCGGTGAGTTGGCGGCAATTTTGGCTGGGATGTCTCCGAGGTTCATACCTGACCCTCAGTACGCACTGTCGAGCTCAACATGACGTTTAGCAATTCGCCATGCGCCCGCTTCTTGCTTCACAGTGTCGTGATACAACCCAACGGTCAGTAACTTCGTATTGCCGCCCTCGGTGGCGAATAGCGTGAGATTTGAAATCACATCAACTGTTTCACCCTGAGGCGTAAACATCGCGTTGGACACCACATGTCGGCGAACATCACTCTGCGAATCCATAGCCCCTTTATAAACACCCATCATGGTCTCTCGACCTTCATAGGGCCCTGCTAAGTCACCGCCACCAATACGGAAGCTAATGGAGGCATCTGCACAGAGACAGGACTCTAGCAGTGCTAAATCACGCTGATCGTAGGCGTATGACGCTCTAGCTAACAATTCGGTGATTGCAAAACGGTCATCGGCTGACAACATACTCATGACTCTCCATCTTCTTGTTTTTTATGCTGGGAGCGATCTCGCGAGAGGATCGCAGTGAACAAGCCCCGATCAATATTTTCAATAACGCTTTCTAGACGGCTCTGGCAAATTCAACCAGCGTACTGACGTAGTCCGCTCGTTCNTCTATGAATGGGGCGTGGCCACTATCGGGAAATTCAATGCCTTTGGCGCGAGGATGGTTATCGGCCACCCAACGCGAGATCTCCGGCGCAACAAAGCCGTCCTGACCGCAAATGTAGGAGAGAACAGGCATATCAAGCCCCAGAAGCATCTCCCGCTGATCAATATGGGCTAATTCGCCCAGAGTAGATGACGCTCTGGCCGCTGAGGCGATAAATGCATCCCCCATCCAAGTTAGCATTGCGTCAGAAATGGGCTTCGCGCAGACCGCATGATTCAACCAGCGTACTGACGTAGTCTGCTCGCTCCTCTATGAATGGGGCGTGGCCACTATCCGGAAATTCAATGCCTTTGGCGCGAGGATGGTTATCCGCCACCCAGCGCGAGATCTCCGGCGCAACAAAGCCGTCCTGACCGCAAATGTAGGAGAGAACAGGCATATCAAGCCCCAGAAGCATCTCCCGCTGATCAATATGGGCTANTTCGCCCAGAGTNGATGACGCTCTGGCCGCTGAGGCGATAAATGCATCCCCCATCCACGTAAGCATTGCGTCAGAAATGGGCTTCGCGCAGACCGCATGAGCGAGGCCTGCTAAAAATGTCACGCGATCATCATCCATTGCCGCCACAACACCGCAACATCCTCAGCCGTACCACCCAGAGGAAGATCGGGTTTCTGCGTATAAATGGGGCTAGCGCCCGCCGTTAAAACCAGGGCACTACAACGACTCCCCAGCAAAGACGCCGCTTTGGTTGCAACTGCACCACCAAGAGACCATCCGTTTAATATGACTGACTTAAGGTTTAATTCGTCGACCAGCGCAGCGACATCGCCGGCAATGGCATCGATAGACAAATCGGCAAAGTCGTGGTCAGAGCGACCACAACCGCGATGATCCATGGTCACCACTCTCAAGCCATGCTCGAGCAGCGGTTTTAAAATACCGTCCCAACAGCGGCCGCTCATACCCCAGCCATGAATGAGTACTAGTGCGGTATCACCTGCACCCAAATCTTCGAAGTATATGGACTTGCTGCCATCAACCGCTAATCTCGCCATTAGTCATTCCTCGCTTCTTTTAGGTAAAACAGCATCATTTTTTCAAGATTGTCGAAAAAATCATCGATATCAAGCGCGTCCGCAGCGACCACCCATTGGTAAATCGTTCCAAACATTGTTGAGCAGTACATTGTGGCAAAGCGCGCTGGATCAACAGAGTCGCTCACAGATCCATCCTCGAGCCCCTCTTCAATCCAACGCTGAACATCCCGACGATAAATAATGTGATGACGCGCCAGACTGGCACGGATTTCCGATTCATCGCCTAGGGACTCATACCAAAGAATGTACATTGCCCGCAGGTAGCTTGATTCATTCTTAAATATGTCACACTGAGCGCTGATCGCCGCGCTCAACGCCTCAAGTCCTCGCTTACCCGAAACATAGGATCCAATGTGTGCTTTCCAAAGTTCATCGAACTTATCGAATAGCTCCATCCACAAACCGTCTTTCGAGCCAAACCGATAGCTTGCCAATCCGCGACTGTAGCCTGCTACCTCGCCAATATCCTTTAATGTCGTCTTGGCGGTGCCACGCTCGTTGATTAATTGGACTGCCGCGTCAAACATCCGCTTATCGGATAAGGCACTGCGCTCCGCTTGCTTGTTGGTTCGACTAGCGCCAGCGGCTTTAGCTTGCATATCCATAAACGACTCTCTCTCGGAACGGGCTCACGATTCATTACCGCCTTTAACATAGATAGGCGTGATAACACTCGCCTGTAGATCTTTGCGTAACTGTGCTTTGTCAATTTTTCCAACACTGGTTTTAGGGATAGCGTCCACAAAAGACCAGTATTCTGGCACCCAGAATCCAGCGACACGCGTGTTCAGGTAAATGCGTATATCTGCGGGACTAGGCCGATCGTCCTCTGAGGGCACTATAATTACCAGCGGCCGCTCCTGCCACCGCTCATCAGGGATCGCTATCACCGCGACCTCCTCTACGCCGGGATAAGCGAGAATGGCGTCCTCAAGATCGACCGACGAGATCCACTCGCCACCCGATTTAATGACATCTTTCGATCGATCGGTTAGCTGTACGTAGCCTTGAGGATCGATATGCCCAACGTCTCCCGTCTTCAACCAGCCATCTTGTGTAAAAGCATCACTTTCAATATCGAGATAGCTACCCGTGACCCATGCGCCACGCAGCTGCAGTTCGCCAACGGTTTTACCATCGCACGGGATCCTTTCACCCTGATCATTGATGACTCGGACTTCGATCCCGGGTACAGGTCTGCCGCTTTTAATGCGGAAATCAGTTTCCGAATGACCCCGAAGATCTTTCGGTGGGTGCGATAAAACACACATGGGGCTCGTCTCCGTCATACCCCAACCTTGAATCACCGCTACACCCCATCGGTCTCGAGCAGCATCTATCATTGAGGATGGAACGGCAGAGCCACCGCATATAATGGCTCGAAAACAACTGCAGTCGAGGGATTCAGATTCATCAGTGCGCAGCAAGTCACCTAATAGCGTAGGCACTAGCGCCGTGAGCGTAGGCCTACTGTTGCTAATCATTGCTCGCAAGTGTGGAATCTGCAGATGAGGTCCTGGCATGACCATATCTGCGCCCGACAGCCAGCCGCTGTAAGGAAAACCCCACGCGTTTGCGTGAAACATCGAGGGCAACATCAAAATAGTATCGCGCTCGTGGACACCAAAGCTGTCGACGGAGCGCGAAGCCAAAGCATGCAGATACGTCGTTTTATGGCTGTAAACAACGCCTTTAGGATTNCCNGTAGTGCCACTCGTGTAGCAAATACCCGCCGCATTGTCTTCCGGCGAGTCAATCCAATCGAAGTGGCGGGCGCTATTTTTTGTCAACTCGTGAAAATCGACCACACGGGGATCATCCGCCAATAAACCGCAAGGATTGACAACTATGATGTGCTCCACGCGAGGAATCTGCGAAAGAACAGGTAAAAATTGCTCTTCCAATCGGCCATCGACCACGACGACCTTATTATTGGCATGATTGATAATGAAACTAATCTGATCGGCGGCCAAACGACAGTTAAGGGTATGTAANACGCCTCCGATACTCGGCACCGCGAGGTAGAGGCTCAGATGGACCGCGCTGTTCCACAAAAAAGTACCTATACGGTCGCCATCACTAATACCAAGATGCGTTAATGCATTGGCGACNTTGGCAGCTTGTATCGTGATGTCTGCGTAGCTGTGCCACTGAATAGCATCGCCGTCATACTCACCGACCCGACTACTGGGGAAATGGCGCGCGCCGAACTCGAACAACGTTTTTACACCCAATGGCGTATGCATCATGGTGCTTAGCATAAGGTCACCAATCGCCTTTGGCCGCGTGCTCGGCTTCAAGCAATAGCGCGGGGACATCATGTTCGAGAGAAGAGGCATAGCTTGTTGACACCTTCCCNTGCAAGAACAGTCCGTAGGCGCCCTCTACAATAGACGCCAAACGCCAAGCCGCCAGAGCCATGTAATAATCCATGTGCTCAAGCGATCGCCCTGTCAGTGACGCCCACTCGTGCGCAAGATCTCTCCGTCCGATCACGCCGGGTTTTCGTGAAATTGCCTGGAGATGTGCAAAGCCCGGAGGGTTCGGTATTCGCTTTTGACCCCAGAATAACAATGCCAGCGCAACGTCCATAGCCGGCTCGCCCACCGTGGCCAATTCCCAATCAATAATTGCTTTTATCTCAGGGGCCGTAGTGCTGACTAAGGTATTATCAAGATGGTAATCGCCGTGGGTCAGTACCGCCCCCTCACTCTCGGGAATGTTGTCTAAAAGCCATCGTCCCAGTTCAAACAACTGGGGTAACTCGCGGAATGACTGCTGCTCGCGTACTTGCAACCAGCGACCGATTTGCCGCTCGACAAACTGATCAGGCCTGCCTAAACCCTCGAGCTTTGGATCGGGCCAAGTGATGGCATGCACTGCAGCCAGCTGGGTCACTAAATCGATCCCCAATGCGTTTGTTGCAGCTATCGGGTCAGCATATCCCTGCGGCAAGGTATCCGTGATGGACACGCCGTCGATGCATTCTTGAACCAAAAACGCTCTACCAATGACAGCGAGATCGTCACAGTAAGCGTAGAGCCGCGGCGCTTTAGCACGACCTTCGACGGCAGCTAGGACCTTGGCCTCTCGCTCAATACCTCGACCAGAATTTGGCGATATAGCCTCGGTCGGCGGCGTACGCACCACGCATGCATTGTTCTCAGCGTCGAAACGCCACGTCAAATTCGAGTTTCCGCCGCTCAGCGCACCGGTGAACGTTGGATCGATCCAACCCAACTCCTCACTGAGCCAGTTACACACTTTTTGTGGCAGCTCACTCACTACCCTACTACTCCAAAACTACACAACAGACCGCCATCGACCGGTATTGTTGCGCCGGTCATGTATCGGCTTTGCGCCACCCAATACGCTACGCTGGCAATTTCTTGCTCCTGACCGAGTCGCCCAATGGGAATTTGTTGTCGCATGGTTTCCATNGCNGCTTCAGTCAGTCCTGAAGTCATTTCGGTCAACACCAAACCCGGCACTACCAAATTGACNGTAATNCCCTTGCGCGCTAACTCTATCGACAGCGCTTTNGTCATACCGGAAAGGCCCGCTTTGGATGACGCGTAGGCAACATCGCCGGGGAATCCTCTAAAGCCTACTACCGCGCCAATATTGATAATGCTTGCGCCCTCACCTAGGTGCGGTGTTGCGGCGCGAATAATGTTGAGCGCGCCGGTGAGATTCACATCGAGGACTTCCTGCCAATGCTCTTCACTCAGCCGTGTCACGCGGCCACCGCGGTGGACGCCTGCGTTGTTAACGACGACATCGAGACGACCAAAGGCCTCAATCGTCTGATCCACAGCGGATCTGGCCGACGCTGAATCACTCACGTCAGCTCGAATGGCAATTGCACCCTCCCCCAGGCTTGTCGCTAGTGCATCCGCGGCGTCACTGCGGGCGACGATAGCCACTCTGCAGCCGTGCTCGTGGGCTTGGCGGGCCATCGCGGCTCCAATACCGCGCGACGCACCTGTGATAAGCCAAACCGGGGAGTCAGTCATACGTGTTTTCTCGTTTTATTGTGCTCTAAACTCACAGGCGCGTTATTAAGACATTATTCGCGTTGCTTGTTTGCGTAAAGCAAGTTTAAACTAACGGCGGAATTTGACAAGCCCACGTACTTTGTTTTGAACGATTGTTAGCACAACGATCGTGCAACCGCCGGGCGAACTCGCTTAGTAAATTATTAGCGTCTACTGATAGGAGACACGATTGTGACATGGTCATTTGAAACCGATCCCGACTTCCAAAAATCCCTCGATTGGATAGATGAATTCACCCGTGAAGANATTGAGCCGCTGGATTTAGTATTTCGTGAGCCCGGAGATCCGTGGGATCCCAACTCCCCTGCCGCCAAGGCGATGGCGCCCTTGNGGGAGATCGTCAAAAGCAAAAATCTATGGGCATGCCATTTAGAGCATGAACTTGGNGGCCAAGGCTACGGACAAGTTAACCTTGGACTCATGAATGAAATTCTCGGTCGAAGTCGTTTTGGACCTAGCGTTTTTGGCTGTCAGGCACCCGACTCAGGCAATGCTGAAATTCTCGCCAAATTCGGCACACCTGAACAAAAGCAGCGGTACTTAACCCCGCTACTCAATGCCGAGATCGCATCGTGTTATTCCATGACTGAACCCCAAGCGGGCGCCGATCCTGGCGAATTTTTATGCACCGCCGTTCGGGATGGTGACGAGTGGGTTATTAACGGTGAGAAGTGGTTCGCCTCTCACGCACGATTCGCGGCCTTCTTATTGGTTATGGTCGTTACCGACCCCGACGCGCCCATTCACAAAGGTGCGTCTATCTTCCTGGTGGAGCAAGGCACGCCGGGAATGGATATTATCCGCAACTCCGCCGTAGGCCCTTATATCGAGCAGGGCGATGGCGTGCACGCTTACATTAACTTCAAAGATTGCCGTGTACCCGCTCATAATTTGTTGGGCGAAGAGGGCGAGGGCTTCTTAGTGGCGCAAACTCGCTTAGGCGGTGGCCGAGTTCACCACGCCATGCGGACCGTGGGCGTGATTCGAAAAGCTATCGACATGATGTGTGAGCGCGCTGTCAGCCGACAAACCAAAGGCGAGCGCCTTGCTGACAAGCAAATGACGCAGGAGAAAATTGCGGACTCATACACCATGATGATGCAGTATCGTTTGCACGTGCTATACACCGCCTGGCTGATCGATAAGCACAAGGAATACAACCGCGAAGTACGCATGGAGATTGCTGCGATTAAGGCGGCGACCCCAAAAGTCTTGGTNGAAATCGTATCAAGAGCTATGCACCTACACGGCAGTCTTGGTAGCTCCGATGAAACGCCATTAGCAACGATGTGGGCTAATATTCCAGAACTGGGCGTCGTTGACGGACCAACGGAAGTGCACAAGATCGCCGTTGCAAAAGGCATCTTGCGTAACTACACCCCTCATGATGCTCTCTTCCCGTCATACCACACGCCCACCTTACGGGCGAAGGCGCTGGAGAAATACGGTCACTATCTCGAAAGCTAACCCGCCTCTATGGCACAGCCCCAGCCGACAGGTTGGGGCTGGTTAGACCCCACATGTAATCGTCGAGGCACTCTTATGACAACAATCAAACCCCTCGCAATTCTCACGCTTAGCACGTTTCTTACCGCGCCCCCCACGCAGGCTAGTAGCGAGGAGGCGAATCAAACAAAGCGCTTATATGACGAGCAATGTGCCGGATGTCACAGTGCATCCCTGCGCGGTTCTGCCCACGGCGCCGCACTCGCCGGCAAAAGCTTTGTTGATAAATGGCGTAACGAAACAGCCACTCGGCTGTTTATGCTCACACAAGCGCAAATGCCTCCCGGCGCTGCGCATACACTTACGCCTAAAGAGCATGCCCAACTGACTCGGTATATTGTTTCGTACAACAAAGACCGTCTTATCGACTCCCCACTCCTTACCAGCCTCGACGAATTAGATGAGTTTTTAACCGATCCCGAGGCAACTGCAGCCATTGACAGCAGTGCTGTAAATGGCAGTCCTGTTGATAGTAGTCCTGTAGATAGCAGTGCCGTTGAATTCTCGGGCGCCGAGGCCATCATGAACCTTGCCAATAACGCCGGCGGCTTCAACAACCAGACTATTAAAGACTTCCAGCCCGTAACCATGGCCGAATTGGAGAACCCCAAGCCTGCGGATTGGCTCAACTGGCGCCGAACCGCACAGGGAGATGGCCACAGCCCATTGTCTGACATCAACACGGAGAATGTCCGTGAGCTGACACTCAGCTGGTCGATGGCGCTATCGTCGGGTAGCAGCCAAATAACGCCGCTCGTCCGCGATGGCGTGATGTTCTTAACCCATCCCGACAACAAAATCCAAGCCATCAATGGCGCTACGGGGTCACTCATTTGGGAATACCGCTACCCCTACCCGCCCGGCTCTAAGCTATTAGGCGGCCCAACTCGTAACATTGCGCTGTTTGAGGACTCGCTGTTTCTGGCCACTTATGACGCTGCATTAGTTGCTATCGATGCCAAGACAGGAACTGAGCGCTGGCGCACCGAAAAGGCTGACTTCCGTCAGGCCTTCACTCACAGTGCAGGACCGATTATTGCCGACGGTGTGGTTGTCAGTGGCATCAACGGTTGCGAACTGTTTACCGAAGATGGCTGCTTTATCACGGGACACGACCCTGACACGGGAGAAGAGCTGTGGCGCACGTCGACGCTCGCCGAGCCCGATACCGAGGCTTATGCGAGCTGGGGTGAGATTGAGCCCGACCGACGCGGTGGCGGCGACACATGGATTGCTGGCAGTTACGATCCAGAGCTCAATTTAGTGATTTATGGAACGTCACAGCCCAAACCATGGGCCGCGGTAAGTCGCGGAATGAGCGTCGATGATGCCGCGCTGTATACCAACTCGACCCTTGCCCTCGACCCTAAGACGGGTGACATCCGGTGGTACTTCCAACACATACCCGGTGAAACCATCGACATGGAAGTAGGTTTCGAACGCATTCTCGCCAATATCGATGGCCAGCAGGTCGTCTTAACAGCAGGCAAGGATGGCATTCTTTGGAAGCTTGACCGTGCGTCGGGCGAATTCATCGCGCTACTCGAAACGCTGCCTCAGAACATTTTTGATATCGATCACTCCACAGGCACCCTCACCTATCGGCATGACATTGCTAGCGCTCAAATTGGAACAACGTTTACCGCGTGTCCCGGTATCTATGGTGGCCATAACTGGCAGTCCGCCAGTTACAACCCACAGAGCAACCGCCTATTTTTACCGCTACACCAACTGTGCTCAGACATGACGCCTCGCGAGGTCGATCTGGGTGAAGGCGGCGGCGGTTACGGTGCTGACGTCGCCACATACCCGATGCCAGGGAAAGAAAGTGCCGCAGGAAAGCTGATGGCTATCGACGCCAAAAACTTGCAGCCATTGTGGTCCATCGAGCAGGAGGCGTTATTTTTAACGGGCGCGTTATCGACCGATGGTGGACTTGTATTCATTGGAGACTTAGATCGGTATTTCAAGGCCTTCGACCAAGGTACCGGAGAGCTACTTTGGTCATCCCGCCTACCCGCACCCACTCACGGTTACCCCATCACCTATGAGGCCGATGGTCGTCAATTCGTTGCGGTACCCACGGGTATTGGTGTCTTTAGAGCGCTGACCGCGGTGATTTTCCCAGACATTTATCAGCCTCCTGGCGGCGGCGGACTGTTTGTCTTTGAGCTGCCGAGCGGACCATGAAGCTGGGACAATAAATGACGGTGGCTTGAATTAAAGGGCCCATTACAGGCCCGTGTTGCCCGCCTCTCGCATGATCGGTTGATACTCAGCGAAGTTAGGATCGCCTGCGGTAGAACCCGTGGTTAAACCCGCATCAACAGCCAACGTATGCCCACTGATGTATCCAGCCTCATCACTGGCGAGCCACAGAGCCGCATTGGCGATATCGTCCGCGCGTCCAGGTCGCCCACGTAACGGAGACATATCGGCGAGCGTCTTCAACGTGTCATCAATATTGGTATGCTCATTGCCCAGCGCTGCTGCCACCATGGGCGTCGCCATACTTGCCGCCGCAATACAGTTCACTCGAATACCGTTAGAGCCCACTTCCGCGGCCAAATTCTTGGTGAGGCCAACGACGGCATGCTTGGCCGCAGCGTAAGCATGGGGGCCAAGACCGCCCATCACACCGGCGGTGCTAGACATACTAATGATTGAGCCTGAGCCCTGCACTTTCATATGGCGAGTCGCGTGCTTCATACCGTAAAAAACGCCGTTGAGTAGCACGTCGAGACTAAACTTCCACTCAGAGGTAGGCGTTGTATCCATAGGTCCAATAGCGCCGACAATGCCTGCGTTGTTAAACATGACGTCAATACGCCCGAAATGGCTTACCGCCAAATCGACAAGAGCGGCAACGTCGTCTTCATTAGTCACATCACAACGGAGTCCAATGGCGTTATCGCCAAGGCGTGCGACAAACTCATCGAGAGGACCCTGCTGAATGTCGCCCAACACCACCTTCGCGCCGTGCTCAACGAACTTTTCTGCCGTCGCTGCACCAATGCCACTGGCACCGCCAGTGATCACTGCCACACGACCGCTCAATCTCTGCTCCATGGGGATCTCCTAAACCGTTACGGTTTACTAAAATGCCGGCTCACACCGATATAAATTGATAAATCAAATCATCGGGCGCGCGCTGACCAATCGTCGACTGATCAATACCTGATGTTCCTCTAGACGCAGGGGCCTCAAGGCGTATCCAGTCTGTCATACCCGTACGATGAGCAATTTTCCATTCACCGGNTAGGCACTCAAATCGATCGATGTAGCGCCCAGCAACAAAAAAATCCATTTCGGTTTCATANGCCTCAGGGCCCGCGAGCGGGTCACCAATAGGTCGAACCCTATGAAATGCAGTGAAATAGGTTTCTGCGATCGCCGTCGTTTCGCCAGTCAGCTCAATCAGCGTATTGCCAAGCTGGTGATGCGTACGGCTATAGGTTGAGAGAACTTGCAAGGCAAAGCGCACAAAATCGCCTGGGTCTTCGTCGGTTGCAGCACGAGACGCGTCCGACGAGGGACCTTGGTAGAAGTGGTTATGCGTCGAGTGGGCGTGAAACACCCCTCTCAGCATAGTTTCATCTAAGCGATCAATCGCCCGCGCGTAGCGGGCGATGACCTCGTAGATATCTTGCTTAGCCAATAATTCTACGAGTCGTGGCTCCACGCTTACTCTCCGAAGTTATAAACGATCTCGGCACCGATAGTACGCGGTGCTCGTACCGCAGCGTAGGACCAGAGGCCCGCCACATCGTAGCCGTGGGTATAGCCGTCTTCGTCGCTCAGATTTCTGCCAAACACGCTAACTCTTACGTTATCCATTTCCCAATTCACTGATGCGTCGAGCAGATGCTGCGCATCATTTTCTAGCTCAGGTGAGTTGGTAACGTTGACGTGGTGCTCGCCCAAATAGTGATAGGCACCGCGCACCCACACTCTTCCCGCCGATGTTTCCCACTCATAGGTGGCATCGACAGTACCGGTGAAATCAGGTGCACGACGGAACTCTAAATAACTCAGGTCAACCGTGCCGCCTGATACCGCGTCCGTGTATTCGAAGCTATCGTATTCGGTATCGAGATAACCGATATTGGCACGCAAGGTCAGCGCCTCACCAATAACCGCCTGCGCCTCTAACTCGACGCCCCAGATTGCTGCTTCCGATGCGTTGGTCACGACGGTCTTCTGACCCGTACCGGTATCAGACGGTAGCTGCAGTTCTTCCTGCTTGTCGTCGTACTGCATGTAGAACACGGAGCCATTGATACGCACGCGACGGTCATCCGACTCTGACTTGAAGCCAAGCTCAAAATTGTTAACTGTCTCAGGGTTGTAAGGCTGCGTTGCTTCCTCTANCGAGTTCACCCGGCCATTAAAACCGCCCGCTCGGAAGCCGGAAGAGTAAGTGGCATAGGTCATGAGACCTTCACTCATTTGATAACGAAGACTGGCGCGAGGCGTGAATTCATTCCAGCTCTCGTTTGCAGTGGCGTTGACCAAACCGTCTTGGTAGGTCCATTTCTCATCTTCGTTGTAGCGTCCACCAATATTGAGCGTCAGCTTATCGCTGATCGCCCAGTCGATATCTGCAAAGATAGCCTGCGACTCACTCTCTTGACGCGAGTTCTGTAACAGATCGAGGATAACGCCAGGTGTCACGAAGCCCACCCAACTGCGCAGCCCAATCGCGTACTCTGAATCCCAGAGATAAACCCCGGCTACCGCGTTAATGGCGCCGCCATTGTCCCAACTTGCACGGAATTCATGGGTCGACTGCTCATAGGTCGCTGGACGTGTAGTGCCGTACAGGAACGTTGGCGTACCGTCCCAGTTTGAAATAATCGTCTCATCTGACTCGTAGCTGCCATAGACATAATCGAGTCGAAGCGCATCCGTCGCCTGCCAGCCTACCTCGAGAATATGNGTATCGGCATCAAACGTAGCCGCCATTTCTGCTTCGCGGGCTTGGTCGGGTGTTGAGGNAGCGAAGGCCGCACCGTTGGGGTCNGGGGGGATATACCCGACGTTCGCCGTCTTTCTACGATCACCGGTAATGGTTGAGTTCTCGCTTGGCGAGCAGTAGCCATAGGCTGAGCAAAATAGGTGTCTAGGCTGTGCAGTATTGAGTAGCGGCGGCGTATCTTGGTCGGTCTCTTCAAACTGGCCGGTGTATTCAATTTCAAGATCGTCAGTGGGGGTCCACAGTGCGTTTAAACCGTAAGACTGGTAGTCGTTACGACCGACGTCGCGACCGATTTCGTCGTTTTGGTAGTAACCTTCCTGTTGGTCCCGAACAGCGCCGGTCAACTTAATCGCGAGATCCTCGCCAACACCAAAGTTAAAAATACCATCGGCGTAATACGTGTCGTACTCCTCGTAACCTGCGCGGAACTTACCGCCAACTTCGCCGGTAGGTTTTGTTCGCGTGATATTGATAATGCCGCCAATGGTGTTTCGACCAAACAGNGTGCCCTGTGGGCCGCGGAGCACTTCCATGCTGGCTATATCNATGCTGCGCAGCAGGCTGCCCGCATTGGATCCAATNAACATGCCGTCNACCACGACACCTACCGCGGGATCAAAGTTCTTTTCCACGTCGGCAACACCCACGCCTCGAATAAAGATCGCCGCAACGCCACCCGGACCTTGTGCCGTGTCGTCGATAACAATATTAGGCGAGATATTCGCAAGATCAGTGATATCACGGGCAAACTGCCCGTCAATTTGAGACTGCGACAAAGCGCTGA
>JGI26082J51739_10001813_pt1 | contig 13209 bp, 13 predicted proteins | sample SaaInl5LU_22_DNA_FD_51739 | JGI IMG/M metagenome (IMG submission 51739)
CAGTTGCTGGCGGCCAATGACGTGCTTGTTAAAGCGCATTTGAATGAACCTGGGCCGCATCGCAAAATCGCGTTTGTCACGCGGCCCAATTATGTGGGTGTGGACGATCTCGAGGCACTTATGGCGCTGTTTAAGCAAGAGCTCGCCAACCACACATAAGGTTTCGACGGCAGTCGACGCGCAGGTGTTGCCACTATGAAATTGCTGTGTTTAACGCACGTATCACAACACTGCGGGTGTCTGCTGGGTCTATCACTGCATCGATTTCAAGATGGGCGGCGGCTTCGCTGGCCTGCCCACGCTGGTACATCTCTGCTAGCAGTTTGCTGAACAGTGCATCTTTCGCCTGCTGATCTTTTTCAGCGGCCAGTTCTTTTTTAAATCCAAGCCGAACAGCGCCCTCGAGCCCCATGCCGCCAAACTCGCCCATCGGCCAGGCAGCGCTATAGATCGGTTGATGAAAGCTGCCACCGGCCATCGCCATGGCGCCGAGGCCATAGCCTTTGCGCAGAAAGATGGTAACCAGAGGTGTGGTGAGTTTTGCGCCGGCAATAAAGAGCTGGGCCATGCGGGTTGCTGCGCCCTGCTCTTCGCTGTCGGGTCCNACCATAAAGCCGGGGGTATCGCAGAGGGACAGCAGCGGTATGGAAAAGTTGTTACAGAGGGTGATGAAACGTGCGGCTTTGTCGGCGGCTTCGGCGTCGATTGCGCCACCGAGGACGCGACAATCGTTCGCAATTAAACCCATGGCTTTGCCTTCGATGCGAACAAAGCCAGTGGCTATTGCGCGACCATACTGTTTTGACAGTTCTAACCAACTGTCGCTGTCCGCGAGATGCTGAATAATTTTGCGGATGTCGTAGACATAGCGTCGGTCGGCGGGCATAAGATCTCGCAGATCAGCCTGTTGCGCACACTGCCACTGCCTGTGATCCCCCTGAAAATAACCGAGCACCTGCTTGGCCAAAGCGGTGGCCTGCGCTTCGTTATCGGCAACAAGGCTTACCACGCCATTTTTGGCCTGAACGTCGATTGGGCCAATATCGGTGGGTTTATAGCTGCCAAGTCCTCCCCCTTCGATCATCGCAGGGCCGGCCATGCCGATCCATGATTGTTGGGTGGCGATGCGAATGTCGGCGCAACCAAAGAGTGCGGCGTTACCGGCAAAACAGTATCCATTATTGACAGCAATAAGCGGTACTTGGCCGCTAAGGGCAGCCCATCGGGCGAATGAGCTGACGTCGAGACCGGCAATCTGAGTTTTGACATCGGTATCGCCGGGTCTGCCGCCACCGCCTTCGGTGTACATAATAACGGGGAGGCTGTGTCGTTTTGCCTGTTCAAGAATGCGATCAATCTTTTTGTGGTGAAAATAGCCCTGCGTCCCCGCCAACACGGTGTAGTCGTTGATAACGACAGCGACTTGGCTTGCGACGGGGCCGAAGAGTGAATGGTTGATGGTGGCAAGCCCGGTGATAACTCCGTCGGCGGCGGTTTCGCTGCGCAGTGCATCAAGGCTTTTGCGACCGCGCTGGGCGGCGACGGCAAGCTGGCCATACTCGACAAAGGAGTTTTCGTCACAGAGGTCTTGTAGGTTTTCTCGGGCGCTGCGATAGCCTTTGCTGTGGCGTTTGGCGACAGCCTCTTGGCGGTGGTGGTCGAGAGTATTGCTGTGCTGCTGGTAAATGTGGGTNAAAGGGCTTTTTGCGTTAACGTCGACGGTGTCGAGGATTTCGGCCGGTGTTTGCGCAGGCGTTTCCTGACCTGTGCCTGCTGTGAGGGTGGCAAGGCGCTGCCCTGCCTGGACTGTCTCTCCGAGCGCGACTGTCAGCGCGCTAATGATGCCAGCGGTGGGCGCAAGAATGGCGGTCTGCATTTTCATTGACTCGAGGGTGGCAATAAGCTGCCCTTCGCTAACGGTCTGGCCTTGGCTGACATCNACGCTGACAACAGCGGCAGCGAGCGGTGCATTGATGGTATGCAAAGAGATTCCCCTGTGATGGCTTTTGGGCGCGNCTGGTGTTGTGGCGCGCCTTTTATGCTTAATTATTATTGTCTTTGGCACTTCTTTGGTCAGTGTAAATAGGCCTCGCTGAGACCGCAACAAAAGTGCCGATATAGTCGCTATCGGTGCGGCCTTTATTGCTGTAGTCAACGCGTCACAATCCGCTGCTAAATTTGCTATCGCGCGTTCGTCTTCTATACTTCAGGACTGATCGAGCTGCCTTTTTGGTGCTACAAATAAGGGCTGTTATAGGGATTTTTCACCGGCGCTTCCCGCGCTATTTTACTGACGATTGCCTTAAGGAATGAGCTATGAAGTCTACGCAAGAAAAAGTATTTGTTGTTGTCGATCCTACCGCGAGCGAACATATTGCCCTGCAGCGTGCGATTATTACTGCAAAATTCCGCAAACCGCTGCCCAAACTGTATATTTTTGTTGGCGTTGACGCTGAGAGTGTTGATACGCGAGCAACCAACGATACTTTGTATAAAAATACTACGTGGTTTGAAAGTGCCATTCACGGGCCCTTGCGCGCAGCGGGCTTGGAGTATCAAATTGAGATTTCATGGTCGAGTGAGTGGCAGAAGTCGATTTTGCAATCATCGACGCGATTTGGCGCAGATCTTTTACTGCTGCCTATCCGCAAAAAGAAGAGCAGCATGCTGCGCTTTACTTTCAGTGATTCGAAGTGGGATATTTTAAAAAATGCCAGCTGCCCTGTTATCTTGGTTCGCCCTGGCGGTGCAGAGCAGCGCAAAGTTATTTTGGCTGCGGTTAACTTTCAGGCCTTGCGTGAAAAACAAAAAATACTCAACTCGAATATTCTCAAGCGCGGTGCTTGGCTAGCAGAGAATTACGGGGCTGAATTTCATGTGGTCAATGCGTACCTCGATTCAATGAACTACCCCGATCGCGGCAATCTGGCCAAGGCCACTGGCCTGCCATCTAAATTTATTCACGTGGTAAAGGGCTATACCGATGAGGCAGTGGCCAAGACTGCCAAAAAACTCAAGGCAGATTTAGTGGTTATGGGCACCTTGGGGCAGACGGGCTTGACGTCGACCCGTCGCGGCAATACCGCAGAACGAGTTATCTCTGCACTGGATGTGGATGTGGCGGTGGTCAACACGGAATACGAGAGCTAATCAGCAAAAAAACCGTCGCTGGCGGTTAGTTAAAACGCGAAAAGCCGAGAGTGTTACCTGTGAGGGTGTCGCTCTCGGCTTTTTTATTGATTGTTTTTTATTGATTGTTTTTTTGCTGATTGATTTGGGCGCTTACTGCGGGGAGTTACGGCTGGGATGAGCGAGTTTTGGGGCCCTCGTGTGTGAAGAAGAATTGCCGCTATTAGAGCTTTTAGCGGCGCTTGCCGCGATATGTGCGCCACTGTAAAGCTGCTTAACACAAACATTCCTTATGGCACTGAGTCCAAAAAAGCTATACATTTGTCTCTGCAATAAATAACTATAATTACAAGTCTAAAAAGGTGGTAATAATGCTAAAGCCCCTCTGGCGAACCGTGCTGATTCTAACTGTTGCCCTAGTCATCACCGGCTGTAACATAGTAAATACTCCGTCAAAGTCAAACACATCCGGTTCGTCAAAAACCACGCCCGCAGAAATTTCTAAGTCATTTGCTGACATCCCAATTGCCTCCGGCGATACCGTAGATGTAGATAAGTCGCTGTTGCTTAATTCAGGGGACCAGTGGATTGGCCGCGCTGTTTTGCGATCAACGCAAAACATGGAAGATGCCTTTGCATATTATCAGGCCAAAATGGCTGAATATGGTTGGATGACAGTGACAAGTGTCCAGTCAAAAGTATCTGTGCTGACCTTTGAAAAAGGGTCCCGAGTCGCTACTGTTCAGATTGAAGGTGGCGGAATGCGCAGTAGCTATATCTCAGTGACCGTATCTCCGCGCGAGGCTTATAAATAGCTGATTTTGGAGTCTACAAATCCTTTGGATTTCTATGAGGATTGATGGATTCGATTGTCAAGCAAGGCCTCAACAGTGCATCAAGATTTTACGAGAAGGACAAACAGCGCTGCGAGTAGCGCGCCGGTCAAAAAGCCAATAAGAAATCGACTCGATTCACGGCGCTTTCGGCGGGGATAAGGTTGCGTGCTCTGCGCGCTAAACTGTTCGTCGAGGCGCTTTATCTCATCATTGGCCCAGGGTTCAATCGCGTCTAAGTCGGCCTCGACAATTTTTCCATCTTGCGGGTTAGGCATGCATCAACGCGATTTCAGACAGGGCTTTTTTAGTTTGCTCGCGCGCGCAGTCGAGGTGGAGATTAACGACATTCTCCGAGAGCGTTAGGCGTTTACCAATTTCACTGACCGNCATATCTTTGAAGTGGTACAAAAGATAAATATAGCGCGTCTTTTCTGGTAACTGTGACAACCGTTCTTTCAATGTTTCGCGCTTGAGTTCTTCCAGTAATACTTCGTAGGCGGAGCGGTCTTGAGTCAGCTGCGCTTGCTCAGATGCGGGGTTGCCGTAGTAGTCGCTGTTCATCTTGCGCTTGCGCAGAACGTTCAGCGCCAATCGCACGGACATGCTAAATAAGTAGCGGCGCAGGTCGCCGATTTCTTGATTGTGCTTGATACGAAGAAGTTTCAGATAGGCGTCTTGTGCGAGCGCTTCGGCGCCCTCTTCATCGCCTAATTTGCGTACGAGCAAACGGCGCAGTTCGTCGGAGGTGTCTTGATAGAGCTGTGTAATTTCGGCATTGGTGATGCCAACGCCCGATGCGGTCATTTCCAAAATAAGTCCCTCTATTTCTTGAAGCTCGCGGTCCAACTGCAGCGGGCAGTTGAGCTCTGCTTGTTTCAAGTCTAGGTCTTGCCGTTTATGACTCACCTTGTCACCTTCACATCCCTTTCCTAACAGCTGTCCTGCCGTTAGCACTGATTCCAAAAATTCATTTCTTGGTTAACCTCAGTGGACAATTTCACGCTTTCACACAGTGGTATGACATATAAGACTCAGAAAGAGCATTTATCCCTACCTATAAATCGAGTTTTTTTCAAAATGCATATTTTAGTGTGGTGAAAAGCGTGGTGAAAAGCGTGGTGAAAAAGCGTGGCGCTTTGATTTGGCGCTACCAACTATCGCGGCGGGCGCGCAGGGCGATAAAGACCTCTATGTCGCTTGCTTGTTGGCAGTGAAGTCTTTCACGTATTTGCGGGTTGGTGAGGCGAAAAAAGCTGTTGAAGGTTCTTTCGTCGCCAATTGTGGTGGTGGGTATGGGCGCGTCGGTAGGTTCTAATGCAAGCCGCTCAAGCCATTGCTTTGCGGCGTGGTTGTCGGGTTCGACACTGAGAGTAAAACGCAGATTGTTTTCGAGATAGTCGTGACCGGGGTAGACAATCACGTTGTCGGGAAGGCTGTGGAATTGTTCTGAGATGGTTCGATAAAGTGTCTCGGCATCACCGCTGTCGCAGCGCCCTACGCCTGCATTAAATAATGTATCACCGGTAAATACCGCGTGGGGCTGACCGTTTTTTTGCAGTAAAAAACAGAGGTGGGCGTAGGTGTGTCCGGGGGTATCGAGTACCTTGAGGGTGAATTCAGGGTTGAGGGCGATGATTTCATCCCGTTGCAACACGCGATTGAGCCCAGGAATTTTCCCCGCACCGTTGGCGTGGGCCCAAACGTCACAACCATGCTGGGCAACCAGTGCTTTGTTGCCTTGGATATGGTCCCAGTGCTCGTGGGTGTTAATAATCGCGTTGAGAGACAAACGGTGATCGTGAAGAAATGCGTTGACCAGTTCGTCGCTCCAGGGATCGACGACAATGACGGTGCGATCATCCAGCACAATAAAATAGGTGAAGTTGCGCAGCTGACTGTGGGTGTAAATGGCGTGGATTTGCACGGTAACCTCGAGGTCAATTGAAACGCAAAATTAGCTTTTTATAATCAGGCCTTTGAGCACTTCCACAACCACATTGATGGCACTATTTTTACTTAGGCCTTGGTCTTCTCGAAGTCGATTCCAGAACTCAAAAGAGGCAACAGCATCGATGGCTTCGCGAGTGGTGGTGTCGAGGTGGGTGATTTCGGGTAACCAGTTTTCGAGATCTTTGCGCAGGCCGCGCTGATAACGCGCATAGTTTTGGCGCAATATTTTGTAGCGCCAGCGCTGGGCTAGGGTCATACGCGTGATGTTGCCATGGAGCTCGTACCCTTTGGCATGCTGCTCTGCTGCGTGAACTATGCGCTCAGACAGTGTGCCTTCGCGATTACCGCTGAGAAAAATTTCTTCATAGCTTTGGCGTCGGGCGNCGTCGCAGAGGGAAAAGAGGTTTTCCATATCTTCAAAGTGACGGAAAACGCTGCGAATACCTACCCCTGCCCGCTCGGAAACCTGCTGTGCGGTCGGCATCAGGTTGCCCTCGCTGATCATGTCCATCATTGCGTCGATAATCGCTTGCTTGCTGCGTTCGCTGCGAAGACGGCGGCCGTCTGGGACAGTGGTTGCGAGTGTTTTGGCCATCCTGTTCTCTTCCATCACGGGTTGTGACTCAATTAGTTCGGCACAGTATATGCCATAAGTTGCTGATAAATAAATCTACCTGCTGCCGGCGATATTTTGCTCGGCTGCAATGATTCTGCGGCTCTATTGGTCGTGGAACAGACGCTCGCAGCCGGTGCCGGCCAACAGCCCNTCAACACGCTGGCGGTCGGCAGCGGTCAGGTCGCCATAGTGCTGTTTAATCCAGGTGAGACATTTGCCCTGATAGGGAAATGTCTGCTGAGCCCAGAGGGTACCGTCAATCTCTGTTTGCCAACTTTTCTCGCCAGCCAGCAAGGCGCGTGCGTTTGCGAGGAGCGCGGGGGCATACATGCGGCCGCATTCTGCCAGAAGTGCTCGCAGTGTGCTTGGGCATAGGGTCAACACTGCCCCAATCCTGATCGCTCGGCTCTAGGCCGCTGAGGTCTGACAGTTGCCCAACCCAGGCAACGGTGCGCGGCGACAGCTGGTGCGCTATGGCGCGAGGCGTTGGATCAAAGCCGACAAGCTGCGTTAATTGGCCGTACAGAGCGAAGTCGCTAGCGGCAGGGCGATGGCCTAGCATAAAAGGTTGTGTGGCGAGGTGCGCTTCCATAGCCGCGAGGAAGCGTCGATAACTGGCGTCGATGATGTCAGCGGTGGTGTTATTTGAGCCGACGACATAAAGGCGAGCAATTTGTCGCTCGGCGAACATTTGCTTCAGTTTACTGTGACTTTCTGCGGGCAGACTCACATTGTAGCCAAGAGGTAACAGCGTGCCGGCGTTGTCGGCGTCTGCGGCGGGATGCCAGCGAAAATGGAACATATATTTTGTCACCCATTCGTCGGCAAAGTCTTCTAGCAAATAGTCGATAAATCTGAGGGCTGGGTCGATGGGCAGCACCGAGCGCTGCGGATAATCTGTTTCAAGACGGCGAATAATGGGCGTCGAATCGCAGACTGCTGTGGGCTGGCCCTGCTCATCGTCAAATACAAAGGTGGGCAGCAGAACGGGTTTGGGGGGCGCAATTCCGCGCGCCGGCAACACTTGATCGGGCATACCCCACACCACGTGATAGGGAATGCGACGGTAGCGCATGAGCGCCAGCATTTTTTGGGTGTAAGGAGACGGTGTTGCACCGATAAACGTGACCGGTTTGCTGTTGATCATGTCGCACATTCCTCTTGGTCTGTGAATAAGCTCATGGCAAAAAATATCCCTTAAAGCGAGACAATCTGACCTGCAATGGGGTCAGCCGCGCCGGCTAATACGCTTTGGTACGTTGCCAGCAGAGCACTCTCGCCCTGACTGTGGGTGACTGTCATCCAACTGTCGCAAAATTGTCTAAAAGCACCGAAGCTGGCACCTAGGGCGGCTAGCAGCGCGGGTACGCCAATTTCCGCACCGCGGCTGCGCACATGTGTTGGCGCAAAGAAAAACTGCGGTGCGGGGCCTGGCAAATCCTGTGACGGTACCATTTCGGTGTAATGTGTAGCGCCAATGCGGCAGGAGTGCTGCAAGTTGTTGCCATAGTGGTGGTGAATTTGACTGATCACTTTTGCATTGCCTGCCATATCAACCATCACTGCTGGCGCTGTGCCGTCGAGCCTGTCGAGTTGGCTGTAGGAAATGACATCGTCGTAACAGCCTAAGGCTTCACAAAACGCGACGTTGGCCGACGAGGTGATGCCTATGCTGCGCAGCTTACCGCGCTGTTTTACAGCGTGCGCTAGGGCAATACTGGTTTTACTCGAGGCACTGGTTATCAGGCAGCTTTTGGCGTTGAACTGCTGGTGCATTTCAAGAAAATCTTCCACCAGCCACGAGGTCATATACAGGCCGCGCAGCAGACTGTCTTGGTCTTCTCGGGCGGGTTCATAAAGGGGGTTGGCGGCGGCGCGGTCAAATTGACAGTAGATGGGCGCATGGCCGGCGCGGTGAGGCGACACATCGCTAAAGGAAAACGAATTGGTATGGCCGGCTAAAATTTTGTGGTGGGTGCTGTAGGGGGTAAACCCCCAGACGCGCTCGCCAATCTGCACCTGCGGGTGAGCGGAGGCGATCACTTCGCTCCAACCCATGCCGGGAATTCGCCCCCAGCCCGCTTCGGTGGGGAAAAAAGCCCAATAGTGCAAGCTGTCGCCTGCGGTCGCGTAGGAAATATTGTTCGCGGTCAACGCTTGGCGGTCGATCTTCAATAACACCTCGTTGGGTTGCAAGTCGGTACTGAGGGTTTCGCGGTGCACGCGCACCTCTGCCCAGTTGTCTTTGCGCACTTCAAAGGTTTTTACGTTGAGAATAGTGGTCATTCGGCTATTTCCTTTTTAACGGACAAGGTCGCTAATGGTCAGTTTACCGAGTTGCGACATGTGTACTTCGTCTGGGCCGTCGGCGATACGGCAAAAACGTGCGACGGTGAAGGCCTCTGGAATCATGGTGTCTTGGCAAACTCCAGCGCCGCCGAAAATTTGCATGGCGCGATCGGCGACGTCTTGGCACATTTTGGGGGCCACAATTTTGACCATGGAAATGTAGGGCATGGCCGCTTTGACGCCCTGCTTATCCATAACGTCTGCGGCCTGTAATGTGAGCAGTCGGCACTGTTCAATGTCGCAGCGCGAGCGGGCAATTTCGTGCTGCACGCTGGTCTTTTTGCTGAGTTTTTCACCGAAAGCCACACGCTGTTCAGCGCGCTCGCACATAAGTTCCAAGCAGCGCTGGGCCATGCCAACAAACATCATGGCGTACTGAAAACGGCCTGGCCCGAGACGGCCTTGGGCGATTTCAAACCCACAGCCTTCTCCTTTAATCATATTGCTGACGGGGACGCGGACGTTCTCAAAGACAAACTCGGCTTCACCGCCGGGTGAGTGGAANCTGTCAAATACTCGCAGTGGGCGGATAAGAGTAATACCCGGGGTNTCACGCGGCACGAGNACGGTGGAATGCTGTTTGTGGCGCGGGGCNTCAGGATTTGAGCGGCCCATCACCAGCATGATTTTACAGCGTTCGCCAATNGCNTTGGTGGTCCACCACTTGCGACCATTGAGGACGTATTCGTCGCCATCGCGGGTAATTTCCAACTCCATATTGGTGGCGTCGGAGGAGGCAACCTGCGGCTCGGTCATGGCATAGGCCGAGCGGATATCGCCAGCTAACAGGGGCAGCAACCACTTTTCCTGCTGCTCTGGGGTACCGTATTTCGCCAGTACTTCCATATTGCCGCGATCGGGCGCGTTACAGTTAAATACCGACTGCGCCCAGGTGACTTTGCTCATGGTTTCAAACAGTGGCGCTATTTCGATATTGGTGAGTCCTGGACTCCATGGCGTGTATTCGTGAGGTAAGAAGAGGTTCCACAGGCCAGCGGCTTTGGCTTTCTCTCGCAGGCCGTCAAACCAGGGTGGCACTTTCCAGAGGTTGTTGTGATCGAGGGTGAACTCTTGCCAGTCGTGCTCTCGCGGGTAAATGTGCTCCTGCATAAACGCCTCGAGGCGGGTATTTAATTCTTTGGTCTTTGGGGATATTTCAAAACCCATTTTAGTCACTCCTTGGTGAGTCAATAGCTGCAGGCTGCCGCGCAGCTGTGCGCTGTTTAATGGCGCTCCATAACAGGTTTGCCATGGCGAAAATAAATAAACGGCCCGCTCTGTTCGGGCGTCTGACTGTTGGTTATGCGCTGTTCAACTTCATCGAGCACAATGCGGGTGATGTGCGGTAGCTCTAGTTCTCGGGCCTGAGCGAGGGTCACCCAATGCAGTTGCAACAGCTCGCCAGAGGCTTCCGGCGCTGGGCCTGTCCCCGTCTTTAGGCTGTCGGCGTCGGCCATAAAAAAGCGGGTATCGTAGCGGCGACCGCGGTATGGCGGTGTGATGGCGCGGGCGATAAAGTGCAGGCTGTCGAGTTTTGGTGTTAGCTCGTGGCGCAGAAAATTACGCCACTGCGGTGAGCGGGTTTGCACGGTGTTCTCTGCGGGTTCACCGAGTATGAGACCTGTCTCTTCAAAGGTTTCGCGAATGGCTGCCAAGGCTAAGGCTTGGGCTTTGCTCGATGAGGCGCCTTTCATTAGGCGGGCTCGCACCGCTGGGTGCAGCTGACTGTGGGGCTTTAAGCGGCTGTCGGCAAGATCGACGACGCCACCGGGAAAGACAAATTTGTTGGGCATAAAACGGTGTTTGGCTGAGCGCTTGCCCATCAGCAAGGTTGGCTCGGCGGTGTCTCGGCGCACAAGAATAAGGGTCGAGGAATCTCTCGGGCGCACCGCCCTGCCCTCTGAACGGAATTCACTCTTGGCCATGTACTCAGCGCCTGGGCGGGACCCGTCGATCTGTGTCATGGGATTACTCGAGGTAGCCCATGGCTAAACCCACCAGCGGTCGCACAAGTCCACCGACGTTGTTTGCCGCGGCATTTGAGGCGTTGCCATCGACGGCGCGNTTGGCGACACCTTGGCAAATAGCTGCGAGGCGGAAAAAGCTGAAAGCGACATAAAAGTTCCAGTTGCCAATACTNTCGATGCCCATCAATTCACAATAGCGAGCGACCAGCTCGTCTTCACTGGGAATGCCCAACGCCGACCAGTCGCTGTTGCCGAGGCCGCTGACGCTGTTTTTACTGTCGCTGGCGGGCAGTTTCATGCCCATGATGACATAGGCCAGATCAGCGTAGGGGTGGCCCAGTGTGGAGAGCTCCCAATCGAGCACGGCGATCACCTTGGCGCTGTCTTTTGCGTACATTAGGTTGTCGAGCCGATAGTCGCCGTGAACGAGGGTAACTTTGCCATCGTCCTCCGGCATATGAGCGGCCAGCCAGTCAATAAGGCGCTCCATATCCTCAATAGTTTCAAGTTCTGAGGCGCGGTATTGGGCTGTCCAGCGATCTAGCTGGCGCTGAAAGTAGTTGCCGGGACGGCCGTAGTCAGTGAGCTGGGCTTTTTCCAGATCAACGGAGTGGATGGCGGCGAGTACGCGGATCATTTCGTCGTACATGGCGCGGCGCTGGGTGGCGCTGTCGACCTCTTTAAGGTCGGGTCGCCAGTAAATCGCGCCGTCGCAATACTCCATCAAATAAAACATCGAGCNAATAACGTCGCGATCTTCACAAAGATGGTAGACCTGTGCAACAGGCACATCGGTGGCAGCAAGGGCTTTTAGCACGCGGTATTCGCGATCAACGGCGTGAGCAGATTTCAGTAGCTCGCCAGCGGGCTGCCGGCGCAGAACATAATTGCCGGAGGCCGCTTCGATTTTAAAGGTGGGGTTAGACTGACCTCCGGCAAATTTAGTGACGGTGGCAGGGCCTTTGAAGCCCTCAACCGAGGTCGTCAAATAGGCGATAAGTGTCTTTTCATCGAAGGCGTTGGCGTTAGGCATAATAGGTTCTGATCCTCTAAAAATGGGCCGGCGGAACGCTCGCTAGCGGCTGCGGCGCACGTCCAAAATAGCCTTAACACAGGCTTCTGGCTGATCTTGTTGCACAAAATGACCGGCGTTAGCAATGGTGCGGTGCTCAACGCCCTCACAGCCGGGCACTCTCTTTAAAAAGGGCGCATCACCCCCGGCTGTCACTGGGTCAGAGTCGGCGAAGGCGCACATAAAGGGCTTGTCAAACTGCGCGAGCACCTCCCATGCGGCTTTGTTCTCAGCCACTTCCGGCTCATCCTGCAACAGCGGAATCAAGCTTGGAAAGCGACGCACGCCGGCCATATAGCTTACATCGGGAAAGGGTGCGTCGTAGGCCGCTCTCTCATCGGCCGAGAGCGTTGAAAACGACGACAGTTCGACCAATTCAGCCACGTTGATATCAGGACTTTCAGCGCAGTACTTGCGCCAGTAGAAAAACCCTGGAATACCGCTGGTGTCGCGAAAGCGCGCGCCCAGCTCATGTGCCTTGACGACCGGCAGGGTTTTGTAGGCCGCTTTGAGAAACTCGGTAAAGTCGGCGGGAACGCTACCGGCCGGCAAACCGCCATTACTCAGAACGACATGGGAGAAACGCTGCGGAAATGCAGTGACCATGCGCAGGCCAATCAAACTACCCCAATCTTGCAGAAAGACAGTGATATTGGTGAGATTGAGTTGCGTCAGCCAATCACTTGTCCACGCGACATGGCGTGCATAGGTGTAGTCCTGAGGCTGAGAAGGTTTGTCGGAACGGCCAAAGCCGATTAAATCGGGGACGATTACGCGAAAACCGGCGTCGACCAAACGTGGAATCATGTGTCGGTAGAGGTAGGACCAAACGGGCTGACCGTGGAGTAAGAGAATCACCGCGCCGTCTGCCGGACCCTCGTCCAAATAGTGCATGCGCAGACTGCCATTTTCGGTGTCATCAACCTGCAGGTAGTGCGGCGCAAATGGATAGTCGGCAAGGTTGCCAAACCGGTGATCAGGCGTGCGTTTGAACTGCATGGTATTCCCCTCTGGTTGAACTATTTTCCTGAGCTGAACTTTTTCTGAGCGAAACTGTTTTCCTGAGAGAACTTTTTCCTGAGAAAAACGAGTGCTGAAAAAACCGCTCTTATTTTATATTCTGGCATTGATTATGCCATAATAAACCGGCATGGCAAGATCGACGATCAATAATTTATCCGCCCGCACAGCTGATTGATCACAGGATGTATTTATCGTAAAACTGTGCCAGCATGCCTGCACTAAACACACTGCATTAGCAGCACCCTGTTTTAGCAGCACCCTGTTTTA
>JGI26082J51739_10001816_pt1 | contig 13208 bp, 15 predicted proteins | sample SaaInl5LU_22_DNA_FD_51739 | JGI IMG/M metagenome (IMG submission 51739)
CGGCAGATCGCATTGAGTCATCTGCTGGGTCAGAATGTCGGAGATTTTCATAGGTAAATTTAACGGCCTCGATGTTTTTCTTTGTATTTGATCAGCTGGCGGTCGAGCTTGTCGGTCAGGGCATCGATAGCCGCGTAGAGGTCTTCATGCTGGGAGTTGGCAAATAATTCAGCGCCACTGACATGGACCGTTGCTTCAGCATTCTGAGAGAGTTTGTCAACCGTAAGAATGACGGATGTACTGGTGATTTGTTCGTAGTGTCGCTCAAGTTTTGACAGCTTGGTGATGACGTACTCACGGATGGCGTCGGTGATTTCTAGGTGATGCCCGCTAATGGTTAAGTGCATGGAGTGCTCCTTCTGCTTTGCGTGGTTAATAATACGTACTAACTAAAACCTAACTAAAATCGTTTTCGTTGACTGGAGGATGGGATGCCCATGCTCTCTCGATATTTGGCGACCGTTCGGCGCGCTACTTGGATACCTTGCTCTTCTAAAAGCGACGTTAGCTTGTTATCGCTGAGGGGTTTGGCGGGTTGTTCCGCGCCGATCATTTCTTTCAGGATAGCGCAAACCGCGGTTGAAGAACACTCCCCCCCGCTCGCTGTGCCAACGTGGCTGGAAAAGAAGTATTTCAGTTCAAAGATGCCCTGCGGGGTGGCGAGGTACTTGGTGGTGGTGACGCGTGAAATGGTGGATTCGTGCAGTTCAAGCTTGCTGGCGATGTCCGACAGTACCATGGGCTTCATCGCGATGGGCCCGAAGTCTAGAAATCCCTGTTGCAGATCAACAATGGTCATGGCGACACGCATTAGCGTTTCGTTGCGACTTTCGATGCTGCGCAGGAACCAGCGCGCTTCTGCGAGATTATCTTTGAGAAATTGGTTGTCGCTGCTGTTGTCGGCGCGTTTGATCAGTGTTGAGTAGGACTCGTTGATGCGCAGTTTGGGCATATTGCTGTCATTGAGACGCACCACCCAGCGGTTTTTAACTTTTTCCACATAGGCATCGGGTACCACATACTCGACATTGTTTGCGCTCATCGACTCGCCTGGNCGAGGGTTCAAACTGCGGATTAAGCTGAGCGCGCCCTGCAGTTGCTCCGCGCTTATCCCGGCTTTCTTGGCGAGGCGAGCGCTGTCGATAGCGGCAATATCATCGAGAAACTCTGCGACTAAAATTTTTGCTGTGTCTAGATAAGCTGTTTCAGGCGCCATTTGATGAAGTTGTATCAGCAGACATTCGCTAACCGTTCGAGCAAAGACGCCGGGTGGATCAAATTGTTGCAGTCGGTGCAGAACGGCAATCAGCTCGTCGGCTTCAATCGCGTCGTCTGGGTCGTCATNCTGAATGTGGCTGATAATATCTNACAGGTTACTGCCAATAAAACCGGCGTCATCGATGGCATCGATAAAGGCAACGGCGATCTCTTTGTCTTTTTCGGAAAACGGTGTGAGGTTTAGCTGCCACTCCAGATGGCCTTGCAGTGACTCGGTCACCTGATGAACCTGCTCTATATCGACTTCGCCGCCGGCGCTGTTCGCTGCTGGCGGGCTGTAGACGTCATCCCAATTGGCGTCGACTGGAAGATCCTGAGGAATTTCATCATTCCATTCGTATTCAGGATTTTGCTCGCTGTTTTTCTCAGCTTCGCTGACTTGATTGGTTTCGCTNCTGGTGCTCTGGCTGGGGGAGGTTATGGGCTCTGACTGGCCGTCGTCTTCCATTTCGAGCAGAGGGTTGCTGTAGAGTTGCTCGATCATTTCCTCGCGCAGCTCTAACGTAGACAATTGCAGAAGGCGAATGGCCTGCTGTAGCTGCGGTGTCATGGTCAGCTGTTGGCTGATTTTTAACTGAAGGCCTTGACGCATGGTGAGCTTATTTTCTTCTGCTAGAACACTGCAAGTTTAGTGCCAATTCATTCATGGTGGCAATCAACGATTGTCAAAATAAGCTATTCAGGCGGGTTAAACGCGCTCGACTGGGTGTTAAAGGGTAAAATTCTCACCTAAATAGGTCTTTCGCACATTCGCGTTGTTGAGAATGTCGTTGGTTGTGCCCTCGGCAATCACATGGCCTTCGCCAATAATGTAGGCATGTTGGCAAATATCGAGAGTCTCGCGNACGTTGTGGTCAGTGATCAGGACGCCGATACCTTTGTCGCGCAAGTGGCGAATAATCATTTTGATGTCGGTGACGGAGATTGGATCAACACCGGCAAAGGGTTCGTCGAGCAGAATAAATTGAGGGTTGGCTGCCAGTGCTCGAGCAATTTCCACCCGTCGACGTTCACCACCGGAGAGGCTCATACCGATATTTTTCGCCAGATGAGAAACATGGAATTCGTGCATCAGTTCTTCGGCGCGCTGCTGGCGCTGCTGTTTACTCAGTTCTTTTTGCGTCTCCAAAATTGCCAGAATATTATCTTCCACACTTAATTTGCGAAAAATGGACGCCTCTTGCGGCAAATAACCCAGTCCTCGCCGTGCGCGGCCATGCATTGGCATACCGCTAATATCTAAGCCGTCGATAGAAATGCTACCGGCATCTTGGCCAACCAAGCCAATAATCATGTAGAAACAGGTNGTTTTACCAGCGCCATTGGGGCCCAAAAGACCGACAATTTCGCCCTGCTTCACAGAGATAGAGACATCTTTGACGATGGGCCGCTTGCCGTACGCCTTGGCTAAGTTGCGCGCTTCTAAAATCGCCATCAGGGTGTGCTCTCTTGCGGGNCTGAAGGGGTTTCTTGAACAGTGGGTGGAATCACTAACTGGATGCGTTTCTTTTCGCCCAGATTGTCACCTTTGGCTTTCCAAGTTTCATTTTTTATGTCGTAGTCGATCGAATCGCCTTTTATCACCGTGCCGCTTCTGGAAAGTGCCGCATTGCGTTTCAGGGAAATTTTGTCGGTGCCGAGCAGGTAGTCGATATGCTCGGCTTTGGCGATCATTAAGCCATTTTCTTGGCTAATCATCTGCTGNTANCTGGCNGGCNTGCCGNTACANTCGATACGGCTGAGTTTGGCCCCTTGATAGTGCAAGGTAATTTGCTCTGCCTCAATGAGAATGCTGCCTTGGCTGATAGTGACGTTGCCGGTGTAGACGGTTTTGCCGGTTTTTGCATTGCGCTCTGCTGAATCTGACTCGACTGTGATGGTCTGCTGGCGATCATTGGGCAGTGCCATGCTGGTGGCAGAGGCCATGCACAGCGTGATCAGGAGCGCTGTTGCTGTGAAAATGTTACATCGGTTCATAGGTTACTTTTACCTTGGACTGTATCGCAAAGGTCTCCTCAATAAGGTTGGCACGAAGCCCTACGCCACTGGTCTTGCTCGTCGGAGTGATTAATTTGAAGGCGTCCTCAGTGGTGGCAACGTTGCTTTCAGTGAGGTAGGTCAACTGTTCTGTGGTGAGTTCTGCAGCGCTTTCTTCGAGTTCGATATGGGCGAGGACATTGCCATCGAGATCGAGTCGATCTTCAGTGGTGTTGAGCGTCCCATGGGCGGCGCTCAATGCGAGCGGTCTACCTGCGCTAGTGCGCGTGGCAAAGTTGGGGTCAACCATGGTGATGCTCGCGTCGCCTTCAAAAAACTCGATACGCGGCGAATTGAGTGAAAATTTTTCATTGCCCGCGACGGAGTAGCGACGGCTGGTGATGTTGGTCATGTAGCTGTCGGCGTTGGGCTTCTCTTCAAACTGGTGGTTTGCTTGACGCAAAAAGGATTCCGGCGGTGAATCCCAGATTAAGACGAACCCCGCGACGATGAGTGCGACTGTTGTGAANAGAAGNGCTTGCCGAATCATTGATAGGCTGCCAGCACGTTTTGCCATTTTCCCTGCGCTTCGAGGATCATTTCAACTGCTTCACGGACAGCGCCGTCACCGCCGCTGCGATTAGTTTGCCAGAGTGCCGCCGCGGCCAGTGGCGCGGTGCCATTGGCCGGGGTGATGCCCAGCCCCACTCTGCGTATCACTGCGAGGTCGGGAAAGTCGTCACCGATAAAGGCAATTTCATCCATGGTTATATCCATATTTTCCAGCAGCTCGTTGAGCGCTGTCAGCTTGTCTTCACGTCCTTGAACCACAGGGGCAATACCGAGCTCATCGGCGCGGCGCTGCACCAGAGCAGAGGAGCGGCCGGTGATAATGCCTACCTGAATACCTTGTTTTTGCAGCAGTTTAATACCAAGACCGTCTTGGATATCAAAGGCCTTTAACTCTTCGCCCTGATTGCCATAGTAGAGCTTGCCGTTGGTCAACACACCATCCACATCGAGCAGCAACAGTTTTATTTTCTTGGCGGCGTCAATGGCCGCAGCGCTTGGCTTGGCCATCAAATGACTCCTGCGCGCAAAATATCATGCATGTGTAGCACGCCAACGGGAATATGGTGGTCGTCTTCGACAATTAGCGCGGTGATTTTGCCGTCTTCCATGATTTTCAGCGCTTGGGCGGCGAGAATTTCACTGTTGATGGTTTTTGGGTTGGGTGACATGACTTGTGCCATTGTCGCGCTGTTGATATCGATTTTTCGATCAACTATTCGGCGCAAATCACCGTCGGTAAAGACTCCGAGAAGGGTGTTATCGGCCGCCACGACTGTGGTCATGCCGAATCCCTTTTCAGTCATAACGAGCAGAGCTTGATGGAGAGGTTGGTCGGCAAATACCTTCGGTACCTCTGCATCTTTGTGCATGATATCCGCAACGCGTAGCAACAGTTTTCGGCCAAGCGCGCCGCCGGGGTGAGAAAAGGCGAAGTCTTCGGCACTAAAACCGCGAGATTCCAGCAGGGCAATGGCAAGGGCGTCGCCCATAGCGAGTGTCACTGTGGTGCTGGTGGTGGGCGCTAAATTCAGCGGGCAGGCTTCACTCTCAACGCTGACGTCGAGGTTCGCGCAGGCGGCTTTGGCCAGTACAGACTGAGCATCACCGGTCATGCTAATCATTGGGATGCCGAGTCGTTTGATGAGAGGCAGCAGGGTGACCACTTCGGCTGTACTGCCAGAGTTCGAAATAGCGATAACGACGTCATTTTTGGTGATCATGCCGAGGTCGCCATGACAGGCTTCGGCGGGATGGACAAAAAACGATGGAGTGCCGGTGCTGGCCAACGTCGCGGCAATTTTGTTACCAATGTGCCCAGATTTGCCCATGCCCGTGACAACAATGCGTCCCTGACAGGCTAGGACTGTATTGCAGGCGGTCACAAAGTTGTCATCCAACCGCGCCAGCAACTGCCGAACAGCATCCGCCTCCATTGTGATTGTGCGTGTTGCCGAGGCAATAAAGTCTGTTGCAGTCATAGGGTCGTCGCTGTTTTCTGGGGGGTGGGTCTCTGTGGTTGGCATTATAGGGCTAAACATGTGGGTGGCGAAATAGACTATTAAGTGGCGGTAATAATGGATGGCCACAGAACCACATAATAGAGTGCATAGGCGCCAATCAGAATAAAACCAAAGGCGCGTGGAATACGCGCGGGTGTGCGCGTTCTCTTGCTCTTAAACAGAGCGTAGCCAACCATAGCAATCATCAGCAATGTCATCAGGGCAAGGCTTACGTAGTCGCGACTGAATACCTGTGCCGACAGATCGGTTGGGGAGATGGCTCCGGCGGCTGTCATTACCAGCAAAATGTTAAATAGGTTTGAGCCGAAGACATTGCCAATAGCGATGTCGTGATGTCCCCGCGCAGCGCTGACTGCGGATGCCGCCAGTTCCGGCAAGCTGGTACCGATAGCGACGACGGTCAGGCCAATCACTAATTCGCTGATACCCATCGATTGCGCGATGGATTTTGCGCTCCATACTGTGATGTCGGCGCTGGCGAGCAATACCGCAAGCCCGAGGCAGAACCAGAGTGTCGCTGCACCTGTGGTTAAGTCTGGTATATCTTCGCTAGTCGCTTCTTCTNCGGGGCTGATATGGTTTTTCTTGTATTTAATGGCAATAACGATCAATGGAAAAACCAGCGCTGCCAGAAACAGGCTTTCACCTCGCCCAAGAAATCCGTCATAAAGACATATTCCTGCCGCTGCTGTGACGATTAAGAGTGCGGCCCCCTCTTGTGTCAGCAGGTGTTTTTGTACCGGAATAGCGGCGATCAGCGCAGTTACACCGAGCACCAGTCCTATGTTGGCAAGATTGGAGCCAATCGCATTGCCCACCGCAAGTTCCCCCGCGTGGCTTAATGCTGCATTCACGGAAACCAGCACTTCCGGTGCAGATGTGCCGATGGAGACTACGGTGAGGCCAATCACCAGAGGTGAAATGCCGTAGTTTTTTGCTGCGGCAGCGGCGCCTGCCACAAAGCGGTCGGCACCCCAGAGGAGCCCTAAAACACCAATTATCAAACCTAACAGTGGAAGTATCATGGCGCTTATCATTTCTCCGGATTTTGGCTATATCAACCGTTGGTTCTATTTCTTCAGAAGTTGCAGGATGTTATAGTGCGCAGCCAAGATTGTCAGCATTTACGGTAGTTAATTGCACTCTTGCGAATAAGCTTGCGTATAAGGGTATAAAGTTTAACGCAGATTTTTACAGCATTTTAGGGAAACAGGTATGAGCATTAAAAAGTGGGGTCTGGGCGTGGTGCTAAGCGTTTACGCAGCAGTCGGTCTGGCACAGAATGATTTTGTAGATCCCTACCAGCAAATAGAGCACGTCACGACGGAATTGCTCAGTATTATTGGCCAGTATCGCGAGACCTATCCCGATACTGAAGATGCTTATTTTGCCGATCTGGACAAGCTGCTGTCGACAAATATTGATTTTGGTTTTATCGCTACGAATGTGATGGGTCAGTACGTCAAAAAGGCGACGCCAGAGCAGCGCGAGAAGTTTATTGCAACTTTCCGTAGCGGTTTAGTTGAGACCTATGGTCGCGGATTGATTAGCTACAACAACCAAAAAATTGTTCTGGTTGACGACAAGGCCATTCCTGAAGGTCAGCGCAAGGCCACCATCAAGCAGGAGATTCGCAGCTCTGACAGTATTTACCCGCTGGAATACTCCCTCGCGCGCAAGAAGTCGGGCGAGTGGATGGTGGTGAATGTGATCATCAACGGCATTAATCTCGGTAAAACATTTCGCAATCAATTTGCACAATCTGCGCAGCGCGCTGGCGGTGATATTGATCAAGTCATCAGTGGTTGGTCGTCTAGCAACCTCTAAGGCACCATTGGCGAGACGCTGTCTCGACTGTATCGAACAAGGGTAAGTTATGAATCCAGAAGATGTTAAAGCGCTGCTTGAAGCGGCAATCAGTGATTGTCAGTTTCAAGTTGAGAGCCAGGGCAGCCATTTTAATATTATTGCCATTGGCAGCATCTTCGATGGCAAGCGTCCAGTGCAGCGCCAACAGGCGATCTACGCCGCTTTAAATGAAAAAATATCGTCGGGCGTTATTCACGCGGTCAATATGAAGACGTTTACTCCCAGCGAGTGGGATGCTCAGCAGTAGCTACTCTTACGTTAAGGTTGTTCGATGGATAAGTTAATCATTCAAGGGGGCGGGCCGCTTCACGGCGAGGTTTGGATTTCTGGATCCAAAAATTCGGCGCTCCCCATATTGTCCGCGACACTCCTCTGCGAGGGATTGGCCACGGTGTCGAATTTGCCGCACTTGCAGGATGTGACTACCACTATTGAGCTTCTCGGCACCCTCGGCGTGACAGTGAGCATTAGCGAACGCATGGAGNTGGAAGTCGACAACACCACACTACATAGTTTGACCGCGCCCTATGACTTGGTAAAAACCATGCGCGCGTCGATTTTAGTCCTCGGCCCAATGTTAAGTCGCTACGGCGAGGCAAATGTCTCCTTCCCCGGTGGCTGTGCTATCGGTAGCCGCCCAGTTGATTTGCACTTGCGTGGTCTCGAAGCNATGGGTGCAAAAATTACNATTGAAGATGGTTATATCAAGGCGCGCACTGACGGCCGCNTGGTCGGCTGTCGGATCTTAATGGATATAGTGTCGGTCGGTGCTACAGAAAACCTGATGATGGCAGCGGTATTGGCCCGTGGCCAGACAGTGATCGAAAATGCTGCCCGTGAACCGGAGATTGTCGATCTCGCTAATTGCCTCAACGCATGGGGCGCGGATGTGCAGGGAGCGGGTTCTAATCGTCTGGTGATCAACGGCGTAGAAAAAATTGTCGGCGGCCACTTCCGAGTGATGCCCGACCGCATTGAAACCGGCACCTATCTCGCGGCTGCCGTNGCGACACGCGGCAAGATTCGTGTCACTCAAACCGACCCATCGTCTCTCGAAGCCGTTTTGTTAAAGTTGCGTGAAACCGGCGCCGAGATCACTCAAGGTGACGATTGGATTGAGTTAGATATGCACGGCAAGCGCCCCAAGGCAGTCAGTTTGAGAACTGCGCCATACCCCGCGTTTCCCACGGATATGCAAGCGCAACTTACCGCGATCAATGCTGTAGCAGAGGGCACAGGCGTCGTCACGGAAACTATTTTTGAAAACCGATTGATGCAGGTACAAGAGCTTAATCGAATGGGAGCGTCTATTACTGTTGAAGGCAACACGGCAGTTGTCACCGGTGTTGAACGCCTCAAGGCCGCCCCAGTGATGGCGTCTGACTTGCGCGCCTCTGCTGCGCTGGTTATTGCCGCGCTGGTCGCCGATGGCGAGACAATCGTTGATCGCATTTACCATATTGATCGCGGCTATGAATGTATCGAAGAGAAACTGCAATTATTAGGTGCCAAAATAAAGCGCGTCCCCGGCTAACGGACAGATGGGCAGGGCACACTCAGGACAACGGANGGCAAACACTACCATGACACAGATAACCATAGCCTTGACCAAAGGTAGGATACTGCAAGAGACGCTGCCGTTGCTGGCGCGCGCAGGTATTGCGCCTCTGGAAGACCTCTCGACCAGCCGCAAGCTGGTGTTTGATACTACGCGGGCCAATGTGCGGCTAATCATTCTGCGCGGGTCAGATGTTCCCACCTATGTTCAGTTTGGCGCAGCGGATATCGGCGTTTCAGGCAAAGATATGTTGCTTGAGCACCAGGGCGACGGCTATTACGAGCCACTGGATTTGGGCATTGCTCGCTGCAAATTAATGACTGCCGTGCCCGTGGGCACCACTCAGCAGCCAAGTCGCCTTCGCGTTGCCACTAAATACACCAATGTCGCGAGACAATTTTATGCCCAGCAGGGTCGTCAAGCCGATCTTATTAAGCTCTACGGGGCCATGGAATTGGCGCCCATTCTTGATCTCGCCCATGAGATTGTCGATATCGTCGATACGGGCAACACATTGCGAGCAAACGGTTTAGAGCCGCGCGAAGAAATCGCCGATATCAGCTCGCGCTTGATCGTCAATAAAGCGGCAATGAAAACCAAGTTTACGGATATTCAATCGATTGTTGACGCATTGAAAGAGGCGGTCGAGGGTAATCGATGACGGACCTCTGTGCGGTAAATAGATTATCCACTGCCGACGCCGGTTTTGATCGCGCGCTGGACCAGCTGATTGCGTGGGACGGCGTTTCCGACGCAGACGTAGAAAAAGTGGTCAGAGATGTTATACAGCAGGTCAGGCGCGAGGGAGATCAGGCGTTGATCGCGCTGACTAATCGCTTTGATCGTCGCGATATAGAACAGTTTGATCAGCTCTGCATTGGCGCTGATCAGCTNCATGCTGCGTTGCAGAAAATTGATAGTGCCACCCGCGCCGCCCTAGAAAGTGCCGCGCAACGAATTCGCGATTATCACCAGCATCAGCGGCAAGAATCGTGGCAGTATCAAGAAGCAGACGGCACAACCCTCGGCCAGAAAATTACGCCTCTAGATCGCGTCGGTATTTATGTGCCCGGTGGTAAAGCCAGTTATCCGTCATCGGTTCTAATGAATGCCATCCCCGCCCGCGTGGCCGGTGTTGGCGAGGTGATTATGACGGTGCCGGCGCCCGACGGCGAATTGAGTCCAATGGTGCTCGCAGCAGCAGCTATTGCGGGTGTCGACAAAGTCTTCACCATTGGCGGCGCCCAAGCGATTGCGGCCTTGGCTTACGGCACGGCGACGGTACCCAAAGTCGACAAAATTGTCGGTCCGGGTAATATTTATGTGGCGACTGCCAAACGCATGGTGTTCGGTTCTGTCGGCTTGGATATGGTGGCCGGCCCCAGTGAAATATTGGTCGTTTGTGACGGCAAAACTAACCCAGACTGGATCGCCATGGATCTGTTTTCTCAGGCGGAACACGATGAAAATGCCCAGTCCATTTTAATTTCATGGGATAAACAGTATCTGGATGCAGTGCACCAGAGCATGACTCGACTGTTGCCGACAATGGAGCGAGAGGCCATTATCTGTCAATCGCTGGCCGCGCGCGGAGCGTTGATTGAAGTTGAGAACGAAGGGCAAGCATTGGCGTTAATCAACCGCATTGCCCCAGAACACCTTGAACTCTCGCTGGAAAACCCTGAAGCCTGGCTGCCCAATATTCGCCATGCCGGTGCCATTTTTATGGGGCGTTTTACCGCAGAGGCGCTGGGCGACTACTGTGCAGGCCCCAATCACGTGCTGCCAACGTCAGCCACTGCGCGCTTTTCCTCGCCGCTTGGCGTTTACGATTTTCAAAAGCGCAGCTCGGTGATTTACTGCTCCGAGCAGGGCGCGTCCGATTTAGGGCGCGTTGCCAGTGTTCTGGCGCGTGGCGAGTCATTAACCGCCCACGCAAAGTCGGCGGAATATCGCATACGTCGCGATTGATATCAGATTGAGAGTACGAGACCGAGCATGAGTAAATACTGGAGTGATTTTGTCGCCACCTTAGATCCCTACACCCCCGGTGAACAGCCGGCGGTGCAAAATCTGACAAAATTGAACACCAATGAAAACCCGTATCCGCCGTCACCCCGTGTGCTGGCGGCCATGCAGCAGTCGATTAATGGCAATGTCCGGCTCTATCCACCGCCCAACGCAGACAAGTTAAAGCAAACCATTGCGGACTATCATCAGCTCAGCGTCGCACAAGTGTTCGTTGGCAATGGCTCGGATGAGGTTTTGGCGCACGTGTTTAATGCCTTTTTCCGCCAGTCACAGCCGATATTATTTCCCGATATTAGCTATAGCTTTTATCCGGTTTACTGCGGTCTTTACGCCATTGATTATAAAACCTTGCCATTGGCTGAGGACTTCTCGCTCAATCTTGATGATTATGCACGTGCCAATGGCGGCATTATTTTCCCCAATCCGAATGCGCCGACGGGTCGCTTGGTCGGGTTAAATGCTATCGAAAAGCTACTGCAGGTAAATTCTCAGTCAGTGGTTGTTGTCGATGAAGCCTATATCGATTTTGCTGACACAGGTTCCAGCGCGGTGGCGCTGTTGCAGCGCTACGATAATCTGCTGGTTGTGCAAACGATGTCGAAGTCACGCTCTTTAGCGGGCTTGAGAATTGGCTATGCCATGGGATCTGCCGAGCTAATCGAAGGTTTGGAACGCATCAAAAATAGCTTTAACTCCTACCCACTCGGTCACGTGCAGCTGGCTGCGGGGGTGGCTGCAATCGAAGATGAAGATTACTATCAAGAGATGCGTCAACGGGTCATTGCCAGTCGAGAGACCCTCACTCAGAGCCTGCAATCCCTAGGTTTTGATGTTCTTCCCTCTGCCGCTAATTTTGTTTTTGCTCGTCACAATAGTCATGGTGCAGAGGCGCTGGCGCAGGCGTTGCGAGACAAGAAGGTGATTGTGCGGCACTTTAAGAAGCCGCGAATAGAAGGGTTTTTGCGTATCACGGTGGGCAGTGACACCGAGAACGCTCTGTTAATCGATACCTTGACCGCTATCTTCGAAGGGTAACGCAGCTCTTTTTCAGGTTTTATTCAGAAGATCTCGTGGCGCGTTATTCGCTGGCCGTGGGGCGCACACCCGCTACTGCAGTTACGCTAAAGGTTTTCCCCTGACGCCAAATTTCCAGCTGAATTGGTGCGCCCGGCGCAACATTGGCTATTTGACTGATGCTTTTCTGACGGTCTGTCACCGGCGAGTCATTGATTGTTATCACAATATCGCCGGGCTCAACGCCCGCATTGTAGGCAGGGCTGCCATTGTAGATCGCGCGCACCAACAATCCGTGAGTGATAGGCAGATTGAGGCGCTGAGCAATCTGTGCCGTAAGAGGGAACGCGTCCATGCCGAGCCACCCGCGCACCACGTAGCCGTAGTTGATAATATCGTTCAGCACTTTTGTTGCGGTGTCTGCGGGAATGGCAAAGCCAATTCCCACGGCCCCTGACTGACTCAGAATCGCCGTATTGATGCCCAGCAAATTGCCGTAACTGTCCACCAGCGCGCCGCCGGAATTGCCTGGATTGATATCGGCATCCGTCTGGATAAAGTTTTCAAAGGTATTGAGCCCGAGGCCGTTGCGCCCTGTGGCGCTGACGATACCTTGCGTCACTGTCTGACCAACGCCATAGGGATTGCCGATGGCAAGCACAACATCACCGATTTTGGCCTGACTGGACTCGCCAATAGAGATCGCTTGCAAATGGTCGCTGTCGATTTTCAGCACAGCCAAGTCCGTTTCAGGGTCTTTGCCCACTATGATGGCACCGGCTTCGCGGCCATCGTAGAGCAAGACGAGAATTTGGTCGGCACCGTCAATCACATGGTTGTTCGTCAGAATAAAACCATTTTCCTGCATAATCACGCCGGACCCCAGCGAGGACTGAATGCGCTGCTGCTGATTGTCGAACAATCTGCCGAAATAGGGATCGTTCATCAGCGGATGTTGCGCGGCGTTGGTGACCTTGCGCGTGTAAATGTTCACCACTGACGGCGCCGCGCGCTTTACGGCATGTGAATAGGAGACGGGGCCTGACCACTGGTTAGCCGTGGCGCTTGAATGGAGGTCCATCTCAGCTTGATTTGCCGGTTCCGGTTGCTGGCGGAATTCGGGAAAGACAAATAACAGCGCCGCAGCAACCACCAAGCCCATCAAAACGGGTTTGCCGATGTAGTGGGCAATAAAATTAACAGTGCGATGTTTATTCACAATTTATCTTTAAACCTCCAGCGCCTGTTATTTTTTGTTGTCTGACTATGGTTCCGATTGTGGTTCCGATTGTGGTTCCGATTGTGGTTCCGATTATGGCTCTGATTATGACATAGAAAATCAGCGCTTTAGCGCAATAGATTCGATAGCCGTGGATCGGGTGTTTTCG
>JGI26082J51739_10001830_pt1 | contig 13160 bp, 10 predicted proteins | sample SaaInl5LU_22_DNA_FD_51739 | JGI IMG/M metagenome (IMG submission 51739)
AGGAAACAACACCTATAGCCGAGTCTTAAGCTGATACAGGATACCGAAACTAACCACTAATGACTGAATCAACGGGCAAAAATCGACTAAAAGCCTCTCAAATAAAGCTTGGGTTGGCAATTCCATGGTCGTTATTTGATACACGCGGCAATATGCTTTTAAGTGAGGGGCACGTAATTGAAACCGAGGAGCAAGTTGAACGCCTCATCAGTCGTGAAGCCTATTACTATCTGGGACCTGATATCACACGGTATAAGCCCATTTCACNCCAGGTTGTCAGTTGGAGTAGCTTCCGCGTAGTTACNCATCTAATCGAACGNATCGAAACAACATTTACGCTGGCGACATCACCAGACAAGGCGCAAACNTTTGTGCGTAAAGTGATGCGTTTAGCGACTGATATACAGTCGGTATGTAGCGAAAACCCAAATGCGATGTTAGGTACATGTCAGCTGATGCTGGAGGCCCCTACAGTTGTAATGCATGCGTTACAAAGCGCGATTACCTGTGAGATTGCGGCTTTTCGAATGGGTTTCGGTGTACTCGATCGTCTCCCTTTGATTGCAGCGGCACTTACACAGAACCTAAGTGTATTGGAGTTGCAAAAAAGGCTAGCCGAGCAGCAAACAGAACTAACCGAAGAACAACGTAACAGCATTCACGAACACCCAAGGGCATCTGTAGAGCTTTTGTCCAGCCATGGCGTTACAGACAAACGTTGGTTGACAGCCGTACTTCAACATCATGAGCGCCTGGATGGTTCAGGCTACCCAGAGGGGCTTAAAGAGGACAGGATCAGTGAACATGCGCGGCTTTTGGCAATTGTAGACAGCTATGTTGCCATGACGAGGCCCCGCACCTATCGTCATCCACTGCGCACTAAATCAGCGATGAATGAGATTTTTAAACAACGCGGTAAAGCGATTGATGCCAAGGTTGCTAGGCGTTTTCTAAATCTTATGGGACTCTTTGCGCCTGGTTCTCTGATACGGCTGAACAGTGGCGCAATTGCCATTATTTCAGCCTCAGGAGAAAATCTAGAAACCGCATTCATCACTATCATCGCCGATCAACAGGGTGCTCCTTTAGAGCGCCTAAAAGCAGCCAAACCAATTAGTGTAAATGAGATCAGCGGCGTGATGAATCTTGACGAACATCGCACGTTGGTAGCACACATGGGCGCTATCTGGCCAGATATGCGCCCCGTGTTCTGATTAGCNCTGCCTNTGTAAACAGGCGATTACAGGGCTATGTCTGGTTGCATCTGCTGTTATCGCTTCATGTGCCATTAAATACCCTCTGATAGACAGAGGCTAAGTTCCTACTCAATACGATAACGACTCATCTCTTCATTAAGCTGTTGAGTCATCTGCGAGACGCGTAAACTTTGTGACGCCGTATCCTGTGCAGACTGAGTGTTAGTCATGGCCGATTGCGAAATATTCTCTAGCGTCTCACTTATCTGCGCGGAGACTTGGCTCTGTTCCTCTGCAGCGCTGGCTATTGAGGTGTTTTGATCCCCAATCATAGCGATTACCTGAGTAATGGTTCCCATGGCTGTCTGACAGCGCTCGGCCAACTCATTAAGTGTCTGCGAATGAGCACGAGCGCTGTTTATATTATCGGACATTGTTTGTGAGCTAGTCTGTAGTCCCTCAGTGCGTGAGCGTATCTCCTCTACCGCCTCTTGCGTGCGCATCGCTAGATTGCGCACCTCATCGGCTACAACAGAAAAACCACGCCCATGTTCACCGGCACGTGCCGCTTCAATCGCGGCGTTAAGGGCAAGAAGGTTGGTTTGATCCGCTATTGAGTTAATGATATCCAAAACTGCGCCTATGCCATCAGACTGCGCACGCAGTTGATCTACCGAATCGTGGCACTTAGATACGGCTTCCATCTGCTTCATGATACTGGCCACGGTCGCTTCAAGTTGCATATCCCCATTACGCGTTTCACGAGCGCCCTCTCGGGTTGCATGCTCAGCCTCAACAGCGCTCTGAGCGACGGCCGTCGCAGTTGCACTCATTTGATAGACGGCACTCGAAGCGGTACTTAGCTCGGCCCCTTGTCGCTCTGTTGAACTAAGGGTCGCTTTGGCCATATTCGACAATTTAGACGATACGTCATTCAACTCATTACCCAAGCCGTTAACCGTTTTCATTGTTGTCTGTATCTTTTGCAACACAGCATCAAAGCCACGAGCGAGTTCACCAAACTCATCGGTTCGGTGCGAGTTAAACCTGACTGTCAGATCGCCCTTACCACTGGCGAGGTTCTTTACAACGCTCAGAAGGGCTTCCAACGGTCGTTCTATGATTAACCGAATGGCAACGCCTAACGAGATAAGAATAATGAGCGTAACAACGCCAATAAAGCCAGCCGCTTTTAGTGATTCGAACAATACATTCGATGATACCTCCGCACCGGAAGCAGCGGCATGTACCTTGTAGCCCCAGGGTTTAAAATCGACCGAGCGCAGCTCCCAATCACTGTTAGAACCAGTATCAATTATCTGTTGAGCGAGTTCTAAACCACCCTCAAGCGCACTGCTGGCCATTCGCACTCTGCCTTTGTCGTCTTGCAGTGCAACGAACCCCTGCTCTAGCACCTGCAAGTTCGCGACAATATCTTCAATGAATGCAAGGTCTGCGCTGTAGCCCACATACCAGATACCAATAACCTGATTGCTAGCATCTAGCATGGGCACATAACCGGTAAGATAGGGAGAATTAAGAATATCGATCTGCCCGAAGAAGGATTCACGGTTCTGAATTTTCTGATAGACGGCGCCGCCAGGCGTTAAAATAGTGCCTGTAGCACGGGCATCGCCGCGTTTTACATTCGTGGCTACACGTACAAAGTTATTATCTGAGGCTTTAACGAAAAGTGTAGCTGTACCTCCCATCTTCTCTGTTAATTGATCCACAAGTTCATAATTGAGCGCCTGGGGTGAGTCACCGAGGTAGAGCTGGGGTACAACTCGATCGCCAACACTTACGGTCTCTGAACCTAAACGGGGCTGACCGACTCTTAACCCATCCTCGATTAACTGCGCCATACTCGATTTTACTCGGGCAGACATCAGTTTATCAGTGATGTCCAACGCGCGACTCACATCGTTCAAGGCGCTGGTCTTTGCAATATTGGCTTGTTGATCGAAGCTCGTTATCGTGGCCCTTATGCTTAGGCCAATCGCAACAATTCCGACGAATGCGATGACAGCTAATACTGTCAAAAACATCTTTAAACGAATAGACATAATGCATTAATTCCCATGGTGAACCCGTCTTGCACCCTGTAACGGCGCGATTGAACGGGGTTGCGGACCCATTAAAAAGCGTTCGTTGAAAAGCAATTTTCAACATTTTTACACTTGAACCTGAACCTTTCTATCGGCCAATCATTGACGCTGCTTAAATAAAATATCAGTGATTAATTTCAGTACTGAATATCAGTGTAAGCAACAAATGGAGTTTTAGCTGGCAAACAGCCATTTGTTTTGATTCCAGATAGAAGAAAAGTGATAAATAGCGGGGACATGAGACAGGAAAACGGTGCCCCTGCGGATGAACAACGTTAATAACGCTGAACCTGTCAAAAGGTGAGTATCGAATGACCCTTGCAGATTTTTCTGCCTTGATTGTCTTATCTGGGGTNGGCTATTCGTTGCTTGGCTTGGTCCTGCTTGCTAGAACAGAATACAGGCTACATGAATCGGGTCAGGCACTGAGTCATAGNCTCTACCCAGTCGAAAAACCTGTGCGAAATGGTCATGAGTCTCTTCAATCCTGCTTATCGCCAATGAGGTCTATACTTAAAAGGCCATCATTTACCGAGTATTGCCCATGTGCCTGAATTCAAAAAAATTTGCGACTCTCTTCACCCTTAGCATTGTGTCGATTTCCCTAAGCCTTAGCGCTCATGCTGGCTGGAATGATCTGCTGAAACAAGGTGAGAAAATCCTTCAATCTAAAGAGTCACACAGTACGACAACAGCCCCTTCGGGCCTGGATACAGTCACTCTTGCAAAGGGGCTGAAAGAGGCTCTAAAAGTGGGTGGCGAGAGGGCTATTACTCAATTATCGGCAACGGGTGGTTTTGCAAATAGCCAGGATGTACGTATTCCAATGCCCGGAGTGCTTGAGAGTGCAGCGGGAATGATGCGTAAGTTCGGATTGGCTAGCCAAGTGGATGCGTTTGAGGCGAGCATGAACGCGGCGGCAGAGCGCGCTATTAAAGAGGCCAGCCCTATCTTTGTCGATACACTTGAGAGCATGACCTTAGATGATGCTAAAAAGATTTACTCAGGGGGTAATACGGCCGCAACCGACTATTTCAGAAGTCGTACCAGTGCACCACTGAGTGAAAAGCTTCATCCGCTGATTGATCAAGCAATGGCCGAGACCGGTGTTATTAAAGCGTACACACTGTTAATGGATCAGGCGCAGCAAAGCGTGCCTATGTTATCTGGAATGAGTCCCAATATTAGTGACCATGTCACTGAATCAACTTTAAAAGGTCTCTTTACTCGTTTAGGCCAGGAAGAGAAGCGTATTCGCGAACAACCTATAGCCCGCTCTAGCGAGCTGCTGAAAACAGTATTTGGACGCTAGTGTATTGTCTTACTTAAGGACTCTTTCAAGGGGATATAAACAACCCTAAGCTTTCAACCCTATGAATCGATAACCTTTAGAGAAAAGAATCCTGCGATTAGGCCCAGCTCTCTTCGCAGGATAGATCGCGAGATTTCATTACGCATACGATCGGGCGAAGGTATGACTAGAGGTTCAAAATTTCAGCAAACGTCAGAATTCAGATTCAATATTGATTTTAGACACCCGCACCGGGAAGACACCGAAACATCAAACAAACGCAAGCCAGATAGCCAAGGGTAAAAAAGCCAAGCCCAGAAGATGTCCAACAATAACAGTTGAGGCGACACGCTGCGGCTCGAGCTTGAAACGGTCAGCTAACATAAAGTTAAAAACAGCTGGAGGAAGGAAGGCAAAAAGCAGTAGTGCGCCCGTCTCTATATCTGTCATGGGCACTAGCCAAATAATTGCATAGGCTGCCGTCGCACGTATCAGTATTGCAAGCAAACTTGCCCGCGTGCCAACACCTGCATCAGAGACCTCGCTGGTCGCCAAGCGTGCACCCAGAGAGATTAACATCATTGGTACCAGCACATTGCCAATCATTGTCAGTGTCGTCGTTAGGGGGCCAGGCAGTTCTATGCCGAGGCTGCCATTAAGAACGCCAAACACACTCGCCCAGATTAGAGGGTTAGCGTAAACCATTCGCCAATCAACACGTCCACTCATAATTATCGTACCTAAAGTGAAGTGCAGTAGGTTAGAGATCACCAGTAAAATCACTGAGTAGACCAGGCCTGATTCACCATAGGCAAGTGCGATCATTGGAATGCCAACAGGACCCACGTTTGCGAACATGACCAGTGGCAAAAAAGCGGGCCTAGATAAACCACACAACCTCACTAAGGGCAGCGCCAACAAACCACATAAAAGAATCAACAGTACGGATGCACCGGTGAACGTTAACGCGCTGATAGGGTCAAAACTTTTGCTGGAAAGGGATACAAATATAAGCACTGGCAGTGCGATATCCATGACAAATTTATTCGTTGCGCCGAAATCGGGACGGGCACGTTTTGCATAGATAAAACCAATAATCGCAATGGTGAAAATAGGGAAGGTAATTTCAATAATTTTTAATAACATTTACTTTATTCACAATTGGAGTGTTTGCACATAGCGCTGACGCCTCAGCTTTATGACTATTACAATGATAATGATAATGATTGATGCGCTAAAATACGCCCAACATAAATACACAGCTATGGTTTTATCAATAACCCATGAAAATACGGTTTCAAACAGTGAAAAACAAATACGATCAATCCAATATGCTAATCAGGGGCTTATAACCTGGGTAGCGAAATGACGATCACGCGTAAAATTATCCATGTTGATATGGATGCGTTTTATGCCAGTGTTGAGCAGCGCGACAATCCTGAACTTCAGGGCAAGCCCATAGCCGTGGGGGGAAGTGCCAAACGGGGTGTTGTAGCCGCGGCTAGTTACGAGGCGCGTCGTTTTGGTGTACGTTCAGCTATGCCAAGTATTACCGCGCAAAAACGCTGCCCACAGCTAATATTTGTTCCACCTCGTTTTGAGGTTTACCGCGAAGTATCTCTGCGAATTCGGGCAATATTTCAACGCTTCACCGACCATATAGAACCGCTATCGCTAGATGAAGCCTATTTGGATGTCACTGAAAACAAACTGGGTATAAGCAGCGCAACAGCGATAGCAGCAGCTATTCGCGCTGCTATTTTTCAAGAGACACAACTGACCGCCAGTGCCGGCGTCAGCTACAACAAGTTTCTTGCAAAACTTGCTAGTGAGGCCAACAAACCAAACGGACAGTGTGTCATTCGACCAGACCAAGGCGCTGCCTTTGTTGCCGCCTGTAACATTGAGCAGTTTCATGGCGTAGGGCCAAGAACAGCTGAGCGTATGCACAAGCTTGGCGTGTATACAGGCGCTGATCTGGCAAAACGGGAGTTAAATGAACTGCAGCAACACTTTGGCAAGATGGCAGGTTATTTTTACAACGCGGCGCGAGGCATAGATTATCGCCCGGTAAAAACCCACTCTGAGCGCAAATCACTCGGCGCCGAACGAACCTTTGCAACGGATATAAGCGAACCGAATCAACTGAAAGAGGTGGTGCGTGATATTGCTAATGAACTGATTAGGCGCTTAGAGACATCTCAGCTTCAGGGTAAGACACTCAAATTAAAGATCAAGTACACGGATTTTGAGTTGATCAGTCGCCAGATGACATTCGACGAGCCTTTAAAGGCGATTGAACCTATCTATAGTGCAGCAGAACTACTGGTTCAAAATCTGTTACCTCTAGAGCGAGCTGTGCGACTAGTCGGTCTTTCAGTGTCAGGCTTGTCGACGCTGTCGGAGAGTTCAAAGGCACCTAGCAATCCTCAACTCCGATTAGATTTATAGTAAACCCTTGTCTTGATTGTTAAACGATTACAGCACAGTTTGACAGAGCATGACCTGCGGCACGAATACGGTCTTTGGTTTGCAGTGAAAAGAGATTGTGCTCCACACAGATCATACTCAGACGCTGCGCCCGCGATAAGAACTCCACAATAGCATCACCGGACGCATCGTCTAGATCCGCGCCAACCATGCCCAACTCAACAAGATGTGTTGGCAAAGCTTGCAGCACGGCTATAGCACCATCAGACCCTATCTCTGTGTTGTAGCTAAGACTAAACGAGATCAACNTAAGTTCGGGGGTTGAGTCTAGTTGAACTAACGCCTGTGCAATGGCTAGTGCATCAGATGTTGATAAGCCCGCATTTCGCAGGTGTAGTGAATAGCTCGGGTCGCGATGGTTTGCACGCATCAGGCGAGAGGCACGGTCTATACAGACCGCTTTTCCTGTCTGTTGTAGCGCATCTACAAGCGGCTTAAGGCGGTTAGCACTGATGTTTAGCTCCTTTTTGTTCTGCTTGCGTGCAACTCTGTATTGTTTAAAAACAGGGTATTGTTTAAAAACAGGGATTTGAACCCAAGAATTAAAAGGCTTAATGGGTAAGCATAGACAGCCTTTAATCAACAGCCGTTACAAATGGACTGTTAATTAAAGGCTAGGTGTAAGGACTTTTCAGGCGCTCTAAAACACCGCTCTTAAGCAACTGCGGCCGTGCGCATACGATCTGCAAGGTAATCATCGTAGGTACCTTGGAAGTCGACGACGCGATCTTTCTTAATCTCTAGTACGCGTGTTGCAAGCGATGAGACGAATTCACGGTCGTGGCTAACGAATATCAGTGTACCATCCCAACCCAGTAACGCCTTGTTGAGTGCTTCAATAGACTCCATATCCAAGTGGTTGGTTGGCTCATCCATGATAAGCACGTTAATCTCAAGCATCATTAGCTTCCCGAATAACAGGCGGTTCTTCTCACCCCCTGAGCAGACACGTACTTTTTTGTTGAAGTCGTCAGACGTAAACAGGATGCGACCCAACATTCCACGCACGGCTAGGTCGTCATGCTTTGGTGTACGCCATTGCGACATCCACTCAAACAGGGTCAAGTCAGAGTTAAAATCGGCCGTACTATCTTGCGGGCAATAGCCAAAACTCGCATTCTCTGACCACTTAACGATACCTGCTTGTGGCGTTAGCTGGTTAGTTAGGCAGCGCAAGAAGGTTGTTTTTCCCGCCCCATTCTCGCCAATAACAGCAAGGCGTGCCCCCGCCTCTAAAATCATATCTAAACCACTAAACAGGGGCTCTGCTTCAAAACCGTGCGTAAGTGACTCAAGCACAAGCGCTTGACGATGAAGCTTTTTATTTTGGCTATAGCGCAGTGAGGGCGAGCGACGACTAGAAGGGATAACCTCTTCTAATTTGATCTTATCCATACGCTTGGCACGCGAGCTTGCTTGTTTTGCTTTAGAGGCATTTGCACCAAAGCGGTTTACGAAGTCTTGTAACTCAGCGATTTCTGCACTCTTCTTCTCATTTTCAGTTAGAAGTTGCTCTTGAATCAGTGAAGAGGCCGCTTGATAGGACTCGTAATTACCGGGATAGATACGCAGTTCACCGTAATCGATATCGGCCATATGGGTACAGACGGCATTCAAGAAGTGGCGGTCATGCGAGATAATAATCATTGTGCACTTACGCTGGTTTAAAACAGTCGCAAGCCAACTAATCGTATCGATATCAAGGTTGTTGGTTGGCTCGTCTAATAGCAGTACATCGGGCGCTGAGAAAAGCGCCTGTGCCAGAAGGACACGTACCTTAAGGCCGGGTGCCACCTGACTCATGAGTCCGAAGTGGTACTCCTCTGGAATACCCGCTTCTAATAGAATTTCACCCGCCCGACTCTCAGCGCTATAGCCATCAAGTTCAGCAAACTCAACCTCAAGGTGTGCGACCTCCATACCCTGCTCTTCTGACATCTCTGGCAGCGAATAGAGTTGATCACGCGCTTCTTTGATCTTCCACAGGCGCGTGTTGCCCATAATGACGGTATCGACAACTGAGAACTGTTCAAACGCAAACTGATCCTGGCTAAGTGTGCCAAGGGTACAACCTGGGGAGTACGAAACATTCCCCGAGGTTGGTGCAAGCTCACCACTAAGAATCTTCATAAAGGTCGATTTACCACAACCATTGGCGCCAATAAGGCCGTAACGGTTACCGTTACCAAATTTAGCGGAGATATTTTCAAACAGTGGCGCCGGGCCGAACTGCATGGTGATGTTAGCGGTAGTAATCAATCTAAAATTCCGGGGATATTCGTTAGCGAGGTAAGCTATGCAAAGGGCACAGGCTCAAGAGAACGCAGTTTTGCGACGCGGCAGTATAAGGATCTAGACGCCGATAGTCGAGAAACTTCAGTCACGCATACGCCTAGGTCGCCCGTTAAACTTCACTGGCAGACCGAAAGTAACGGCCCGTTTAACGCCTCTATTCAGAGGCAGCGCCAGGCATCGACTTTATGTAGAGGTCGTATTTGCTATAGGGTATTTCAATACCTTGCTCATTAAAGTATTTGTAGATTGCTGTGTTGAGCGAATCTACCACACGCCCCCGTATCTCAGGATCATCAATCCAAACTAACAGTTCCAGATCCAGACCGGAGGCGCCAAAGGTTCTAAAACGTACGCGTGGTTCAGGATCTGCGCATATCTGAGACTCTTTGGCAGCGACTTCCATTAGCAGTTGTTTTACACGATCTATATCCGAACCATAGGCTACACTGACCGCGACACGAACACGTGACTTAACGTGGCGCCCGGTTGACTCATTTACAATTTTTCCGTTGGCGATAATCGCGTTCGGTATGTTGATCTCTAAATCATCCCGGGTTAAAAGACGTGTAGAGCGCAGACCTATTTGCGTTACCTTGCCACGCTCGCCGCTGTCGATAACGATATAGTCGCCGATCTTGTAAGGCGAGTCAGCCAGTATAAATACGCCCGATAGCAGGTTAGCAATGGTGTCCTTAGCTGCAAAACCGACCGCGATACCCATAATACCGGCTGAAGCGAGCCAGGCTGTCATATCGATTTTCCATACTAGGAAGATTAGATAGACAATTAGTAAAACGTTTATAACCGCCGCAAGATTTTCTAACAGAGGCAAGGTTTGCGGGCGGATTACACCCTCTTCAGGTGACTGAATACTGATATTTTTCAGTACAAACTGAATGGATCTATAGACGTATTGGCCCCATACAAGGGTGGCGATCGTCTGCAGAATCGANGCAAGCAAACCCTGAATGCTTGGCGGCAGTAACAAAACTAAAAAGTACCAGGCACCTATTAAGGCAATACTGATCATTACCGGTATACGAGCCATGCGGGTAAGGTGCGCTGTACGCCGCCGTATGTTCATCTTCGACCAGCGCTCAGGTAGGCGTTTAAATATAGAACTGGCCAGCGTTACGCCCAAACCACTGAGTGAAAGTGTGAGTAGTATTTGAATATAAAACTGATTCTGGGCGTAAAAGGCGATTAAAGCTTGGGTATCGACCATCTGAACACTTCTGTCTCTATTGATTATGTTTCGATAGTAGACCAGAGTGACTAAGCAAGTGAACTACTTCACCCACTTAGCTGTAAAGAGAGGCTTGATATTGACTGAATTAAGCTTAGTTTTTATAGACGTCGGCTAATTCATAAAACCCTAATCTAAAAAAACGATCTAAAAAANCGATCNAAAATGAGAGTGTAAATATGAGACGATTGGCACTGATTCTAATTCCGCTATTAACCGCCTGTGCCGGCGACCCACCTAAAAACATAGGCGTTCAAAACGGGCAATTAACGCCTTGCCCTAGCTCACCTAATTGCGTTTCAAGCTACGCGAGCGATGAACTGCATCGTATAGAACCTTTAAAAGCAAACATTGATCAAATAGCCAAAATAGTTGAACAGCTTGATGATACTCAGATCATCAGTCGTGATAACACATACCTCTATGCCGAGTTCACGAGTGCGCTATTGGGTTTTGTGGATGATGTTGAATTTTTACACGATTCTGATGCGGCTGTTACCCACGTTCGCTCAGCTTCTCGTTTAGGTCACAGTGATTTGGGGGCAAACCGCGAGCGTATTGAGGCGCTGCGCGCAGGATTGAATGAGAACTAAATGAACGCTTAATAGCCGTTAACCAACACCGGAGCTAAAGCAGCCTCTGCCGCTAGAAACGGTATAAAACGCTAGTTAAGAGGTAAACATTAAATGTCTTTGATACTAAAGACGGCAGCTTTTGACAGACTAATTAAAGCGTCCGTCAGACTCGCGCCACCACCCACACTCATTAGGGCGATCCGCCCTGAATTTGTCTATCAGCATCCGAAACCTGAGGTTATCTGCGTCTAGGGTGTAGGTGCGAATGATCGCATTGCGTTCTTCTGGGCTTACGCCCTTGTCCATCAAAGTGGCTCGCTCAGAGCTGTATCGCTGCTCAAGTCCTGCCTTTAGCTCAATTATCTCTAATCGATATGCATTGCATGCATCTGCAGAATCGGCCTGTGCACTGGTGATGGGCACGAGAGTGGCCATCAATAAACCAACAACCGACAGCGTCGATACTAAAAATCCCTTCATCTACACTCCAATTAAATGTCTAAAATCTACTTTAAACCTAGATGATCTCTTTAAATAGTCCAGAAAAAGCGCTACAAACTCGAACNAATCCGTGTTTGGATGCGTTATAGGTCGCGAAGCGTATGCGGCAGAACCGCCTTGCGCGTTCTCATGTGCGGCACTATTTTCGCCTTCCATATCGACTCCAACGATTTACCTCGCCACCCCAACAACATCAGGTACTCTTGCATATAGAGTGGAGGCACAGGCTGTGTGGCGGTTAACATTTTTGTATGTAGCTGATCCGCTACATAGAGAAGGGCTACAGCATCACGTAGCTCAAGTGGTAATCGGTCAGGTGGCGTAAAATCGGGATAACGCTGCGCGCTTATGGTTCCTGATACTATTGTTGGCAACCCCCATACACGCATCAACTCTCCTCCAAACTCGCTTCGATCTACGCTCGATATAAGTCCCGCAAAAGGAGCATGCTTCTTTTTAATCAATTCAGATACAAGCAATCCAAGGTCGTGCAACAGGGCAATTGTCGAAATGACGGCAGGCGATCCTTTGTTTGTTAAAGCCGAGAGCGAAAATGCGATCTGCGAAAGCTCAATCGCTTTTTGATAGCTATCGTGAAAGCGTCCGGTGTCGGGAAGCGTCTGCTTTAACCCAGCTGACATAATGAGTTGGTACACACCCTGGTAACCCAACATAACAATTACACGACTGACATCGGATACAGGGGCTGCAAGAGCATATTGCGGGGAGTTGATCGCTTTTAACAGTAAGCTTGTGAGTGAAGGATCTTGAGAGACCAGGTCAGAAATCTCGGCGGAAGATGAATCGACATCCTGTAGGCGCGCCATCAGCTCAGGTGTTGAAACTGGCAATTTTGGAATTTTTTGCAGAATATCTTTAACAACATCTGATTCAACAAACTTTGACCGTTTTGTAACTGCGAGCTTATAGAGCCGGTCACCGAGTCGATAAGCCTGCTGTTCAAGCAGTTGATATTGACTCATAACCGATAAGAGCAAAGCTGCATCACCCTCTAGCAAACGTTGATCAAGGAAGAGGCGCAACTCGCTACTTGCCGCACTATATTCGCTATGAGCAAGGTGCAAGAAATGACCCTCTGTGTCAGCAATCACCTTAAAGCTAGTAAGATTCGAAAGTATATTTGGACTTAAAAATGTATTAGCAGGAATNCTGAACTCAACGCCAGGTCCTTTCTCTGGTTGAGAAACGACTCGTAAACCTACATCTAGAAATAGATACTTCCCTGGATTAGCAGAGATCCACTGGGTCATATTGAGATTTGACGGGATCTTTACGCGTTTACCGCGCTGATAGAGTTCCGTCTCAGTGTTGCGAGATAAACCCATCGCTCCTTTAGCAACTAGGGTATTGTGTGTCTGCAGGCTAGTATGCGTATCTGGGGTGTATCGCTCAGACTTGGACAGTAGAGGTGGCGAATCAGAGACAGCAATTGAACTA
>JGI26082J51739_10001831_pt1 | contig 13159 bp, 12 predicted proteins | sample SaaInl5LU_22_DNA_FD_51739 | JGI IMG/M metagenome (IMG submission 51739)
GCACTTAATATCATTGCCCCATCAGCCTCTGGCATATCAAAACCTTCATCCAGTGCAGTACAACTTACCAAGACATTTAGATTACCGTTTTTAAAATTGTTAAGATTTTCTTCTCTTGCTGCATTATCCAAATCCGTATTATAGATAGCTGATTTATATCCCTTGGTATTTATAATTGTATTGAATTCTTTTGCTTGCTTTTTATTCTCTGTAAAAACAATCCAGCTTTCTCTTTTGTGTTTTTGTAACAACTCAACTCCAAAAGGGATTCTATTTTTTGAATTTTTTACCATTCTTGCTCTATTAAAAATGAGCATCTTTAACGGGTAGTCATTCATATTATTACCGCCAATTGTTGCAGCTCTTCTTTGAATGCTTTTCGTAAACTTTTTGTATTTATCTTCTTCATCCTTTGTCATTGCAGCATAGGCATAAAGAAGTTTGAAATTTACTATTACCTCATCTTCTCTGGCATCAATATAGTCATAGTCAAAAATAATATCTCCAAGAATTTTTTTAATGATGATATAAAAATTGTCGTCGTAGTCTCTTTCTGGAGTTGCTGATAATCCCAGGGTTGCATGCCAATTATTTGTTAGCATCTCTCCTCTTTTCTCAGTTCCTATTTTATGACACTCATCAACTATCAAAAGTGTATTTTCAGGATCAACTTTATCTATAAGATTTTTAAGTGAATCTATCGTTGATATGCAGATCTTTGCAACATCTTCTATTTGCTCACCGCCACCATTCAGAGCTATTTCCTTAGAGCTGAAACTTAAAGATAAGCTTTCATACCATTGATCTAATAGAGCTATAGATGGGACAACAATTAATATTGAATTANTTTGATTTTCTTCTAAATACTTGGTTAGGCAGTGAATAGCAAAGACCGTCTTACCTCCTCCCGTTACAACTTTTATGATGCCTCTTTTTTTCTCCCACCACAAAGGAAAGGCATTTTCTTGCCAGTCTCTTAGTTTCAACTAAAAGCACCTTTCATTAAGCTCTCGCCGATTAAGAATACATGGATGTCTTCTTGTTTAAGAAGATCTATATCTTCTTGATTTTTAATTCCAGATTCAGCAATAAAAATATTATCGCCATTAAATATCTTTTTAAGGTTGATCGAATTATTTAAATCTACTTCAAAGGTTTTAAGATTTCTATTATTAACACCAATCATCGCATTGCTAAAGTGCTCAACTCTTTTAAGCTCTTCTTCATCATGAACCTCTATTAAATAATCTAGTTCTAGTTCTTCAGCCACATTTACAAAGTGGGTTATTTCTTCATCAGAAAGAACGCTAGCAATTAGCAGTATGCAATCAGCACCAATAAGTTTAGCTTCATATATTTGATATTCATCAATCATGAAATCTTTTCTAATAATAGGAAGTTTAGTTATAGCTTTTACGTCTATCAAAAATTGATTGTGCCCTTGAAAGAAGTCTTCTTCAGTAAGAATAGATAATGCTGAGGCTCCAAAAGCTTCGTATTCTATAGCTTTTTTAATGGGGTCAAAATCTTCGGCAATAATTCCAGCACTGGGTGAGGCTTTTTTAATTTCTGCAATAATAGCCTGATCTTTATTAGCCAGCCCTGCTTTAAAGGCTCCTTTGGAGAGATTTAATCCACCAAGTTGTGTCTTGATGTCGTTGAGAGACAGAGACTCTTTTTTTTGAATTAACTTTTCTCTGGTATTTTCAACTATTTCGTTAAGGATAGTCATTATAGATTCGAAACCCTCACATATGCGGCTAATTTGTCTGCCGCTTTACCGTTATTCATTAATGAAAATGCTAATTCCACCCCATCTGCAATTGAGTCCACTTTTCTTGCAATATAAAGTCCTGCTCCAGCGTTTAGAGCAATCATGTCTTGGACTGCAGATTGTTCTCCAGAAAATGCTTCCCTTACAAGTCTTAAACTGTCTTCTGGGGATTGTGCCGCAANCTCATCAAGNCCAGAAGCTGATAAACCAAAATCTTNAGGTGTTATTGAGTAGTTCTCAATCTTATAATTTTTTAATTCAGATATTTGAGTTGGGCCACTAANACTGATCTCATCCAAGCCATCATCCCCATGAACAACAAGAACATGTTCCATGTCTAAATTTTTTGCCACCGTTGAAAATGTTCCGAGTAATTTTTTATCATAGACGCCAATAACTTGTCTCTTTGCTCCGCAAGGATTGGTATGAGGTCCCAATAAATTAAATATTGTTTTCTGACCAATGCGCTGTCTTGCTGGCATTACGTATCTCATAGATTCGTGATGAAGAGGTGCAAATAAAAATACAAATCCAACTTGATCAAATACATGTAAAAGCTTTTCTCTGTCATGCGTGATATCTGCGCCTGCAGCTGTTAAAAAATCAGCACTACCAGATTTGCTTGAAATAGCCTTGTTGCCATGTTTTGTTATTGAAGCTCCGCCTGCAGCGGCAACAAAGGAAGATGCTGTAGAACAATTAAAAGTGTGTAANCCAGTTCCACCAGTTCCGCATGTATCTATATGTGTGCCATCGCCTATATCAAATTTTAAAGATTTAGCTCTCATTACTGAAGCAGCGGCAGTTATTTCTGGTTCTTTTACACCCTTTTCATTTANAGAAATGAGAAAGATTTCAATATCCTTATCTTCAACCTCTCCGGTCATAATACTTTCAACAGCATGTTGCATTTCTTCAGACTGGAGATCTTTTTTATCTTTTAATTTTTTAAGAATATCTTTAATCATAGGGCTAAAAAGTTTTCTATAAGCTTCATACCAAAATCAGTNTCAATAGACTCAGGATGAAATTGAACACCATAAATTGGTTTTTCTTTATGCTCGATTGCCATAATTATTTCAGGATTATCTTTTAGAACTCCTGTGATCTTTAATTCATCTGGCAAAGAGTCTTTTTCAATTATTAAACTATGATATCTCACTACAGAATAGGGACTATCAATACCTTTAAAAATATTTTCATTGTTGTGCTCAACTTCAGATAGTTTTCCATGAAATATTTCTGGTGCTTTAATAATATTTCCACCGAAAGCGGCACCAATTGCTTGATGGCCTAAACAAACTCCCAGTAAAGGTACAGTTGCATTTTTAATTAGCTCAATAGATATGCCAGCTTCTTTGGGGGTACAAGGTCCTGGAGAAATAACTATTTTTTCTGGATTGAGATCGTTGATTTGCTCGATTGTTATTTCATCATTTCTGACTACGAGAACTTCTTGTCCGCTTTCACCTATGTAATGGACCAAGTTATAGGTAAAGCTATCGTAATTATCTAAAACTAGTATCATGAAATCATCTCCATAGCATCTAAGAAGACTTTTGCTTTTTGCTTACACTCAAGCCATTCATTTTCTGGAATAGAATCAGCAACAATTCCAGCTCCGGCTCCAACATGAATAACGTTATCTTTAATAACAGCAGTTCTTATAGCTATTGCTGTATCGATATTACCGTTCCAGGAGATGTAGCCAATAGCCCCACCGTATATACCTCTTGAACTTGGCTCAAGCTCATTGATAATTTGCATTGCTCTTATTTTTGGAGCTCCAGACAAGGTACCGGCTGGTAATGAAGCTTTTAATGCATCAATAGCATCTAAGTCTTTAGATAAAGTGCCCGTAACATTAGATACGATATGCATGACATGAGAATACTTCTCAACAATCATCTTGTCTGTTACCTGAACGGTTCCCATTTCAGAGACTCNGCCAACATCATTTCTTCCAAGATCTATTAGCATTAAGTGTTCTGCAATTTCTTTAGGGTCAGTTAATAAATCTTTCTCGTTAGCTAAATCCTCTTCTGTATTCGACCCTCTTTTCCTTGTTCCTGCAATAGGTCTTAATGTTACCTTGTCTTCCTCTAATCGAACCAAGATTTCAGGAGAAGCCCCTACAATTTGGCACTCATCAAGATCTAAGTAATACATATATGGTGATGGATTTAATTGTCGTAGTGCTCTATATAAATCAAAAGGATCATTCTGAAAATCCTGGGANAAGTCTTGAGCAAGAACGACCTGCATAACATCACCCTCTTCGATATAATTTTTTACAAGACCTACAGCCTTAATATAATCATCTTTTTCAAAATTAGAATTAAANGCCATTTCTCCAGAAGGAGTTTTAAAAGTATCATCAAAAATTGTATCTTCACTATTTAATAGGCTGCCAATCTTTTCGATAGCATCTAGCGCCTCTTCATAAGAAGTCTTTGAGGGNTCAACATTAAAAATTATCTGGATTGACTGATCGGTATTATCATAAACGATTAGCTTCTCAGCTTTAACTAGAAAAATTTCAGGCATATGCTCATCAAACTTTGAATCTTTATTTACAAGATCTGCAATCCTCTTTTCTGCATACTTGGCACTTTCGTAAGCAAAAAAGCCTACATAACCACCATAAAATCTTGGCAAGTCTTTAATTTCAGGGGTTTTTAGACCACTTATTAATTCTTGGATTTCATCTAGTGGATTGTCTGAAATGAATGATGAAATCTGATCGCCTGTCTTGGTTTCAATAGTATTTCCAGTGACTTTGATGGTGTCCAAACAATCTAACCCTACAATAGAATATTGCGCCCAAGTTTCACCACCTTCAACAGATTCTAATAAAAAAGTGTTCGACTTATTTGATATCTGAGAGTAGATGGTAAGTGGAGTCACATCATCTAGATGAACATCTTTAGCAACAGGAATGATATTGAATCCTTGATCTGCGTATTGCTGAAATTGTTCTTTATTTATCATTTTGTAACGTTTTATCTATAGCTAAAATATCGCCGGCATTAATATTATTTTTTTTAAAGACTCCTTGGCTGACTTCTAATGCATATAAGGCTGGTTTTGCTGAACAGACAGATGCTTTGGATAACGGAGTCATATCAGAAATATTAATAATTTTACCTTCAGTATCTACATATGCAACGCTTAAAGGTACATAAGTATTTTTCATCCACATGCATTGAATCTTTATTGAATCCCATTCAAAAAGCATCCCGTGATCTTGAGGAAGCATCCTTCGATACATGAGTCCTCTTTTTCTTTCTTGAGAATTATTAGCAACTTCTATTTTATTTAAAAAGCTTTCTAATGGAATAGGTTCAGACCCATGAATACTGGAGACAAAAACAATATATAAAAAGAATTTAAACGATCTTTGAACGAAGTGTTGAGATTGTCTGCTCATAATTATCCGTATTAAAGATTGCAGATCCTGCAACAAAAGTATCAGCACCGGCAGCAGAGGCAAGGCCTATAGTCTCGTTATTAATTCCGCCGTCTACCTCTAGGCGAATATCTTTTCCAGATTCATCAATCATTTTTCTAACCTTAGTTATTTTATCAAGTGAGCTATGAATAAAGGATTGTCCTCCGAAGCCCGGATTAACACTCATGATTAAAATTAAATCTAAATCCTCTATTACATTGTCAAGAACATGAAGAGGAGTTGCTGGATTAAACACCAATCCTGCTTTACAGCCCTGGTCTTTGATTGCATGAATTGATCTATGAATATGATTTGTTGCTTCTGGGTGAAAACTTACTAAATCAGCACCAGCCTTAATAAAGCTTTGAGCTAAGTCATCAACTGGGTCTATCATTAAATGGACATCGATAAATTCTTTAACTCCATAATCTCTTAATGACTTACAAACCATTGGTCCTATAGTTAAATTAGGTACATAGTGATTATCCATCACATCAAAATGAATCCAATCAGCTCCAGCATTTAAGACATTTACAACTTCTTCACCCAAAGTAGCAAAGTTTGAAGCCAATATTGATGGTGCAATAATGTAGTTTGTATCACTCATAATCTAATTTTCGTCTTTATATATCTTATTAGCAAGTTCTAGGCGCTCGAATGTCCCTGTATCTATCCAATTGCTGTGGGTTATTTCGGCTGTAACAGTTTTATTCTGAATAGGCTTGATCATTACTGATTTCCATATGTCAAAAGGCCCTTCTTGATTCCTAAAATTGCTAAAGATAGCCGGGTTGATAACGGATATTCCTGTCCAAGTAAAATCATTCTTGCCTTCTTTTATTATTAAGCTATCTCCGTCTAAAGAGAAATCTCCATCAGAATTATGATCAGGATTCTTGACTCCAATCAGATGAGCAGATTCAGTGTCTGAGCTAAGATTTTTAATATTTATATCATGGCAGATATCAGAATTTATTAGAACGAAAGGGTCTTTGCCAAGAATGCCCAAGGCTGCAGACACGCCACCACCTGTACCTAAGGGCTCAACCTCTTCAGAGAAAGAAATTTTAATACCAGGAAATGTATGACTTACATGTTCTTTAATCATTTGACCTAAATAGGAAATATTAATAACAAACTCATCAAAGCCAGAGTCTATAAGTGTCTCTATATTTCTTTGAATTAAAGATTTTCCGTTAACTTCTAATAAAGGTTTTGGAGTACCTTCTGTTAAAGGAAGCAATCTTCTTCCATAGCCTGCAGCAAGAATCATGACTTTCATATCTTATCCAGCCTCACTAAAAGATTTTGATGNACCTCTTCATTAAGATATTTTTTTAAAGCTGTAAAATTTTTATCGGGTATGAGTTCAATTAAATTATTTAAAATCTGAGGCAGGTCCTTAAGTCTAAAAGACCTATCAGTATCGATATAAATCTTACTTAATATTCCAAGTATCCTCATATTTCTTTGTATTGCGCCCCACCTGACCCACTCAAATATTTCTTCAGGACTCACATCAATTTCTATTAGGCTTGAATAGCTGGCTAGCGATTCCATTATTTGTTGATCTGGATATTTAACGTAATGATCTATTAACAACCCAGCAAGATCTATTCCAACAGGACCAGAACATAAATCTTGATAATCAACTACAGCAATCTCATTGTCTTCTAAAAGAATAAGATTTCTTCTTTCAAAATCAAAATGGCAATTCATCCATGGCTGATTTAGTAACTCTTCAATTGCTAGCGTTTTTAATATTTTAAAATCGTTATGGGAATCCATAGATAAAAAATCTTTTATAAAAAAATTTTCCATCATATTCATTTGCTCAAACAGACTATCTTGATTTAATTTTGGTATCTGAGGTACGTTTGCTGTCTGGATTTTAGTTAAAACACCTAAGGATTTTTGAAGTAACGAATTATATTTTTTATTTAATACATCTAAATCTATGAGGGATTGGTCTCCTAGGTCTTCCTGAATAGTAATTCCCAAACTACCATCATAAAAAATAATTTCTGGGCATCGAACATTCTGGTCAAAAAGAAATTTAGAGATGTGTTGAAACTTAGAGTGGTTTCCTAAATTAGGATCAAGGTAACATAAAACAAATGTTTCTCCTGAATCTTCACTTATTCGGTAATACTCCCTGCCGCTTGCTTCAAGCTTTAGAGCATGGACTTTACTTACAATAAAACCACACTCTTTAGAGACTTGTATTACTTCAGAATCTATCAAATTAGCTGTTTTTTACCTCTTCAGGCAATGGCGTGTCGTCTGGNACAAAAAAGTCTGGCATTAGTTCAGCAAAAGGAACATTTGCATATTTTGTAAAATCTTTTACNCCGGCTGCATGAAGAACTAGATCATCTATGCAAAAGTTTCCAGTAAATAATTTAGAATCTTTTATCAAGATTTCATAGGCTGCATCAGCCATGATATCTACATTCCTTGATAGTCTCATAATTTCATCTCCGCCCAAATGATTCTGAACAGCAGCAGTTGCAATCGCAGTTCTTGGCCAAAGTGCATTTACTGCAATTCCTTTATCAGCAAATTCAGCAGCCATTCCAAGAACACACATGCTCATAGTGTATTTAGCCATGGTGTATGCAACGGTTCCTGAAAACCATTTAGAGCTCATATCTAGAGGTGGAGATAAATTTAAAATATGAGGATTGGAAGATTTCATTAAATGAGGAAGGCAATATTTACTTACCATGTAGGTTCCTCTTCCGTTGATTTGATGCATAAGATCATATCTTTTCATTTCAGTGTCTGTAACGTTGGTCAATTGAATGGCTGAGGCATTGTTAATACAAATATCTATNCCACCAAAATGCTCTACAGATTGATTAATAGCATCTCTAACATTATCCTCGTTCCTGATATCACATAAAACCGGTAAAGCGTCGCCACCAGCTTCTATAATCTCATCTGCTGCTGTATAGATAGTTCCTGGTAGTTTGGGATGAGGATCTGCAGTTTTTGCAGCTATAACTACTTTAGCACCATCTTGTGCTGCCTTCTTTGCCATAGCCAAACCAATACCCCTGCTTCCACCAGACATAAAAATAACTTTATCTTTTAAACTCATAGTATTTCCTTATTTTAAAATTTTTCCATGTAAGGTCTAAGATCTAACTCATGCGTCCAAGCGCTTCTGTGTTGAGAATGAACAAACCAATATGAATCTGCAATTTTTTCAGGAGATAGGATACCGTCTTTTTCTTTAAGAGCATATGCCTCTGGAAAATTCTCTTTAATAAATGCAGTGTCTATAGCCCCATCGATAATAAAATGAGCAACATGTATGCCCTGAGGGCCAAGCTCTCTTGCAATACTTTGACTAAGCGCCCTTAATGCAAACTTGGCACTAGCAAATGCTGAGAAACCCGATCCTCCTCTTAGCGACGCAGTAGCACCTGTAAAAAAGATACTTCCTGATTGCCTCTTTTTCATATACTTTGCAGCCTCTCTTCCAGAAAGAAATCCACCAAAGGCAGCCATTTCCCATACTTTTCTAAAAACTCTTGAGGTAGTTTCTTCAATTGGAAAAAATACATTTGCTCCTGGATTGAAAATAACAACATCTATTGGAGCAATATTTTCTTCAACTTCTTTAAATAAGCTAACAATTGAATCCTCATCACGAGCATCGACACCAAATCCTTTTGCCCATCCTCCAGAATTATTGATTTCATCTGCTAATGCGTTTATTTTTTCTTCACTTCCGGGTCTTCTTACTGGACATACTTTGTAACCATGGCTTGCAAATTTTCTAGTGAGTGCGGCTCCAGTTGCATCGCCAGCTCCTATAATTATTGCTGAATATTTTGAATAATCTTTCATATAAGTGTTTAATTGTTTACATAACTTTACAAAATTGTAGGTACAAATGAAAGTAGACTTTATTTTTGATATAGCAAGCCCGAATGCATATTTCTGTCATCAACTAATTCCTGGGTTCGAAGAAAGAACTGGGGTGAAATTTAATTATGTGCCTTGTTTGCTAGGNGGAATAATGAAGTTATCTGGTAACCAGCCTCCCTTCGTTGCTTTTGCTGATATTAAAAATAAAAATAACTATCAATTTATTGAAATTGAAAGGTTNATAAAACAGCATAAGCTTGATAAATATAAATTTAATTCGCATTTTCCNCAGAATACTGTCAATGTNCAAAGAGGGGCTCTTGCAGCTCAAGAATTAGGCATATTTGATNAGTATATTGAGGTAATGNTTTGCGCTATGTGGGAAGAAGNTAAGAATCTTTCAGACCTNGATGTCCTGCAAGAAACTCTTATAAATAATAAACTTGATGCTGNAGCTATTATCAAAATAGTAACTTCACAAGAATGTAAAGATAAGCTGATTAAAAATACAAGCGAAGCTGTTGATAAAGGAGCTTTTGGAGTTCCAACTTTCTTTATGGATGAGCAAATATTTTTTGGAAAAGACCACCTTTATCAGCTTGAAGAGTATATTAATTCTTATAAGAAATAGAACTTTTTATAAAATACTCTTTCAAAGCTAAGAGGTATAAAATAAATCTATGAAGAAATCTTCTTTTATAATCAATATCTGTGGGTTTATTTCTATATCATCTTTTGCATATGGTGAAATAAGTGAATTGGTTTTAATTCCAACATCCGAGTCAAATGTAAGTAGATGTATAGCCTATTCACCCTTAATGGGTGAAGTAAAGGAAGGTCAAGATCTTAAGGTAAATTCAGATCAATTTGAGTTTACTGATAATAAGAATCTTGTTCTTGATGGTAACGTTACTTTAGATTTTCCAGAAGGCTTATTAAAAGCACAGAATGCGAATCTGGATAAAGATAATGGAAAAATACAATTTTTTAATGGTGGTGAAATCTTCTTAAAAGACTTCTACTTTCGAGCAGAAAATGGTTTTTTTAATAAAAAAGATAGCGAATTATCTCTTTTTGATGGTCAGGCCTACCTTGATGAAAGAGGCCTTATTTTTAAATTTGAAAGCCTTGATGGGCAGTTAAATAGCATAATAAATTTAGCGAATACATCGATATCTTCATGCGCTAACCCGAACAAGGGATGGGTAATACAAGCTAAAGAAATTAGATTGAATGCGGAAACTAATCGAGGCTTAGCTAAATCAATAAAACTTCAAGTAATGGGCAAAACTGTTCTTGCATTGCCGCAACTGCCCTTTGCAACGTCAACTGAAAGGATGACAGGATTTCTTGAGCCCTCGTTATCTTTTTCATCGGATGGGGCTGATATAACACTCCCATATTACAAAGTGCTGTCTTCGTCTTCTGATATAACAATAGCCCCAAGGATGATTGCAAAGCGCGGACAAGGGTTAGAATTAAATTTCCGGTCTCTGCATGGAGAAAATAGAAACCTACGAAACCTAGATCTCATTTATTTTAGTAAAGATGACGAATATGAAAAAGAGGGATATGGCAGTAATTCTCCAAGATGGGCCTTTAATATTTTCGATACATTCGAGCATGAATCAATAAAAATTGATTTAGATTGGTCGAAAGTGTCGGATAGTCTTTTTCTTAGAGATATCCCTGGAGACATAACTTCAATTGGTTATCAGAGAATACAAAACTTAAGTCAAAATTTTTCTTTATCAAAAACTTTTAAAAATGCATCTGTGCAAATAAAACATCAAGGCTATCAAACTCTGAACCCTATTCTAACCAATGGTTATGAACAATCTCCATCGATTGATTTTAACTATTCAAGAAGTTTTGGAAAAATTATTTTAAAAGAGCAGCTTAATATATCTTCATTTAAGGCTAGCTCTATTCATGGCTATTTTGGCAATCAGGATATGTCTGGTAAATACCCTAGACTTATCAATAATCCAGCTGAGGGTTCAAGAATTTATTCAGATCTTTCTTTGCAAAATCATAGTTATATTAAAGGAATAAAGATCGTTGCAAATGTTGGAATCAGTTCTATTAAATATAATCTTTCTGGGAACTCTCAAGCAACTAATGATGTGAATGTGCCCAATGCATCTATTGACATTAGCTCTATTTTTATAAGGAACTCTCAAGACAATAACTACTTTATTGAGCCTAGACTATTTGTTGGTTACACAGCATATAAGGATCAATCAAATAACCCAATATTTGATGCAGACGAACTATCTATGAATAATGAATTATTTAATAATCTGCGTTTTTCTGGGATGGATAGAATTGGAGATCAAAAATTTTACACCCTCAGCTTAAAGTATAAAAAAATCATAATGGGCATGGAAAAGTTGTCAGTATCTGTTTCCAAGAAATATTTTTTTGATGATAGAAGGGTTTGGATGCGTCCAATGATGTCTGGTCATAGCATATTAGATGCCTCTATGAGCATGGAATCAACTAAAATGGATGGGATGCCAATGGATAGAGGNCCTACAACTGTCATGGGCAAGTGGATGCCTAATAGAAATACCATGCTAATGGCTTACGGAGNATATTTTAATAAAAATAAAAAAATGCCGTTAGGTGGATTAACCCTAAAGCATGATTTTAATGGTGGGTCGATTGGAATTGCTAAAAGATACAGGAGAATGTCGGGTGATTTTAATTTCCCTATGAGTTATTCAGAAATATTCGGTGATATCAGGCTAAGCTCCAAATTTAAATTTATTGCAAAACTAAAACATGATGATGAAATTAATAAAAATATTGAGAGTATCGTAGGTATAGAATATGAGAACTGTTGTTTTGCATTAAGGATGACTGGATCAGATAGAAATCTTTCAAAATATATTAATAAAGATATTTACTATCCTCATTTGGTAGAAGCATGGGATAATATTATTCAGATTGAAAACAAGGGACGAATAAATTTTGAGTTTGAACTCAAGGGCTTTAATTCCTCCACTAATAAAATAAATAGACTACTGAATAATTCACTTTTTAATTACTAAATCTAATATGAAAAAAATATTTTTACCCTCATTTGTTCTTTTGATTCCTTCATTATTTTCTGCAATCGAAATACTGGATAGGGTTGCTGTTATTGTTGATGATGGTGTCATCATGGAATCTCAAATAAATAATGATTTTGAAGAGATGACAGCCAGGTATGACCAGCAAAATATTCCAAAGCCTCCTAAAGAAGAATTATTAGAACAAGTAGCAGAAAGGCTAATCATTGAAGAATTGCAGTTACAAATGGCAGATAGGGCTGGTGTGAGAATAAGTGACTCTGAGCTAAATCAAACAATGATAAGAGTTGCTGCTAACAATAAAATGGAGCTTCAAGAATTTATAACCTCTTTAGAAAATGAGGGTACTAAATATGAAGATCTTAGAGAACAGATTCGTAAAGAGATGATCATACAAAGAATTCAAAGAGGAAGAGTTCAATCAGAAATTGATATTACTGCTAAAGAATTTGAGGCGTTTTTGGCAACGGACGAGTCGTTAGTAGAATTGGAACCAGAATTATTAGTAAATCAGATACTAGTGAAAACCCAAAATGATGCGATCTCTGCGCTTAAAAGGGTTAGTGATGGAGAAAACTTCTCTGAACTTGCAAAAGAAATTTCATTAAGTGGGAATGCTTCAACTGGTGGAGTTATGCCATGGAGAAAAGCAGCTGATATGCCTCAATTATTCGCCGATGCTATAAATAGAAAAGATGTAGGTTTTGTAACTGAGCCCTTAGAGAGTGGCGCAGGATTTCACATACTTAAGCTTCAAGATAAAAGAGGTACTTTTGTTCGATATGAAGATCAATGGCTATCCAGACATATTTTATTAATGCCTTCAGCTATAAGGACCGAAGAAGAAACAGAAGCTGAGCTTAATGCTATTAGACAAAGAGTTGTGGATGGTGAAAGTTTTGAATTGCTTGCTGAAGAATTTTCTGAAGATCCTGGATCTGCAAAGCTTGGTGGTGTTTTAGACTGGTTGGGTAAAGG
>JGI26082J51739_10001833_pt1 | contig 13143 bp, 10 predicted proteins | sample SaaInl5LU_22_DNA_FD_51739 | JGI IMG/M metagenome (IMG submission 51739)
TGTGAAGAGTCTAGGGTTCCAAAATTTGAGCTGATGGTTTGTCCTTGAATGGTGAGCTGTACCTCTTTGTCCTCAATTGTAGGACCTAATGAAGCATAAAAATTATGTGTTTTTCCGCCACCTCTAGCCGGTGGTCCGCCACGGCCATCAAAGAAAATCACAGTAATGTCGTATTTTCTAGACATCGCAGTGAGCAATTCTTTTGCTTTATAAATAGCCCAATTAGCCATTAGGTATCCTCCATCTTTTGTGCCGTCACTAAACCCAAGCATTATGGTTTGTCTGTTGCCACGGGCTTTTAGATGGGCCATGTAATTTGGGTTCGAATACAGGTCTTCCATTACAGAAGGTGCGTTTTCTAAATCTGTTATTGTCTCAAAAAGAGGAGCAATATCAACCGTTAAAGCTTCCTGAAATGCAACCAGCTTAAGCATGGCATATAACTGCATAACATTTAGCGTTGTTTGATTGTTACTTATAATGTAGCGGTTCGCTGCTTTCTCTCCATTTGTATGCTGAATCGTTTTAATGGCATCCATTGTTTTGAGAGCCTTCAAAGTGTTTTTGTCCGATATCAACGACAAATCAAGAGAGCCTTTTATTTTTGAAAGTATTTCAATTTGATCGACTTCAGCTAAACTGTGGTAGTTTGCAGGAAATACGTCACTCCCACTTTCTATCAATACATCTACCATGTCATTTAACACTTTAGCGTGTTCTCGACTGTCTTGACGAATGTCTAAGGTTGAAAAATGAAATCCAAACAAATGAATTTTGTTTAAAAGACTGTTTACTTCAGAAACATAAAGTGACTGATGTTTTTCAATAATAACCTCTTTAATATCTTTCAGCTCTGCCGTTAAGTGTTCGAGGGTTAAACTCGATTTTTTATTTGTAATAATTTTATAAAGCTCTGATTCTAAAGAGGCCACACGATCTTCAACTTCGGCAAAAGACAATTTTCTTTTAAGCATTCGAAGGTCGCGGTAATAATTTTTTATGATCGTTTCACGAAGCCTTGCTGCTACTTTAAGGGTAATTTCTGGTGTAACAAACGGGTTCCCGTCTCTATCACCTCCAGGCCAAAAGCCAATATTGATAATATCATTTTCGATATGCTTTCCGTCAAAGATGTTCTGTTGGATATAATCATAGACCGTCCCAAAAGATTTATAAAACACATGCTCTAAATACCATATCAAACTCACTGCCTCATCATAAGGAGTGGGCTTGTTTTGTTTAAAGAACGGTGTCTTTCCGAGCTGGGCTAACAGCTCATTGATGCGAAACAAATCATTTTCACGAATGGCTTCTGTCAAATCAGTAATAATCCCTAATACAGAACCAGGGTAAAATTGTGTTGGATGCGCCGTGAGCACAATGCGCACTTTAAATTCTTCCAGGTATTTTTGAAGTATTTCTAATTTATTTTCAGCGGTCGCTTTTTCCTTTAAACTTCTCAAAGTTCCGATCCCATCCATATTGTTTACAATAGGAAAGGCTGCATCTTCAATAGCGTCAAATAAAACCACTTGACGCTCGATGTACTGAATAAAACGAAATAATAAATTAATCTGACTCTTTGGAGAGCGTCTGGCTTGGTATTTCTTGAAAAATGAATTCACAATAGCTGTTGGATCTTCATTATTGGCAAATCCTTTTTGACAAGTCTCAAAAAAAAGGGGTAATAACGCACCCGTTTTAGTGATAGAATCAAACGGTAGGGTCATGAATATACTGTTGTATATTTGATATTTTGATAATACATTTTGATTGAACCTGGTAATTTTTGGCTGTGTAGACATTAATTAAATACATTTTTGTGCATTCAAAATTACTAAAGCATTGCCAATACTCGTCTATGATGCTGTGATTTTTACGAATATCTATATATTGCCTCTCTTATCAGGGTGAAATCTTAAGAAACTCCAGAAATCGTTCCATATTTTCTAGCGATTCACACTTCTAATAAGTCACATCCTAAACAAGTTGTTTGCATTTTGGTATAGATAAATCGTTTGACTTGCTGTAAATTTAGGGTTTCTAATGATTATCTATTTTCTTATGATTGAAATCGAACGCAAATTTTTGGTAAACTCTGACGCCTATCGTGAAGAAGCTTCCTCAGTAATCACGATGACTCAAGGCTATCTAAATTCTGACCCTGAACGCTCTGTAAGGATTCGACTTACTGACAAAGCAGGTTTTATTACCGTGAAAGGAAAAAGCAACAAAAGTGGGCTCAGTAGGTTTGAGTGGGAAAAAGAAATCTCCAAAACAGATGCGGAAGCACTTCTAAAACTTTGTGAAAAAACCATTATTAGCAAAACTCGGTACGAAGTGGCCGTAGGAACTCACTTATTTGAAGTGGACGAGTTTATGGGAGATAATAAAGGATTGGTAATGGCTGAAGTTGAGCTTGGCTCAGAAGACGAGATGTTTTCTAAACCCGAATGGCTCGGAGAAGAAGTGACAGGAACTGCAAAATATTATAATTCCAACCTCAGCAACTCGCCTGTTTGCGACTGGAAATGATTGAGGAATTAGCATTAAAGTGGGTGCAAAATTATTATATTCGCAACTTGAAACGACTTTAAAACAATACACATGAATACAATCTCAACTAATTTTAAAATCCAAGAAGCACTGGACGCTCTTGGAGTAAAAGACATAAATTTAGGAACATCAACGGGGTCAAAAAGTTTTGCTAACGGACCTAGTATCGACAGTTTTTCACCTGTAGATGGTAAGAAAATTGGGAGTGTCATTTGCACTTCTAAAGAAGATTATGAGGCGGTAATGGCAGCAGCTACAGCAGCGTTTCCTGAGTGGCGAGCAATGCCTGCTCCTCAACGTGGCGAAATTGTACGTCAGTTTGGAAATAAACTTAGAGATTTAAAAGAACCCCTCGGAAAATTAGTGTCTTATGAAATGGGGAAATCCCTGCAAGAAGGCTATGGAGAGGTTCAAGAAATGATTGACATCTGTGATTTTGCGGTGGGTTTGTCACGACAATTAAATGGGCAAACCATTCCTTCGGAACGTCCTGGTCATGTGATGCGAGAGCAATGGCACCCGATTGGCGTCGTGGGTATTATTTCTGCCTTTAATTTTCCCGTGGCTGTTTGGGCTTGGAATACTGCTTTGGCATGGATCTGTGGCGATGTATGTGTGTGGAAAGGGTCTGAAAAAGCCCCTTTATGCTCTATTGCTTGCCAAAATATTATTGCCAAGATTTTAAAAGAAAATAACTTACCGGAAGGAATTTCCTCAATCATCAATGGCGATTATACCGTTGGAGAAATGATGACGACGGACACAAGAGTGCCTTTAGTCTCTGCGACCGGTTCTACTAGAATGGGAAGAATTGTAGGGGCAACCGTTGCCCAACGTTTTGGGAAATCTCTTTTAGAATTGGGAGGGAACAATGCCATTATTATCACACCTACTGCCGATTTAAAAGTGGTAGTGCCTGGTGCTATTTTTGGTGCGGTAGGAACTTGCGGCCAACGTTGTACTTCTACACGCCGACTCATTATTCACGAGTCTGTATACGATAAAGTAAGAGATGCAATTGTAGGCGCTTATGGACAATTGACCATTGGAAATCCTTTGGATGAAAAAAACCATATTGGGCCTTTGATCGATCATGATTCTGTAAACACCTATTTAGCGGCGATTGAAAAAGCAAAAGCTGAAGGTGGTACGGTTTTGGTTGATGGCGGTGTTTTAGAAGGTGAAGGCTATGAAAGTGGCTGTTATGTAAAACCTGCCATTATTGAAGCTGAGAACCATTACGAGATTGTACAACATGAAACCTTTGCACCTATTTTATATTTAATGAAATACTCTGGAGGCGTAGAAAACGCCATCGAAAAACAAAATGGTGTGGCGCAAGGCTTGTCTTCTGCGATTATGACCAACGAGCTAAAAGAGGCTGAAAAGTTCTTGTCTTATGCCGGTTCTGACTGTGGAATTGCCAATGTAAATATTGGAACTTCTGGAGCTGAAATTGGCGGTGCTTTTGGTGGTGAAAAAGAAACAGGTGGCGGACGCGAGTCGGGCTCGGATGCATGGAAAGTGTATATGCGACGTCAAACGAATACCATTAATTATTCGGATGAATTGCCTTTGGCGCAAGGGATTAAGTTTGATTTGTAAGCAGCTTAACGCTGCGTATTATAAAGGCTGGTATTAAAAAAATAGAAGACTCGATGATCCAATCTTCAAATGCAATTTCTGCCCACCTAACTATACTTCGCTTTTCTTAAAATCCGCATACTTTCTTTATAGAGCCCATAAACTTCATCGCTGTGTTTATAAAATAATGGCTTTGCGGCCTGAAGCTGTGTTAAGGCTTCTTCAAATCCGTTAAAATAACAAATAAGATAGGTTGCAGGAACATTTTTCAAATCTTTGAGCTCTCTGGCTGTAAGAGGTTTTTCCTGTTTCAGGCGACCCATAAGTGCATTGTTCGCATTAAAAATATGGTGCAGAATTTTTTTATCGTATTGGGGCGGTTTAAAAAGTAGCTGGGAATCAATATTGTAAATCGCATTGTTTCCAAAAGTAATGGTGGTTTCCTCTAGTTTAAAATACGTGTTTTGACCGTTTAGACCAAGATTTACATATTCAATAATTTTAAAAGAATCATTGTCATAGGAAATTTCAACCGCATCCAAAGTTGAGTAAAACAAGCGTACCTGCTCGTTAATCAACTCAATATCCACTCGCGAATAAAAGGTTTGGTTTTTAATCGTCATTTTTTGCCCAGACCAACACATCACAAAATATTCTTTAAACACTTTATATGTTGGATTGTAATCCTTGCGTTTCGCCAGAAAATCAAATACCCCGTCCAAAGTATATTCTATATTGTTTCGGGAATGTGCCTCAATAGATGCCACAATTTCAGAGTTCGAATCCGTCAATTCAATGTCATACACCTTAGGCATGCTCATGCTGCCCTCTCTAAAAAACACATTGCCTCCATAGTACTTCCAAATATTTTTGCGAAGCGATGTAATTTCTTGGGGGTCTTTGGGTCGGATTGTGACCAGCCCTACCACCTTATCATCGTTTAGATGCGGAAACGGAATGTTTTCGTATTGGATTACAGGGGGATGGCTTAAATAAGCATTGACCAAATTTTGAATTTTACTGTCATCAAAAAAATCAACGCCAACAATATGACTGTACTGATCGTCTACTCCAATAACAATGTATGAATTGTTGTTTGGGTTGCTATTAGATAATGCACAAATATGTTTTAGAAACTTCGCTTTTCCTTCTTTGCTTCCAATATTAATTTTTAACTTTTTATCATAAAAGCTACTCTCGTCATTATGTGCAAGTAGATTTTTGATAAGCAGTCGTTTATTAATCATTTTTTTTGTTTTAGGGGACTTCATGCCCTTGGCTTGCCTCCAGTATTTTAAACCAATCTTGTGTTGTTAGAGGTATGGATACTGCCTCTGAAGCCGCTTTAATACGTTCTAAATTTGTACTGCCAATCACAGGGTGAATTCCTGAAGGGTGCTCTAAAATCCAGGCCAATAACAACTGATCTGGGCTGGCATTATATTTGGTGGTCAACAGTTCTAGTTGTTCTAAAATACGTTTTTTTCGAGGAGTCATTTCCTTACTAAAAATCTTGCCTAAAGGCGCCCAAGCCATCGGGGTTATGTTTTCTGTGAGCATCTTGTCTAAACGTCCATCGAACAAGGCTTCGCAGTGCACGGCAGAAAATTCAATTTGATTCACATCAATAACCACTTCGGTAGAAATAAGCTCAATTTGTGAAGGAGTGAAATTAGACACTCCAAAATGATTTATTTTACCTTCCTTTTTTAACTGTTCAACTGCCTGCATCACTTCATGAGGGTGCATCAATGGACTGGGTCTATGAATCAAAAGAACGTCTAAATACTCTGTTTGTAAGTGCTTAAGAGATGCCTCAGCAGAAGAAATGATATACTCTTTAAGAACGTCTAAATACTCTGTTTGTAAGTGCTTAAGAGATGCCTCAGCAGAAGAAATGATATACTCTTTCGAACAATCGTAATGTTTGAGCTCATTCTGACGAGTTGGAGATACCAGCTGTATTCCACATTTAGAAATAAATTGAACATTTGCCCGCGAGATTTTAGTTTTAGAAAAGGCCGTTCCAAATGCCGATTCTGTGGTATAACCGCCATAAATATCAGCATGGTCAAAAGAGCTAATTCCCAAATCAACGGTCGTTTCAATCAGGCGTTGCATTTCAGAAAAACGGTAGTTTTTACCCCAAACACCCCAAGACATAGTCCCTACAATAATTTTTGAAAATTTTCTGTTATTCATTTCAATAGATTGAAGTCTAAAATTAACAAACAATCTTTCATTATCCCATAAAACCGCTTTAATTTTTAACCAATTATTAACAGGGAGAACGAAATTATTTTAACAAATTGCATAACCAAAAAAAACACCCTAAAAGAATTACTTAAATTATCACAATGGAAGAAGATAAAACAATGGTTGACATTGCGTCAATAAATAAAAAAATTGAAGAAGAAAGTGCTTTTGTGGATTTGCTTGCCATGGAAATGGGAAAAGTGATCGTTGGACAAAAACACATGGTTGAGCGTTTACTTATAGGACTTTTAGGTCAGGGTCATATTCTTTTGGAAGGTGTTCCTGGACTCGCCAAAACACTTGCTATCAATACCTTATCACAAGCAGTTGCTGGAACTTTTAGTAGGATACAATTTACTCCAGACCTCTTGCCAGCTGATGTTGTTGGAACCATGATTTACAACATCAAAGCCAATGATTTTAGCATAAAAAAAGGGCCGATTTTTGCCAACTTTGTGCTCGCTGACGAAATCAACCGTGCGCCCGCTAAAGTACAGTCCGCATTATTAGAAGCAATGCAAGAAAAACAAGTCACTATTGGCGACGAAACTTTTGTTTTAGAAAAACCCTTCCTTGTAATGGCAACTCAAAACCCTGTAGAACAAGAAGGAACTTACCCGCTTCCCGAAGCTCAAGTGGATCGTTTCATGCTAAAAACAATCATTGACTATCCAAAAATTGAAGACGAACAACAAATTGTTCGTGCCAATCTAAAAGGTGCCTTTGAAAAAATCAAGCCTGTCGTAACCGTCAAGCAGATTTTAAGTGCACAAGCCGCCGTAAGAGAGGTTTATATGGATGAAAAAATTGAAAAATATATTTTAGATATTGTTTTTGCTACTCGTTATCCCGAAAAATACCGCTTAGCAGAACTCAAACCGTTAATTTCTTTTGGAGCGTCTCCAAGGGGAAGTATCAATCTTGCTACTGCAGCAAAGTGTTACGCATTTATCAAGCGACGTGGCTATGTCATTCCCGAAGACGTGCGCGCTGTTGTATATGACGTATTGAGACACCGTATAGGAATTACATATGAAGCTGAAGCTGAAAATGTAACATCAGAGGATATTATTAGTAAAATTGTTAATGTCATTGAGGTACCTTAATTCGTAGTGACTTTTTGTGAGATTTATAAATCACACACACCTAACAGTACACTTATCAAATGGATACCAAGGAATTACTTAAAAAAGTTCGGAAAATAGAGATCAAAACACGGCGGTTGTCCGACCATGTGTTTGGGGGAGAGTACCACTCGACTTTCAAAGGCCGTGGTATGACTTTTTCAGAAGTTAGACCCTATCAGTATGGTGACGATGTAAGAAACATTGACTGGAATGTTACGGCACGCTGCAACGAACCGCACATAAAAGTATTTGAAGAAGAGCGCGAGCTCACCATGATGTTAATGGTTGATGTGTCTGGGTCTAAATTATTTGGAACCGAAGCGCAATTTAAAAATGAAATTGTTACTGAAATTGCTGCGACTCTCGCGTTTTCGGCCACACAAAACAACGACAAAATTGGATTGATTTTATTTTCCGATGGAATTGAATTGTACATCCCTCCCAAAAAAGGGCGTTCTCATGTGTTGAGAATCATTAGAGAACTGATTGAATTTGAACCTAAAAGTAAACTTACAAACATCGCGGAAGCCTTAAAGTTTCTGTCCAATGTGATGAAAAAGAAAGCCATTGTATTTTTGCTTTCTGATTTCATGACGGAAGAATACCAACACAATTTAAAAATTGCTTCAGGAAAACACGATATTACTGGAATCCGCATTTATGACAAATACGAAGCTGAAATTCCAAATTTGGGAATGGTACAGATGGAAGACCAAGAAACGGGTGCCTCGTTTTTAGTCAATACCGCTTCAAAAACCGTGCGTAAAAACTACCAAGCGAATTACCAAAACAAGCTTCATTATTTTTCCGATAGTTTTAAAAAGTCGGGCGCGGGCGCACTGGATTGCAGAGTGGATGAAAGTTATGTAAAAAAACTATTAGGCTATTTTAAACAACGTGGATAAACAATACATGAAGATAAATATCAGCATAAAATCCTTCCTCACTCAAAACATACTTTTGAGTGTTTGTTGTATGCTCCTATCTCTTGTGGGCTATGGACAAGTGTCCTCTAGTATCGACTCGACTGCTATTAAAATTGGGGCCGAATTGTTTTATAAAATCCAAGTAAAAGCAGACACCACTGCGCTCGTGGTATTCTCTGAAGAACAAACGTTTCAGCCACTTGAAATGATCAATAGCTACGCGATTGATACCACTACAAAAGAGGGATATTATCAACTCACTAAAACCTACGGCCTGACCCAATTTGATTCGGGAGTTTATACGATTCCAAAACAAAAAATAATTATTGGGGACAAGATCTTTTTTACAGATTCATTAGAAGTACAAGTGAATCCAGTGGTAGTAGATACCACCAAACAAAAGCTATTTGACATAAAACCGCTTATCCAGATTGAGAAAAAACGTTCTGGAATCTGGAATATTCTAGGCATCATTTTAATTATTTCCTTACTTATAAGTGGTATATTATATTGGTTTTTTTGGCGCAAAAAACCGTTGACCGAAGCTGAAAAAATTGCGGCACTTCCACCTTATGAACGTGCCAAACTAGCGCTTGAAAAATTAGATGAAGATCACTATTTTGAAAATGAGGAAATTAAAACCTATTATTCCGATTTGACATTGATTTTGAGACAATATCTTGATGAAAAGGTGTACGAGCAGTCGTTAGAAAGTACCACAGACGAATTGATAACCCGACTAAACACTCTTAAAGCAGCCAATCAAATTAAGCTCAGCAAAGAGACCATTCTAAATATTGAAACGATTTTGAAACGTGCTGATTTGGTGAAATTTGCCAAATCTAAACCTGATTATCAACTTGCAAAACTCGATAAAAACACGGTCGAGCTAGAAATTGATCATGTAAAAGAAGGCCTTCCAGAACCCACCGAAGAAGAATTATTGCAAGATTTAGCTTATCGAGAGGCCCTAGCGAAACAACAAAAACGGAAAAGAATTAAGCAAATTGCAGCAATCGTTGTTGGGGTCATTTTAATCACCTTCACAGGCTTTGTAATCCACTCTGGATTCACAGAAGTTAAAGACACCGTACTGAGAAACCCTAGCAAATTATTGTTAGAAAAAAAACCATGGGTAACAAGTGAGTATGGCGCACCGGGAGTTACCATATCAACGCCAATCGTTTTGGAGCGTCAAAATGTTGTGGTTCCTGAAAAAATGAAAGGCAAGGTACAAACGGTTTCTTTTACATACGCTGGGATCGAGACACCGATTGATATCGTTATAAACAGCTCTAAATTTGTTGCTGAAACAGATGAAAGTGGCGAAGCAAAAGAAACCCCTATTGATGTCCTACAAGTGGCTGAAGGGGTCCTAGATACTTTTGAAGAAAAGGGTACTACAAATATTATATCACGCAACGAACAGTTTATAACGCCTAACGGGCAAGAGGGTATTAAGACGTTTGGAACGGCAGATTTTTTAGTAGAAGACAGGCCAATAAAAGGAAAATACATCATTTTAGGGTTTTCGACCCCTAATTTATTGCAACAAGTTATTTTAACATGGAAGGAAGAAGACATATATGCCGATCAGATGATAGAACGTATTTTAAATTCTATAGAACTCATTAAACTAACAGAAGACGAAAAGTAATGTTTGACGGAATCGATTTTACTCAAAAAGAATTTTTGTGGCTGCTGTTAGTGGTGCCTTTATTGGTGTTTTGGTATGTGTTAAAACTTAAAAAGCAGACGGCGCAATTAAGTATTTCGAGTGTACAGGGGTTTAAAAAAAACTCTCTTTGGAGCAAGCTAAAACATGCTCTGCTTGGACTCCGAATGACGGCGATTGTTTTAGTGGTGTTGGCGCTTGCACGTCCTCAAACGGTTGATGTTTCTTCCAAAACCAAAACAACCCGTGGGATTGACATTGTCATCGCTATAGATGTTTCCGCGAGCATGTTGGCAAAAGATCTCAAACCCAACCGCCTTGAAGCCTTAAAAAATGTGGCTGCTGATTTTATCAAAGGGCGTCCCAACGATCGAATTGGGCTTGTAGAGTATGCTGGTGAAAGTTATACGAAAACTCCGATTACAAGCGATAAAAGCATTGTACTCCAATCGTTAAAGGACATAAAATACAATTCTATTATCACGGGCGGAACCGCCATTGGAATGGGACTTGCAACCGCCGTGAATCGTGTCAAGGACAGCAAGGCAAAAAGTAAAATTATTATCCTTTTGACTGATGGGGTAAATAATGCTGGGTTTATAGACCCTCAAACGGCAAGTGAATTAGCCGTAGAATACGGAATTAAAACATACACCATCGGATTGGGCACCAACGGTATGGCCTTGTCGCCAATTGCTATTAGAAATGGGGTGTTTCAGTACGGTAAAATTCAAGTGGAAATTGACGAAAACCTCTTAAAAGAAATTGCTGAGGTTACTGGTGGAAAATACTTTAGAGCAACTAATAATCGTAAATTAAAGGAAATCTATAAAGAGATTGACAAACTCGAAAAAACGGAAGTTGAAGAGTTTAAGTTTTATAATTATGAAGAAAAATTTAGACCTTTAGTTTGGATCGCTTTGGGTCTATTGTTGTTTGAATTTTTATTGCGTTTTACAATATTTAGAAGTTTTATTTAGATGTATCAATTAGAAGAAAAAATATGGTTTTGGCTGCTGCTCATCATCCCCGTGATGTTAGTGGTATTCTTGTGGACGCTCCTCTGGAAAAAACGCATTCAAAAAAAATTTGGAAGCATTAGTACTCTAAAACGACTCAGCCCAGATCAATCCGTATTCAAATCGATCCTTAAATTTTCTGTTTTGTCTCTGTCTATAAGCTGTTTTATTATCGCATTAGTGAATCCGAAAATTGGCACAAAACTTGAGACAATTAAAAGAGAAGGTGTGGATATTGTTTTTGCCATTGACGTTTCAAAAAGTATGCTTGCGGAAGATGTGGCGCCCAATCGGTTGGAGAAATCCAAACAGTTGGTAACTCAAATTATAAATAATTTAGCAAGTGATCGAGTCGGGATTATTGCTTACGCTGGCAAAGCATTTCCACAGCTGCCAATTACAACGGACTATGGAACGGCAAAAATGTTTTTACAAAGCATAAACACCGATATGCTATCCTCACAAGGAACCGCTATAGATGAAGCCATTCAGCTGTCACGAAATTATTTTGATGATGCCCAACAAACCAATAGAGTATTAGTCATCATTTCGGATGGAGAGGATCATAACGACCTCAGCGTTGAGGTTGCTGAAGCAGCTTCAGAAGAGGGTATTAAAATATATACCATTGGAGTAGGAAGTGAAAAAGGGGGTCCCATTCCGTTGAAACGAAATGGAGTCGTGATGAGCTATAAAAAGAATAAGAACAACGAGACGGTTATCACGAAGCTTAACACAGAAACTCTAAAGCAAATTGCTTCAGAGGCAAAGGGAAAATATATAGACGGAAATTCGACCGCTGAAGTGGTCGAACAAATTCGAGAGATTTTAAATCGAATGGATAAAAAAGAATTTGAAGCTAAAGAATTTGCAGAATATAAAGATCAATTCCAGTGGTTTTTAGGTCTAGGGTTGTTCTTTTTGATTCTAGATATTTTATTTTTAGAACGAAAAACTGCTTGGCTAAAACGTCTGAATTTATTTAACGAAAACCTATGAAGCACATAACTGACATCCTTAAAAATTTAGGGCTTGAAGCCCGCCAATTAGCATACTTTAGATGTTCTTTCGCTTGTCTATTTTTGGTTTTTTTAATTCCCTTTCTTGGTCAAGCTCAAAAAATAGACCCCCAATTATCTGACTCTAACAATTATATTTTTGAAGGAAACTTAATAGTAGAAAAAGATTTTATTGCAGCCGAAAAAAAATACCGATTGGCAGTTTCAACAAAGCAAAATAACGCTATGGGGTCTTTTAATTTAGGAAATGCCTATTACAATTCTAAACTATATGATGAAGCATTGTTACGTCATTTAGAGGCTGTGGACAATAGTAATTCAAAATCCGAAAAACACAAGGCATTTCATAATATTGGAAATATTTTAATGCAAAAAAAACAGTGTAAAAAAGCTGTTTCAGCCTTTAAAAATGCGTTGAGGAACAACCCTTCGGACGACGAAAGTCGATATAATTTGGCCCTTGCTCAAGAATGTGCTAAAGAACAAGGCGAGGGTGATGGTGATGGTGACGACGAAGACAAGGATAAAGATCAGGACGAGAACAAAGACGAGAAAGACGATAGCGACGATAAAAAGGATAAAGAGGAGAAGAACAAAGATAAAGGGGATGAAGACGAAGACAAAGACAACGGAGATGATAAGGAGGATGAAGACGGAAAACCCAAAGACGAAAAAGGAGACCAAAAAAATAAAGACCCTAAAGACGACAAGGGTCAGCCGCAGCAACAGCCTGGAAAGCTGTCGCCACAACAAGTAAAAAATTTACTTGAAGCGATGAATAATGAAGAGAAAAAAGTGCAAGAAAAAATGAACGCATCCAAAACAAAAGGTATCAAAGTTAAAACAGATAAAGACTGGTAGGCAATGAAGAAAAAGATACTTTTACTTACTTTTATACTGTCTGGATTCCTTTCGGCACAAGTGTCTTTTGATGCTAAAGTGAGCAAAAAGCAGCTTGGAATCAACGAACGTCTTAGGGTC
>JGI26082J51739_10001839_pt1 | contig 13120 bp, 12 predicted proteins | sample SaaInl5LU_22_DNA_FD_51739 | JGI IMG/M metagenome (IMG submission 51739)
GACAAACTTTGGCGTTTTACTCCCCACTGTCATGACAACTGACCCCATCAGCAGAGCAGCGGAAAGATTGTCGGCAACCGGTGATAGACAGAAGGTTATCGCCCCAGTCAGCCAGAAAACGCGCCTAAGCGAAAAGTTTCGGTCGATAAGCCAGCTTCTGATCGCCAGGAAAACGTGACGCTCCTCCATCATATGGACAAAAGTCATGGCTGATAATAGAAAGAGAAACAGCTCAGCGTACTCTAATATTGCAGCGCGAAGTTCATCACCTGCCGTCTGATAGTCACCTGTCGAGGCGTAAGCTAAACCGACTAGAATCCAAATCACACCCGCACCCACCATCACCGGCTTTGATTTGCTCAGATGTGTTTTATCTTCAGCGATGACAAATATGTAGCAGATCACAAATATGGCTAAGGCAAGTAAGCCATAGCCGCTGGTTGTAAAGTCAATAAGGTCGCCAGGCATATCAGTTGTTGTAGCCCATGAGCTCGGTGAAGTTAAAGCGCTTATGAGCAGTAAAATTATATGGGTTTGGGTCATTAGGAGTCGTCTGTGCAACAGGCTTGTCCATTCACGCTAGTCTAATGTAGACAAGCGTGCAATAAACTTACTGTTTGCATTCAAAGCATGAAGTGAATCCTGTAGAATATGTCGCCATTTTGATAGACCGGAATCGACTGATCGCTATGGAAATAAATCCGATCGTAAATCGTTTAAAAGACTTTGCAGAGCGCACCGAGCTTTTGCGCAAATACCTTGATTACGATGTTAAACGCGAGCGCCTAGAAGAGGTAGAGCGTGAACTCGAAGATCCTGCGGTTTGGAATAAACCCGAGAATGCGCAAAAGCTGGGGCGAGAGCGCGCCTCGCTTGAGCTAATTGTTAATAGCATTGACGAGCTTCGTGCAGGCGTAGTTGATTGTCGTGAGCTACTCGATCTTGCCGTTGAAGAGAAAGACGAAGATACAGTTGCCGATGTTTCAGCTGAAACCGATCGCTTGGGTGATGTTTTGTCTAAGCTTGAGTTTCGTCGTATGTTCTCAGGGGAAGCAGATCCAAACAACGCCTTCGTTGATATTCAGTCCGGCTCTGGTGGTACTGAGGCTCAGGATTGGGCCAACATGATGCTACGTATGTTTTTGCGATGGGGCGAATCGAAAGGGTTTAAAACAGAACTCTTAGAGGTGTCTGATGGTGATGTTGCAGGCATTAAATCTGCNACTATCCGTTTTGAAGGAGAGTACGCGTTCGGATGGTTGCGCACCGAGACGGGCGTTCACCGACTGGTACGTAAATCACCCTTTGACTCGGGTGGTCGCCGTCATACCTCTTTTGCATCGGTGTTTGTCTCCCCTGAAATTGATGACAACGTAGAGATTGATATTAATCCTGCTGATCTGCGCGTTGATGTCTATCGAGCATCAGGCGCTGGTGGTCAGCACGTTAACCGTACCGAGTCTGCCGTTCGTATTACACACGAACCTTCCGGGATAGTGGTTCAGAGCCAGGCAGCTCGCTCGCAACACCAGAACCGCGATACCTGTATGAAACAGTTGCGTGCGAAATTGTACGAGATGGAGATGCTTAAGCGTCGCGAAGTTGCGCAAGAGCTGGAAGATACGAAGGCCGATATAGGCTGGGGCAGTCAGATACGCTCATATGTGTTGGACGACCAACGCATTAAGGATCTGCGAACCGGTGTGCAAACATCCAATTGTGATCGAGTGCTTGATGGTGAACTCGATATGTTTATTGAAGCCAGCTTAAAAGCTGGTCTCTAATTTGAATTGATTTAGGAAATAGTAGCGATGTCTGACCACACCCAGCAGCAAGATGAAAACCGACTGATTGCCGAGCGCCGTGACAAGCTGACGGCTATGCGAGAGGCGGGTAATCCCTTTCCTAACACATTCCGCCGTGATAGCTATGCACAGGATCTGCAGAACAGCTTTGCCGATACGAGTAAAGAGGCGTTGGAAGGTGCTGGTAATCGTGTATCAATTGCAGGCCGTGTAATGCTTAATCGTGGTGCCTTTATGGTATTGCAAGATATGAGCGGTCGTATTCAGGCTTATGTAAACAAGGAGGCGCGTGCCTTTGCTAAGTCGCTGGATTTAGGTGATATTATCGGCGTTAGCGGTACAGTTCATCGATCAGGTAAGGGTGATCTTTACGTCGAGATGGAAGAGTATGAACTGTTAACGAAAAGCTTGCGTCCCCTGCCGGATAAACACAAGGGCTTGCAAGATACAGAGATTCGTTACCGCCAACGTTACGTTGATCTGATAACCAATCAGCCCTCGCGTGAGGTTTTCGAAAAGCGTTTTCAGATTATCGCCGCTATTCGCCAGTACCTTAGTGATCGTCGATTCCTAGAAGTTGAGACGCCAATGTTGCAAGCGATCCCAGGCGGAGCATCGGCGCGTCCATTCGTTACGCATCACAATGCACTCGATATGGAGATGTATCTGCGAATTGCGCCTGAGTTATACCTCAAGCGTCTTGTAGTGGGTGGGTTTGAACGTGTGTTCGAGATCAACCGCAACTTCCGCAACGAAGGTTTGTCGACGCGTCACAACCCAGAATTCACCATGATTGAGTTTTATCAGGCCTATGCGGATTATAAGGATCTGATGGACTTGACCGAAGATATGCTGCGCACCGTTGCACAGAAAGTGATGGGTACAACGACCATTGTGAATACCGTTCGTAATGAAGAGGGTGAGATACTCGAGTCGTTCGAATACGATCTCTCTAAACCGTTTACGCGCATGTCAGTCTTTGATGCAATCTTGCATTTTAATCCAGATATCACAGCTGAAGCACTTTCAAATGAACACGCTGCACGCCAGATTGCACAACGCTTAGATATCAATGTCAAAGATGGCTGGGGTTTAGGTAAGATTCAGATCGAAATCTTTGAGGCAACCGCAGAACATCTGCTGCAACAACCAACATTCATTACTGAGTATCCAACTGAAGTTTCGCCTCTTGCACGTCGTAGCGATGATAACCCCTTTGTTACCGACCGCTTTGAGTTCTTTGTGGGTGGGCGTGAGCTGGCTAACGGCTTCTCTGAGCTTAATGATGCAGAGGATCAAGCTGAGCGTTTCCGCAAGCAAGTAGAGGAGAAGGACGCAGGTGACGATGAGGCGATGCATTACGATGCAGACTTTGTTACAGCGCTCGAGTATGGCCTTCCGCCAACAGCGGGTGAGGGTATAGGTATCGATCGCTTGGTCATGCTATTTACAGATTCACCCTCTATTCGAGATGTAATTCTGTTTCCGGCAATGCGCCTACGTAGTTAAATTATTAGCCCTATCGAACGCCTGTTTCTCGCCGTAAAGAAGCAGGTGTTTAATTTGGTGCTTTTATCCTATCAGCTTGAGTCTGCATAAGAGGTCTTCTGATGCCGCTTGAAAACGCACCTAGTTGGTCGAAACACCTACAGGATGAGTTTGAACAGCCTTACATGTTGGCTTTGAAGCAGTTTCTCGCCGAACGCAAAGCAGATCGTGTCGCTATCTACCCTCACTCCTCTAACTGGTTTCATGCGCTAGAGGCTACGCCTCTTGAGTCTGTGCGAGTTGTGGTATTGGGTCAGGACCCTTATCATCAGGCGGGTCAGGCGCACGGGCTGAGTTTTTCAGTTATGCCGGGTGTTAAAATCCCCCCATCGCTGCGCAATATTTATCAAGAACTCGCGACAGATCTGAATGTGCAAACCCCTTCACACGGTTACCTAGAAGATTGGGCGAAACAGGGGGTTTTGCTGTTAAATTCGGTATTAACCGTTGAGGACAGTCATGCGAATGCCCATCAAGGTAAGGGGTGGGAGCTCTTTACTGATCGCATAGTGGAACTGGTTAATCAGCACTCACCGGGTGCTGTGTTTATGTTGTGGGGCAGCTATGCGCAAAAGAAAGGGGCACATATTGACGCGCAAAAGCACCTGGTTTTGAAGTCACCTCATCCATCTCCACTCTCTTCGCATCGCGGTTTTTTTGGTTGTCGTCATTTTTCTCAAGCTAATGACTGGCTTGCGTCCAAAGGCCGAGGAATTGTGCGTTGGCAACTTCCGCTTACTCTTTGATTACTATAGGTTTCATAGCTTAGTTTTTGGTTTGCGATCTATCTTGGTGCTCATTCGCGTAAATAGAGTTCAAACTAAGAAGGATTGACCAATGAAAATTCAGGTAATTGCCTTAGCCGTATTACTATCTCTGGTACACCTAAAAGCCAATGCGAGTGTCGTGACTGTTGGTCAATTCTTACGAGAATGTGCAGTTGAAGAAGAACCCTGCGTAGCCTTTGTGATGGGTGTTGTTGAAGGCGCTCGGCACCAAACCCGTGAAACACTTAATGCACAACCATACTCCTATAAAGTTCATGGTAAGTTAGTCTGTTTGCCAGCGGATTGGGGCAGTAAACGATTAACAGAGATAGTGCTCAAAGGCCTCTCCTCACAGCCTCAAACACACCGTTACTCTGCCGTTTCAGGTGTGCTTTATGCATTGGCTGAAGAGTCAGGTTGCACGCATATTTAGGCTTAATAGGCTGTTATCTGTGCTCTTTGACTGCGGATCAAAGCTTGATTGCTAGCGTTTAGACTCAAACATACGTGGGTCGAGTTCGTAAGGTAGGCCCTCGTTTGTGACGGCCTCGCCATTAGGCAGTGTTAGCTCTGTGCCTGCAACGACCTGGGATTGCTGAACTACAGCTAAAAACTTCGAGCCTGAAGTTGAGTTTGCACTGATTACCACTTCGCCAACCGTTTTACCTTCAGCGTCAATAAGTGCATCACCAGGGTTAGGGGCACTTGCGCTTGTAGCAAAGCGGTACATCGCTTTCTTCAAAATGCCCCTGTGCTGTAAGCGTGTAACAATCTCTTGGCCAGTGTAACAACCCTTATTAAAGCTCACGCCTGCAATAGCTTGCATGTTCGTCATTTGTGGAATGAAGTGCTCTGCTGTGGTTGCACGAATATCAGGTATGGCACGCTCAATGTTAGCCAGTAGCCACAGATCGTCACTGGTTGCCTCAATCGGACCTGAGCTAAGCGAAGATTCTAAGGTGCTGGCTAAGTTGGAATCTTCAGTCCAAAGTTCAAACAACTGATCGTCATAGCGTGCCAGTACGCCAGTATCACTTTGGCTGATATCAGATGATTCAAACGCTTTGAAGTTAAGCGCTTCGCCGAGTGCTTTTACCGTATCTGAGCCCAGCGCAACGCCACTGATATCATCTAAGAAACTCAGTTTAACCTTAGAGAAAATACTGTATTTTTTGAGTGTGTCGAAGGCTAATTGAGCAATCTCATGATGCACGCGAAGCCAGATTTGCTCTTCATTNCGATAAAAGAGGCGAAACACGCTGACCATGTGGCCTTTTATGTTGCAGTGCGAACCCTGCAGATGTCCCTTTAAAGCCAGTTGCTTAATATCACAGGTCAATTGACCTTGCAGAAACTTAACACTGTCAGGCCCTGATACTTCTATGATGCGGTAGGCACTAAGCCCTGTCGCAAGACGTTCGAGGCTCAGGCTCTCTTTAGTTGTATGTTGCGCTAACCACTCGTAGCTTGTATTCATGCTTTAAACCTCGGTTTGCGGTCTACTATCAACATTATATTGTCCCATTCGTTCACCCATTCGAACAGGCGTGCCCGCTTTGAACGAGTCTAGCCACTCAATTGATTGGTCTGGGAATAGCATGATAACGGTCGAACCTAACTTAAATCGGCCCATTTCCGCACCCTGCTCAAGAATTATTGGGGTATCAGCCGCCGTATTGAACAGTATGCGGGGTGTTTTTAATGGCGGCGCTACTTGTCCGGACCATACGGTTTCAATGCCAGCGACGATCATAGCGCCGACCAGTATCATAGCCATTGGGCCGCGTTCAGTTTCAAAGATACAGACCAGACGTTCATTACGGGCAAACAGCGCATCTACATTTTCAGCCGTTGTCTGGTTAACCGAATAGAGATCGCCGGGAATATAAATAGACTCTTTTAATACGGCGCCGGTTGGCATGTGGACACGGTGGTAATCTTTTGGCGAAAGATAAACCGTCGCAAATCGACCATTAATGAAGGGTTTAGCGCGTTCCTCGCTCCCGCCCAGAAGCGTCGTCAGGCCATAACCTCGCCCTTTAGCTTGAAGGACCCGACCATACTCGATACGACCAATCTCCGACACGGCTCCGTCAGCGGGTGAGGTGATAGTGTTTTCGTCTAGGGTCAATTCACGAGCGCCACTTTTAAGTGCCCGGGTAAAAAAAGCATTAAAGTTAGCGTAGGACTCGGGGTTAGGATCTTTTGCTTCACTCATATCGACATTGAAATGGGCAATAAAGCGCTTTATTAACCAGTTCTTAAGCCAAGGCTGGGTGCATTCGGCTAAATAACCAACCAGTCTTGAAAGTAGGTGTTGGGGCACCATCTGCTGAAATAAAATAAACAGGGTTTTCTTCACGCGAAGCTCCAGTTCAAATCCTATCGCGCATGCGCGTAGATGATTTTTAAAATATGCTTTTGATATTGGGTCTCTGGCCGATCATTTCAAGCGCGATCATGTTGACCAATACTAGTTATTTCGGGGAGTGAACTCCGAGTCCATCATCGATAAGAGTATCTGTTTATAACTCATAAATCGTTGTTCAGAGACCGCGCCGCTCTCAAGCGCTTCGTCAAATGCACAACCCGGTTCCTGTTCGTGTGCGCAGTCACGAAATTTACAATGGCCAATAAACGGTTTGAGCTCACGAAAACCGTCTAGTAGGCGCGCTGGGTCAATATGCCAGAGTCCAAACTCACGTATACCGGGTGAGTCGATAAGGTCTCCGCCCTCAGGTATGTGAAAAAGTCTTGCGGTTGTTGTGGTGTGACGACCTTTTCGGCTCGCTTCAGATAGTTCGCCGACTTTGATATCCACACCTGGAAGTAGNGAGTTAACCAGAGATGATTTACCCACTCCCGATTGACCCACAAAAACAGTGGTGCGCCCACCCAGATAATCGTAGAGCTCATCGAGTCCATGCTGAGTACTGGTGGATGCGTAGATAATTTTGTAGCCGATATCGATGTAGGATTCGATCATTGGCAAAATCCACTGGCTGTTAGTCTCATTGATAAGGTCTGTCTTGTTGAGAACAATAACGGGCTCTATGCCTGAAAGNTCAGCGGCGACCAGATAGCGNTCAATGAGGTTGGCATGCGCACGCGGCTCAACGGCTACCACAATGAGTATCGCATCAATGTTGGCTGCGACGGGTTTAAGCTCACCATGGCTATTGGGTCTTTTTAATTCAGACGTACGCTCTTGTGCAGCCACTACAACGCCTGAATCAGGCGACGCCCGCCAGATCACACGATCGCCGGTTACAAGTTGTCCAAGGTGTGTGCGAAGGTGGCAGCGAATGATTTTGCCGGCCTCTGTGCCTTCAAGTGCCTCAACATCAACCAACTTACCGTAGTGCGAGATAATGATTCCGTGTTGCTCAGGGCCAAGGTCGCCGCCTTCGAGCTGGGACTCAATTTCGGCGTCTTTGCGCGTTGCACGTGCAGTGCGTTCTGCTTGTATTTTCTCAATTCGCCAGGCTTGGCGTCGATTTACTTTGCGTTTTGCCATGAATACAGGCGCCCATAGGGATATAATTATCGGTATCATACTCACAAGGGTGGATGGGGTCGATCTGAACGCCTACTCTTATGTCAGTAAACGGGAGATATTTGTATGGCGCGTGATGATCGTTTGATATGGATTGACTTAGAGATGACAGGTTTAGAGCCTGCTAAAGAGCGTATTATTGAGATGGCGATTATCATTACCGATGCCGAGCTCAATACGCTGGCTGAGAGTCCAGTCATTGTAGTGAATCAGCCGAGCAGTGTTATTGACGCTATGGATGAGTGGAATACGCGTCAGCATGGTGGATCTGGCCTTATCGATCGAGTTAAAGCGTCCCGGTTAAATGATGCCCAGGCAGAGGCTCAAATGCTTGAATTTTTACGTCAACATACGGATCCCCAAACCTCACCGATGTGTGGAAATTCAGTACATCAGGATCGCAGGTTTCTAAATCTGTATATGCCAGAGTTAGAAGATCATTTTCATTACCGTAACCTCGATGTCAGCACACTGAAAGAGTTAGTTCGCCGTTGGCGTCCCGATTTGGTTGCGGGTTTAAAGAAAAAGGGGTCTCACATAGCGCTTGACGATATTCGCGATTCAATTGAAGAGTTGCGCTATTACCGCACTCACTTTCTCAAGATGGAGCCTTAGTAAGTGATGCTATTCAAGCGCTAATGAATAGCTATCATTCATTAAGCAATAGCAAAACGAGGAGCAAAGCTGAGCGCCTCGGTCCTCTTAAAAGGGGAGTCGCTTAGCGCCTACATGGATAAAGAGCGGTTCCTCCTTAGGCTCAAAGCCTATGTTGAGCCGCTCGATAGCCCAATCGATATGCTCATCCACCATCGCTGATACTGTGCCTTTGCGTTTCTCTAGCGCACTCAATGCCTGTTGTGACACAGGCCCATTTCCGATCGCGACTGCAAGGTTTCTCATCCAACCATGATAGCCTGTTCTTCGAATTGCAGAGCCTTGAGTGCGTTCTAAAAAGGTCTCCTCATCCCATTCAAACAGATCAATTAGCTGAGCGTTTTCGAGATTGTGTCTAGGTTGAAAATCATCCTCAATGCTGCGTTTTGCAAACCGATTCCAAGGACAGATTAATTGACAATCGTCACATCCAAAGACACGGTTTCCTATTAATGGGCGTAACTCTATAGGAATACTGCCGCTTTGTTCGATCGTGAGGTAAGAGATGCATCGTCTCGCATCTAACACATAGGGCTCAGGGAAAGCATTAGTTGGGCATACGTCTATGCACGCCGTGCAACTGCCACAGTGTTGTTCTTGCTCGGGAGCGTCTATGGGTAAAGGAATATTGGTAAAGAGCGAGCCGAGGAAGAACCAAGATCCAGCGTCGCGGTTAAGTAATAATGTGTGCTTACCAACCCAGCCTAGGCCCGCTTGGCGGGCAAGGGGGCGTTCAAGAACGGGCGCGCTATCTACAAACGGACGAAACTGAACAGCCGCTTCACTTTTATCTGATAACCAATTGCCAAGTTGTTTGAGCCGAGAACGAATTAATTTGTGGTAATCGCGTCCGAGCGTATAACGCGCAATATAAGCCTTACGTTTATCCCTCAGAATATCTGTTATGGCGGTGTCTGCTGGAAGATAGTCCATGCGAACCATAATGATTCGCTCAGTCCCTTCAACTAATTTCCTCGGATCGATACGCTTATCAAAGTGATTTTCAAGATAATGCATCTCGCCTTGGTAACCTTCACCCAACCAGGCTTTTAAATGCTCAGTTTCCGAACTGGCATCCGGTAAGGTAATAGCGCAGTCTTGAAACCCCAGTTCTAGCGCATGCTGCTTTAGCTGGCGCGCAAGCTCATCGAGTTGAGTGTGCGTTAATGGTGTCGGCATAGTCTTAAAAAACCACAGAAGCTTGAATAGGGCTTAACTATACTTAAAACGATCNGTGTGCGCAGTTTGGAGGTTGNATGATTAGTCGAGAGTTACCCCGCACAGTACTGAGCGCATCCCAGTGCAAAGCATTAGATAGACGCGCTATTGAGTTTCTAGGAGTCGATGGATACCAGTTGATGCAACGTGCGGCTAAAGCATCCCTTGACCTCATTCGCCTACGCTGGCCGCAGCTGCGCTCGATATCATTATGGGTTGGTGGTGGTAACAATGGTGGTGATGGTGTTGTACTTGCGCGGCTGGCGTATGAGCTTGGTTGGCAGGTTCAGCTTGTCGTCGCAAACGATTGTATCAGGACGCAAGCTAAAGGTGAGGCAAGTCAGGCGTGGAACGATCTTCCGNTTGAGCTCGAGCCTGAGGTTTTTTCACAAGAGACTCGAGTCGAGTTCGAGCTTGTAGTGGATGCACTGCTAGGCATAGGTGTAAAAGGTACTGTGCGAGCCCCGTTGGATAAGATGATCGAGTCTATTAACGCCGCGAATAGACCTGTTTTATCCCTTGATCAGCCCTCGGGTTTAGATTCTGACCTGGGTGTACCGCTAGGATCTTGTGTTCGTGCAGATGTAACACTTACCTTCATAGCCAATAAGTTGGGTTGGTTAACCGCTCAAGGGCCCTCCTATGCCGGAACGCGCTTTTGGGCTGATCTCGGTGTGCCTGACGAACTCTATACAGAGATCGATGCGTTTGCGGTTCAAACAACCGCATCGTTCGTTCATAAATGTTTACCAAGACGACTGCGCGACGCCCATAAAGGCGATTTTGGCGTTGTGGCGATTTTAGGCGGTAATTCGGGTATGGGGGGAAGTGTCATTATGGCAGCTGAGGCTGCTTTAAGAGCTGGCGCTGGCCGTGTTGTTTTGCTAACGCGTCCTGAACATCTCAGTGCTGCGTTGGCACGGGTTCCAGAGGTGATGACTTATCCTGTCAGTTCGCCCGCGAACTGTCTTCCCCTGTTAATGAATATAGATGCCCTGGTCATTGGTCCCGGGTTAGGAAGCGACGATTGGGCGAGCGAAATGGTCGGTTTAGCTAACCATTTCAAGGGACCAAAGGTAATTGATGCTGATGCACTTAAATTTATCACCAACAACACACTGTTAGCGGTCGATAAATCAATCTGTACACCGCATCCCGGTGAAGCGGCTAGAATGCTCGGAATAAGCGCAGCAGACGTACAGTCAGATAGGGTCGCTGCACTGCTCAATCTACAGCGTCGCTACAAAGGGGTTCAGGTATTAAAAGGTGCTGGAACTCTTTGCGCGTTTGAGGGTCAAATCAGTGTGTGTGACCTCGGTAATCCTGGAATGGCAACAGCCGGGATGGGCGATATACTTTCTGGTATCATAGGCGCACTGTTAGCGCAGGGCTTATGTCTTGCCGATTCCGCCGCCTGCGGAGTGTGGATTCATGCGCGTGCGGGCGATCTAGCAGCGGCTCGTGGGGAGCGTGGGTTGCTAGCGACAGATCTGCTTGAGCAGATCAGAGCGGTAGTAAATGATAATGAGATCGATAATTAGGGTTTGATTACCTATGGCTTCAAAGCTTAAGTGGCGTCTACTCGATGAGAGTGACACGCTTGCCGCTGGCTCAGTTCTAGCGCAATACACTGCCGGTTGCATTGTGTTTATGCATGGCAATCTTGGTATGGGTAAGACCACGCTAAGCCGGGGCATTTTGCGCGCGCTAGGTCACACCGCAGGCGTTAAAAGTCCTACCTATACACTTGTTGAGCCCTATGAGCTCGAATCCGGTGTGCGTGTGTATCACTTTGATCTATATCGTCTTGCCGATCCTGAAGAGCTCGAGTATCTGGGGGTGCGCGACTACTTTGACGGTGAAACGCTCTGCTTAGTCGAGTGGCCTGAAAAAGGTCAGGGCTTCTTGCCTCTACCCGATCTTGATTTACGCCTAGAACCTGACTTACCGGGTAGGTTTCTGACCATCACTGCAAATACCCTTCGTGGTCATCAGGTGTTGGCGAGTCTGTCGCAGCACTCTTTCGAAACAGGGGTTAGTTAATAATGCGCCTGATTGTTTTAGTGCTTTTATCTAGCCTGGGTTTGGCGCTTGTCCCTGCGGTTCAGGCGTCGACTCAGATTGAGAATCTGCGTCTGTGGTTAGCACCGGATAACACTCGACTGGTGTTTGATCTCGATGGCCCTGTAGAGCACAACCTTTTTACACTGGATAATCCTTCACGCGTGGTGATTGACCTTGAAAAAACTGAATTAGTTGCCGATCTCGGTAAGGTTCAGCTTAACGGAAGCCCTATTAGTAATCTGCGCTCAGGCAAGCGCGGTGAGGGTGTGCGGTTGGTTCTCGACCTATCCACTAAGGCGCAGTCAAGTAGTTTTACCCTCGCGCCCAATGAACAGTATGGTCATCGCCTTGTCATCGATTTGGCAACTATCGAGCAGCAAACACTTAAGCCCGCTGTTGAGCCCTTATCAATACCAGACACTCAGCGCGATATAATCATTGCGATTGATGCCGGTCATGGCGGTGAAGATCCAGGTGCTATAGGGCCAGGGCGCCTGTATGAAAAGCATGTGGTATTGGCAATCGCAAAAGAGGTTAAGCGACGCATTGATGCTCAGCCGGGTTTCCAAGCACAGCTGGTGCGTACAGGTGATTATTATATCAGTTTGCGAGGTCGTACTCGTAAGGCTCGCCAGTTAAATGCGGATCTATTTGTATCGGTGCATGCTGATGCTGCTAAGAACTCAAAAGCTAGAGGTGCATCGGTCTGGGTGCTTTCTAACAGCGGCGCTTCAAGTGAAATGGGACGCTGGTTAGCACAGAAAGAGAACTCGGCTGACCTTATTGGTGGTGTTGGCAGTGTTAGCCTAGAAGATAAGGATGAGACGCTAGCCAGCGTGCTGCTTGATATGTCGATGAACTATGCGCGTACTAGCAGCAGTGATGCAGCGGCACTTGTTCATGAAAACATTGCCCGTTTTGCCAAAATGCACAAAAGCCATATCGAAAAAGCGGGGTTTGCGGTACTCAAGTCCCCGGATATTCCGTCAATTCTTGTCGAAACCGGTTTTATATCGAATCCAACTGAGGCCCAGCGTCTGCGCGATGAGTCGTATCAAAAGCGAATGGCCTCAGCTATTGCTGATGGTCTGCTAAGCCATTTTTGGCAGCGACCGCCGCCGGGTACTTTGGTTGCCAAGCTCAAGGAGCAAGGTCAAACGCCTAAAGGTTTACGCAAAGAGTATCGTGTTGTCTCAGGTGATACGCTCTCATTAATAGCGCAGCGTAACGGTGTTAGTTTATCTGATCTACGATCGGCTAACGAACTTAAGTCTGATCGCATTCGTGTCGGTCAGGTACTTCGTATCCCCGCTGGATGAATTAAATGAGTCGAATTGAGTTGCTTTCACCGCAGTTGGCTAACCAAATTGCGGCAGGAGAGGTTGTTGAACGTCCAGCATCGGTTGTAAAAGAGCTTTTAGAAAACGCTATAGATGCTGGCGCTAATCGCATTCAAATTGATATTGAGCAGGGTGGCGTAAAGTTAATTCGCATTCGTGATGACGGTT
>JGI26082J51739_10001841_pt1 | contig 13116 bp, 9 predicted proteins | sample SaaInl5LU_22_DNA_FD_51739 | JGI IMG/M metagenome (IMG submission 51739)
GCAGCCCCCAGTAGAGCCAGTTATTGGTCAGCTTACCCCCGATGGTGCTGCGCTATCGGCTGGTGTTCAAATGGGTGATCGCGTTGTTGCAGTTGATGGGGAGCCGATAGCCGATTGGATGGCGTTGGTGGGTTTGATTCAAAGCTCGGCGGGTAAAACGCTTGATTTTACAGTCGAGCGAGGCGCTCAGCGTGTTTCAATATTAGTGACGCCGGGTGAACGCTTCGATGAAGAGCGTGGCTCGGTTGGCTATATCGGTGCCGGTGTACAACCCATTGAGTGGCCCGAAGAGTATTTAGTAAACCTTCAACAGGGCCCTATCGAAGCGTTAATTAGCGGCTTCGAGAAAACCGCCCAGATGGTGAGCTTGACGCTCGATTCAATTGGAAAAATGATTGCCGGGGCAATCTCTGTAAAAAACTTGAGTGGCCCTATAACCATTGCTAAAGTGGCGGGTGCCTCGGCAGACTCTGGGTTAGAGTCCTTTATTAGCTTTTTAGCCTATCTAAGTGTGAGCTTAGGTGTATTGAATTTGCTACCTATACCGATGCTTGATGGTGGCCATCTGGTGTACTACTTCGTTGAATTAGTGCGTGGCAAACCGGTTAGTGAACGTATCCAAGCCTTTGGGATGCGCATAGGCATGGCACTACTTTTTAGTTTAATGGCACTCGCGATGGTCAATGACATCGCCCGTTTATAAGACAGATCTCTGTACTGAGGAAAATCGATGAAAGGATTAAATATCGTTGCGCTTGCGCTTAGCCTAGTTGTTGCAGGTCTAGCCCAAGCCGCTAACTTTACGGTATCGGATATCCGCATAGAGGGNTTGCAGCAGGTTGAACCAGGCATTGTGTTCAGGAANTTNCCAATTAGCCGNGGCAACCAAGTCGATGATCAACGCCTCAATGATGCGACTCGAGATCTTTTCGCTACAGGCTATTTTGACGATGTCGAAATTCTGCGTGACGAGGATGTCTTAGTCCTTAGACTGACCGAGCGCCCAGCCGTCTCACTGATTCGTATCGATGGTGAAAAGCTTATTAAAGAAGAGCAGCTACGCGATGCGCTTCGCCGTGCGGGGCTAGATGAAGGCGAGATTTTCCGTCGTTCTGCACTCGAGCTTGTTCGTCTTGAGTTGTTGAAGGTTTATAACGAAGCAGGTCGCTATACAGCCTCGGTTGAAACAGAGGTCGAAGAGGTCTCGGGTAACCGTGTGGCATTGAATATTGTTGTCACTGAAGGTGAAACGGCAGTTGTTAAGCAGATCAACATCATCGGTAATAATGCGTTCGACGACGAGACCTTGACCGATCTATTTGACACAGGTCTGACCAATATGTGGTCATTCTGGACCGATAACGATAAGTATGCACGCGAAACAGTCTCTGCAGATATAGAGCGTTTAAAGTCATATTATCTTGATCGTGGCTACGCCAAGTTCGAAGTGAACTCTACCGATGTATCGATCAGCCCGGATCAGAAGCAGGTTTATATTACAGTTAGTGTTAGTGAAGGTTTAGCGCATCGTATAACGGATGTTAAAGTTGCTGGTGATTTTGGGGTGTTAGAAGAACAGGCACTTAGATCTGTGATTCAAGTAAATGTTGATGACCTATTCTCTAGAAAACGGGTTTCAGCGTCTCAAGAAGCGATGAAGACTATTCTGGGTGATTCAGGTTATCTGTTGGCGAACGTTAATGTGGTGCCAGAACTAGTGGCAGAGGACCAAATAGCCCTGACGTTTTTTGTGGCCCCAGGAAAGTTAACCTATATTCGGCGTATTGAAATAAGAGGAAACTCAACCACCGCTGATGAGGTTGTACGTCGTGAGTTAACCCAGATGGAGGGCGCTATTGCGCGTGACAAAGATTTAAAGCGATCAAAGGTTAAACTTGATCGGCTAGGGTTTTTCTCTAAGGTTCAGTTGAATACTACGCCGGTAGCTGGGTCTGATGATTTAGTTGATGTATTGATAGAAGTTGAGGAGCAGGCTTTAGGTCAGTTCAATGCTGGTGTCGGTTTTTCAAGTTCTGAAGGCTTTCTGTTTGATCTAGGACTTGAGCAACAAAACTTTCTAGGTAGCGGTAAGAGTTTTGGTTTTTCGTTTAATAACTCTAAAGTTCTCACTGAATATAGCGTTAGGTTAAACGATCCATACTACACCTTGGATGGTGTCAGTCGTGGTTACGATCTGTATTACCGTGAACGTGACTTTGCAGATGACGATTTATCGAATTACAGTACCAATGAGTTTGGGGGTAACGTCAGTTTTGGTTACCCACTGAGCGATATTCAGCGTGTAAGGTTAGCAATAGGGCCTGATTTAACAGAAGTTAAACTTAATTCTAACGCAGTACTTCCTACAGTCATTAGCGACTTCGTTGGTGCTACAAGTCAGGAGTACTTAACTTACAATCTAAGTCTTGGATGGTCATACAACTCGCTAAATAGTGGCTTTTTTCCTACACGTGGTCTCTCTCAAAACGTAGATTTCGATATCGCTGTTCCGGGTGGTGATTTAACCTATTACAAGGCCACATACCGCAATCGTTTTTACTATCCCTTGGATATAGATGAGACTTGGGTTGTTGGTCTTAAATCGCGTGCAGGCTTTGGGGATAGTCTCGATGATCGAGCCTACCCATTTTATAAGAATTTCTTTGCAGGTGGCCTAACGACACTTCGTGGTTACGCAAACAATAGCCTTGGTCCACGTGATGGTGATGACGTATTGGGCGGTGATATTTTGATTTCTGGTTCCGTGGAGGTGATTTTCCCAATTCCATTTATTGATGATAAATCGGCTTGGAGAACCTCGGTGTTCATGGATGTTGGTAACGTGTACTCAACAAACTGTGGTACGGNCCTGACGAATTGTAGTGAAAATATCGAGTTAGGAGATCTTAGAGCATCGGCAGGCGTTGGTCTGAGTTGGTTGACTGCTATTGGTCCCTTGTCTATCTCATTCGCAAAGGCTTTAAATGAGCAGTCTGGAGACCAGACAGATGCTGTTCAGTTTGCTCTTGGGCGTACATTTTAATGGCTAGTAGTTTTGTTTCATCTCAGAGTTCAAACGTGTTTAAGTCTTTAGTGTTTGCGGTTTTGTTGGTGATGGGTTCCTTGGCTCACGCCGGCAACGTTGTTGCCCTTGCTCCACAAGAAGCCCTTCAGGCTTCAGCTGCGGCGCAAGCCTTCAGGCAGAAAGTGATCGAAGAGACTCAGGGCNCAGAGAAGCAAGTGCTAGAGTTAGAGACTCAGGCGCGTGATTTGCAGTCTCGACTTCAGGTTGCGACTTTGCCAGCCGAAGAAGCGCAGCGCCTCGAGTTACAGTTTAAAAAAGTATACGCCGAGTATCAGCGTCAAGCTCAGGCTTTACAGCAGACACGTGCGCAGCAGGAGCAGCAGTTTATTGCACAGATGCGACCCAAGCTCGATGAGGTGATCCGCCAGTTAATTGAGGAGCGTGATATTTCAGTTATCCTCAACCGCCAATCAACCATTTATATGGAAGCAGGTGTTGATATAACACCTGAGGTGGTTAAACGCTTGGATGCTCTCTAATCAATGTTAGAGCTGCGCTATTTAGCATCGGAACTTGCTGCTAAAGTTCAAGGTACGCTTGTTGGTCAGGATCTCTACATTAGCGGCATTGCGACTCTTGCAACTGCATCCTCAAGTGATATTAGTTTTCTATCTAATAGCCGCTACAGTTCGCAGTTATCCTCTACTTTAGCCGGTGTTGTCTTAGTAAAATCATCTGATCAGGCGGCGGTTGTAGGCTGCGCTATTGTTGTGGATGATCCCTATCTTTCCTATGCAAAAATCAGTGCACTGTTCGACACAACCAGTGATCATGGCGTCGGTGTTCATGCATCCGCGTGGGTGGCCTCTGATGCAAGCATCGATCACAGTGCTTATATATCTCCAGGTGCTGTTATAGAGGCGGGTGCAAGTATAGGTGCAAGGGTTTTTGTGGGCTCCAATACAGTTGTAGGGGCAGGGGCTAGTGTAGGTGCGGATAGTCGCCTAGCGGCAAATGTAACCCTATACCCGGGCGTCTCAATTGGTCAACGCTGTCTGATTCATTCGGCGGCAGTCATAGGGTCTGACGGGTTTGGTTTTGCCCCTAACAAAGGGCGTTGGCAGAAGATTTCCCAATTAGGGTCGGTCGTTATAGGCGATAACGTTGAAGTAGGCGCTGGCACCACCATCGATCGTGGTGCCTTAAATGATACGGTGATCGAACAGGGTGTAAAACTCGATAATCAGATCCAGATCGCGCACAATGTTGTTGTAGGGGAGAACACCGCCATCGCGGGCGGTTGCGCTATTGCAGGTAGCACTAAAGTCGGAAAGCAGTGTACTATCGCCGGCATGAGCGGCATAACCGGACACTTGGAAATTGCCGATGGTACTCACATTACGGCGATGACCCTTGTGAGTCGGTCGATCACCGAACCCGGTGCATACTCCTCTGGCACCGCATTAGAGCCTCATCGGTCGTGGAAACGAAACGCTGTAAGGTTCAGACAGCTGGATGAACTAACACAACGCGTCAAGGAGTTGGAAAAGCTCGTGATGCAGCTATCCCAGGAAGGTCAAGACAAATGATGGACGTAAACGAGATTCGCGAATATTTACCACATAGATACCCATTTTTATTGGTAGATCGAGTGGTTGAGTTGGTGCCGGGCGAATCAATACAGGCATACAAGAATGTTACGGTTAATGAACCTTTTTTTAATGGCCATTTCCCAGATCATCCTGTAATGCCCGGCGTTTTAATCATTGAAGCAATGGCACAGGCAGCGGGTATTCTTGGTTTCAAAACCATGAATAAGCGCCCTCAAGATGGCTCGATCTATTATTTTGTAGGTTCCGATAAACTTCGTTTTAAGCGTCCCGTCGTTCCAGGGGATAGGCTAGACTTAGAAGCAGTTATTGTTTCCGAAAAGCGCGGTATCTGGAAGTTTGATGTTAAAGCGACGGTGGATGGCCATCTGGTCAGCTCAGCGACAATTTTGTGTGCAGATAGAAAGGTGTGAGTTTGATTCACCCATTAGCGATTGTAGACCCCTCCGCTCGACTAGCCGAGGGGGTTGAAGTTGGGCCTTGGACACTGATCGGGCCTGATGTAGAGATTGGGCCTTATACGCGTATTGAGTCACACGTGGTTATCAAGGGTCCTACGCGCATTGGTGCGCACAATAGGATATTCCAGTTTGCGACTGTTGGTGAAGAGTGCCAAGACAAGAAGTACGCTGGGGAGCCTACACGTCTTGAAATAGGTGATCACAACATTATCCGTGAGGGTGTCACAATCCATCGTGGCACGATTCAAGATGAGAGTATTACTCGCGTCGGTAGTCATAATTTATTAATGGCTTATGTTCACGTTGCGCATGACTGCCGGGTTGGTGATCATGTGGTAATTGCTAACAATGCTGCGCTTGCAGGCCATGTCTATGTGGGTGATCACACGATTCTTGGTGGTTTTACGGCGGTTCATCAGTTTTGTAAAATTGGTGCGCACATCATGTGCGGTGCTGGAACAGTGGTCTTGCAGGATATTCCCTCTTACACACTGGCGACCGGTAATCCGGCAAAACCCCACGGTATAAACTCAGAAGGTCTTAAGCGCCGAGGGTTCTCAGCTGACTCTATTCGTCTTATAAAGCAGGCTTATAAAGTAATTTATCGACAGAACCTTTCGCTTGCCGAAGCTATTTTGAGGTTGCAAGAGTTAGCTCAAGCTGAACCTGCAATTGAACCTATGATTCAGTCTCTCCAAGTTTCGAGTCGTGGCATCATCCGCTAAGTCCCTTTCTCATCGTCCTGTGCGTGTCGCCCTTGTCGCCGGAGAGGAGTCGGGTGATATTCTTGCATCAGGGTTGATGCGTGAGCTGAAAAGAGAGCTGCCAGATGTGCAGTTCGAAGGTGTCGGTGGCACTCGGATGCAGTTGGAGGGATTGAACTCTATTTTTCCAATGGAACGTTTGTCAGTGATGGGTTTGGTCGAGGTGCTAAAGCGCCTGCCTGAACTGTTAAACCGACGACGCAACCTTGCGACTCAGTGGCTTATTGATCCGCCTGATATTTTTATCGGTGTTGATGCACCGGATTTCAATTTAGGTCTTGAAAAACAGCTCAAGACAAACCTGATACCTACAGTCCATTACGTAAGCCCTTCGGTTTGGGCATGGCGAGCGAGTCGGCTCAAGAAAATAGAGGCTGCGGTTGATACGCTTTTATGTTTTCTCCCCTTTGAAGCGAGTTTCTACAGAGATACTCGCGTCGACGCGCGGTTTATTGGTCACCCGTTGGCAGATATTTTACCGCCCAAGCTTGATCAGCAAACGGCCTGTGTTGAACTTGGGCTAGATCCAACTAAGCCTGTTGTCTGTCTGATGCCCGGTAGTCGTGGTTCTGAGGTTGATAAGTTGTCAGCCGATTTCCTGGATACAGCTCTGTGGCTTAAGCAGCGGCGTGCTGATATCCAGTTTGTTATTCCGGCCGCAAACGCGGCTCGGCATTTGCAGCTTACAAAGGCGCTTGCATCACGAGGGCCGGAGCTAAAAGTTCGTTTGCTATTGGGGCAGTCGCAAGTGGCTATGGTAGCGAGCAATGCGGTTTTGATTGCCTCGGGTACAGCGACTCTTGAAGCGATGTTATGTCGATGCCCTATGGTGGTCACCTATCGTATGGCCAGCCTGAGTTATGCACTGATTTCTCGGCTGCTAAAGACCCGATATATATCCTTACCTAACCTTCTTGCTGATGAAGCCTTAGTACCGGAAGTGTTACAGGATCAGGTTACATCGGATATCCTAGGGCCTCTGGTTTTGCGCACATTAGACGACCGAGCCTATCGTGCCTTTTTGCTTGAACGTTTCGATCAGCTTGCACATAGCATTCGACTTGGTGCTAATAAGCAGGCGGCTCGAGCTGTCATTGATCTACTGCGCAGCCGAGGCAAACTATCCGATGTTTTGCCTGAAAAGTATTGAGTGAGACATCTTGCGTGAGAGATCTTAATCTAGATTTGACCCTAAATGGACTGGTCGCTGGTGTCGATGAGGTGGGCCGTGGTCCACTTGTAGGCGAGGTCGTTGCAGCCGCCGTGATACTCGACCCTGCGCGTCCCATAGACGGTTTAACTGACTCGAAAAAACTATCGGAAAAACGCCGCGGCGTTTTATCTGAAATTATTTGTCGCGATGCCCTCTGTTGGGCGATTGGCGTTGCGACACCTGACGAGATTGATGAGCTAAATATCCTTCATGCAAGTATGTTAGCGATGCAACGTGCCGTAGAATCACTTTCGGTTAAACCGATACTTGTACAGGTTGATGGCAACCGTTGTCCTGAGTTGAGCACTAGCGTTGAAGCGATTGTGAAAGGTGATGCAAAGGTTCCAGCCATAGGTGCCGCCTCGATTATTGCGAAGGTTTACCGTGATCAACAGATGTATGATCTTGATTTACAATTCCCTCAATATGGGTTTGCACGCCATAAGGGTTACCCTACAGCGGAGCATCTTAAACTTTTGCAGCGCTATGGTGTTCTGCCACACTATCGGAAATCATTCGGGCCGGTTAAGCGCCTACTAGAGGAGCAGGGTTAATGTCTCAGGCGCAGTTTGTCCATCTAAGAGTGCATTCCGAATTCTCCGTTGTTGATGGTTTAGTTCGCGTTAAAGCGTTGGTCAAAGCAGCAGCACAGGCCTCAATGCCAGCGGTTGCACTAACCGATCAGACTAACCTATATGCCTTGGTAAAATTTTATAAAGCGGCATTGGGGGCGGGTGTTAAGCCTATCTGTGGTGTTGATTTTTGGGTTTTAGATGATGCAAATCCAGATCAAGCGCCCTTTCAACTAACACTGCTTGTTCGGAACGGGCAGGGTTACCGCAATTTGATGGAGTTGGTGTCACGCGCTTATGCTGAGGGTCAAGGCATCGATTTAGAGCGCGCACTCATATACAAAAGCTGGATCGCTGAAAAAGCGGATGGACTGATTGCTCTCTCGGGTGGGCGTCGGGGCGAAGTGGGCAGAGCGCTGTTATCAGGGCGAACCGATGCTCTTGAATGCCTGAACGAATGGATGCATCTATTTCCTGGCTCATTTTATTTGGAAGTGCAGCGTACCGGCCGTCCTGATGAAGAGAGGCTGATTCACGCCAGTGTCGAGTTGGCGAAGCAGTCTGGTTGTCCGATGGTCGCAACCAATGAAGTCGTGTTTTTAGAGTCGGATGACTTCGATGCGCATGAAGCGCGAGTCTGTATAAACCAGGGACGTACCCTTGAGGATCCAACGCGACCGCGGGACTATTCTAACCAGCAATATTTTAGAACAGCACAAGAGATGTGCGATCTGTTCGAAGATATCCCATCGGCGCTTGCTAATTCCGTAGCCATAGCTCAGCGCTGTAATATTGAGATTGAGTTAGGCACCTACTACCTACCCCGTTTTCCCATCCCCAAAGGGGTGTTGATGGACGACTATTTTCGTCATGTATCTCGACAAGGGTTAAACGCACGTCTTGAATTTCTGTTTGATTCATCTTCGCCTGATTTTGCCGAGATTCGAAAGCCTTATGATGAGCGGCTTGAGTTCGAGCTCGAGATCATTATTCAGATGGGTTTCCCTGGTTACTTCCTAATCGTGATGGATTTTATTCAGTGGGGTAAGGATAACGGTATCCCGGTTGGACCCGGTCGTGGTTCTGGTGCGGGTTCCCTAGTGGCTTACGTATTAAAAATTACCGATCTTGACCCACTTGAGTACGATCTACTGTTCGAGCGATTCCTAAATCCGGAACGTGTATCGATGCCCGATTTCGATATCGACTTTTGTATGGATAATCGAGATCGAGTTATCGATTACGTTGCCCAAACCTATGGTCGTGATGCGGTCTCTCAAATTATCACCTTTGGCACAATGGCGGCTAAAGCGGTGGTTCGAGATGTTGCTAGGGTGCAAGGCAAGCCCTTTGGCCTTGCCGATAGACTCTCCAAACTTATTCCATTTGAAGTGGGTATGACGCTGGCGAAAGCCTGGGAGCAAGAGGAACAGCTGCGTGAATTCGTTGATTCGAGCGAAGAAGCGCAAGAAATTATGGAGATGGCCTACAAGCTTGAGGGTGTCACTCGCGGAGTAGGTAAGCACGCAGGTGGCGTCGTTATAGCGCCCACTAAGTTGACCGATTTTTCTGCGACCTATTGCGACTCNGAAGGTCAGGGGCTAGTGACTCAATATGACAAAAATGATGTTGAAGAGGCGGGTCTCGTAAAATTTGACTTTCTGGGGTTGCGCACACTTACAATTATTGACTGGGCGCTCGAGACGATCAATCGCGTAAGGGCTGAAACCGGTCAGGAGGCGCTGCATATCGAGGCGATAGATCTCGAGGACGAAGCGACCTTTGCCATGCTTAAACGCGCAGAGACAACAGCTGTTTTTCAGCTTGAGTCATCGGGAATGAAAGATCTTATTCGTCGTCTTCTACCGAGCCGTTTCGAAGATATCATCGCACTCGTTGCACTGTTCCGTCCGGGTCCTTTGCAGTCGGGCATGGTGGATGACTTTATTAATCGTAAGCACGGCCGGGCACCGCTTGCCTGGCCTCATATAGATTATCAACTTGACTCACTGCAGCCGGTTTTAGAGCCGACATACGGAATTATTCTGTATCAAGAACAGGTNATGCAGATTGCTCAGGTGATGGCAGGTTATACCCTTGGCGGTGCTGACATGTTACGCCGGGCAATGGGTAAGAAAAAACCGGAAGAGATGGCGAAACAGCGGCACTCGTTTATCGAAGGTGCTAGCGCACAGGGTATTGATGAAGCACTGTCGGGTAATATATTCGACCTGGTCGAAAAATTCGCAGGTTATGGCTTTAACAAGTCCCACTCAGCTGCGTATGCACTGGTATCCTATCAGACCGCATGGCTGAAAACCCACTACCCGGCCCCATTCATGGCTGCGGTTATGTCTTCTGATATGCAGAACACCGATAAGGTAGTCACCTTCATCGAAGAGTGTCGGCAGATGAAATTGGATGTTCTATTACCTGATGTCAATCTATCGGAATTCAAATTTACTGTGAGTCCATCCAATCAGGTTGTATACGGTTTGGGTGCGGTAAAAGGTGTGGGTGAGGGGCCTGTTGAGGGGATTATGGCCGCCCGTGCTGAGTCTCCTTTTGTTGATCTGTTCGATTTCTGCAAGCGCGTTGGTACTAAGCGCCTGAATAAACGGGTGCTTGAATCCTTAGTTCGATGCGGTGCCCTTGACACATTAGGCCCCAACCGTGCAGTGCTATGGGCATCTATTTCGGCCGCCTTGCAAGCGGCTGATCAGAGTGCTCGCAATCAAGATGCAGGCATGATTGATCTGTTTGGCGGTGAGCCAGAACCTGAGCATGCTGATCCCTATCATAACTTTATGCGTGTGCGCGATTGGAGCGATAAAGAGCGTTTGCAGGGCGAAAAGGAGACGCTAGGTCTCTATGTTACTGGTCACCCTATTGATGAGTATGAACGAGAGTTGCGCAACTTTGTGAGCCGCAAGTTAGTCGAGTTACAGCCAGCAAGAGGGCGCAGCCAAAAAATGGCCGGCCTTATTGTTGACCTAAGGCTTAAGAAAACCAAACGCGGCGACACGCTCTGTTTTGTCACCCTAGATGATCGCTCTGCTCGACTCGATATCACCTTGTATGGCGATGTCTATGAGTCGTCGCGTCGTATGATTGCGAAGGATCAGGTAATTGTTGTGGAAGGTGAAGTCGCTCAGGACGACTACAACGGCGGGTTAAAAGTGCGTGCGCAACAGGTGTTGAGTGTTGCAGATGCGCGTATTCGCTTCGCTGAAAAACTCGTTATTAGTTGTGCTGATGCTCAGCTTAAGGCCAGAGATCTAAATCAACTGGCCCTAACCTTAGGCCGCTTTAAGCCGTTACAACAGGGTATTCCGGTGGAGATTGCCTACAACTGCGATGCCGCAAAAGGGCGTCTACGTTTAGCGCCAAGCTGGAGTGTGGTTCCCCAAGATGATTTGATTCTGGCGCTTAAAGAGCAGTTTGGAGATCCCAGTGTTAAACTTGAGTACGCCAACTGATTTAATATTCATTCATCAGAGTGGGGGTCACGCACTGGTGTCTGTACGATCCAAAAGGTAGAATCTACTTAAATTATCAGTCGATAAATTAGAAGTTGTCATAATGAATCCTAATTACCTGGAGTTCGAGCAGCCGATCGCTGAGCTCGAAGCCAAAATAAACGAGCTACGCCATGTTGGTGAAGATAACGCCGACCTGAATCTGTCAGACGAAGTTGCTCGCCTAGAGGGTAAAAGTCGTTCGCTTACCCAATCTATTTTTTCTGACCTGAGCGCTTGGCAGATTTCTCAATTAGCACGCCATCCTAAACGCCCGTATACCCTAGACTACATCAAACTGATATTTGACGAGTTTGAGGAGCTGCACGGTGATCGTCATTTTGCTGATGATAGTGCACTTGTGTGCGGTATTGCTCGCCTAGACGGACAGCCTGTTGCTGTTATTGGTCATCAGAAAGGCCGTGAAGTTAAAGAGAAGGTACGCCGTAATTTTGGTATGCCGCGTCCGGAGGGTTACCGCAAAGCTCTACGCATTATGGAGATGGCAGAGCGTTTTAAAATGCCTGTTCTCACCTTTATTGATACCCCGGGTGCCTACCCAGGTATTGATGCTGAGGAGCGTGGTCAATCGGAGGCTATCGCCTTTAACCTAGCAAAGATGTCGCAATTAAAGACGCCAATAATATCAACTGTCATTGGTGAGGGTGGGTCTGGAGGCGCGCTAGCAATTGGTGTCTGTGATGAGCTTGCTAATGCTGCAATACTCAACCTACTCGGTTATTTCTCCTGAAGGTTGCGCCTCTATTTTGTGGAAGAGCGCCGAACGTGCATCGGATGCAGCCAAAGCGATGGGGATTACATCTGAACGACTCAATGAGCTTGGCTTGGTTGATCAGATAGTACCAGAGCCGCTTGGTGGCGCTCATCGTGATCCATCATTGATGGCTGCAAGTCTTAAACAGCATTTACAAGCCGTATTGCAGCGCCTGCAAACGCTGGATACCGACGAACTTGTCGAGCAGCGTTACCAGCGAATTATCTCTCTGGGCGCTATCGGCCGCTAATGAATCAAGGCGCTGTCGCAGATGCAGTGTATAAACTGCGGCAGCTGCTTTCGCAATACCCCTCCTCAGCCCGTATATGGGTAGGCTTAAGTGGTGGTCTAGACTCCAGCGCGCTTCTATGGCTGCTCGCTAAAAACGTTGATAGGGAGCGCATCACAGCCCTACATATAAACCACAATCTTCAAGCGATCTCTGGGCAATGGGTTACGCACTGTCGTGAGTTGAGCGTCGAGTTAGGGGTGCGTTTTCAGTCAATCAATGTGTCGCCAGACTCAAGTTCGGAGGAGTCAGCCCGCAATGCGCGCTATAACGCTTTTGAATCTGTCTTAGATGTTGGCGATCTACTGCTGTTAGGCCATCACAGAGGCGATCAGGCCGAAACGTTGATCATGCGTCTTTTTCGAGGCAGTGGCGTACATGGGTTAGCAGCAATGCCTGAGTCGAGACCCTTAGGCAAAGGCGTCTTGTTAAGACCTTTGTTAGCGATTCCTCGTCATGAGTTGACTCAGATCGTACAAGATGCCGAGCTAGACTGGATCGATGATCCGACCAATTCACAAAGTGACTATTTACGAAATTGGACGCGTCTAGAGTTAGGGCCGCTTCTATTTAAGCGTTGGCCGCAGTGGGAGAAGCAGCTTTCGCGCCTTGCTGCACACTTTACTGAGGTCGCTCAGCTTAATAGCGATCTAGCGCTAATCGATGCCGGTGGCCGTTTTGTTAATCCCCAACCCATAGCCCTCAGGTCGCTTCCCAAGTATCGACTTAGCAATTTGATTTACGCTTGGTTACGTCATTTTAAGCTGCAACCGAGCTCACAGGCTCAGATTGAAGAGATCGCCAGGCACATATTGACTAAAGATGATTCGGCAGCCGGCCAGTGGCTCGTTGATGGTGTCTTGATTCATCTCTATCAGCAAAAGTTATG
>JGI26082J51739_10001844_pt1 | contig 13109 bp, 12 predicted proteins | sample SaaInl5LU_22_DNA_FD_51739 | JGI IMG/M metagenome (IMG submission 51739)
CACTAGGCGGGCACCCGCCGCGACACCTCGCGCAGCAGCACCAGCTCTTCTGCGGTCGTCGGATGCACCGCAATCGTCTTATCGAGGTCGTCTTTGGTTGCCCCCATGGTCACGGCCACTGCGAGCGCTTGGATAATTTCGGGGGAGTCATCACCCAACATGTGCACGCCNAGAACGCGATCAGTCGCATCGTCAACAATGACCTTGATCGCCGTTTTCGTAATCCCCCCGGCAAAGGCGACTTTCATTGGGCGAAACTCTGTCTCGTAAATACGCAATGCGCCAAAGGCTTCATGCGCGGCGGCCTCGGTCAGACCCACCGTACTCAGTGGCGGCATGGTGAAGGTAGCCGTGGCGACTGAGCCATGGTCGACTGTGCGGCGGGTGCCGGTAAAGAGGTTGTCCACTAGCGCGCGACCTTCGGCAATCGCAACGGGTGTGAGCGCCATGCGGTTGGTAACGTCGCCTACCGCGTAGACATTGGCTACCGAGGTCTCGCTCCACGCGTTCACGGCAATGGCACCGTCGGCGTTGAGGTCAACGCCTAAGGCCTCCAACCCCAGTCCTGCCACATTCGGGCTGCGGCCTGTCGCGTTTAACACCGCGTCAAAGGTGTGCGTCGCGTCGCCTGCACAGACCACCGTGGTGTCACCCGTGCGCGCCACGCTGCGCAACGCGCTGTGGCCCATGAGTGTGATTCCCTGGGCCGTCAAGGCCTCGGCGAGCTTCACGCGCATGCTCTCGTCGAAGCCGCGCAGTGGTAAGTGATCACGGTAAAAAACAGTGACTTCAGAGCCCAAGCCCTGCATGATGCTCGCAAATTCCAGCGCGATATAACCCGCGCCCAACACACCCAAACGCTTAGGTATGGCGTACAAATCCAGAATATCGTCTGACGTCATCGCTTGCTCAATGCCGGGCACAGCATGGCGATTGGCGCGCCCCCCGGTGGCAATCAGTATGCGTTTGGCCGCTAACGCATGGTCACCATCAACCAACACGGTCTGTGCATCACGCACCGTCGCATTGCCTCGGAACACCGTCACGCCGCTGTTCTCCAGCATTCGGCTGTAAATGCCTTCCAAGCGGTCAATTTCTACGCGCTTGTTGGCCTGCCACGTGGCCATGTTGAATTGCGCACCCGACACGTCCCACCCATAAGGCCCTGCTTCGGCCAACTCGCGTCCAAACTTGGCGGCATACATCATGAGTTTTTTGGGCACGCACCCACGAATCACGCAGGTGCCGCCCAAGCGATCGCGCTCAATCAGTGCCACCTTGGCGCCGTGCGCAGCCGCTCGCCTAGCGGACGCCACGCCGCCAGAGCCGCCACCAATGACGACGAGATCGTAAGGGGCATTTACGGGGTCTAATGAAACGGCAGGGGATGTGGTCACGTTGGCTCCTAATACAAGGCACCGCAAATGCGGCGCAGAGCCCAAACTTTACACCAGCACCCAATCTCTCATCAGGGCGATCACTTGTTGGGGTGCATCCCGATGAGGGTCATGACCGCCCTCCGGAATCAACAGCGTTTCAAACCGGCTGGCGTGTAACGCGGCCTGACGCAAGGCATCCACCTGAGCCACCGTCCCATACGGGTCTTTCAGCCCTTGCACCGCCAAAATCGGCACCGCGAGCGCGGCCATGTCTGGGGACATATTCCATGACGCAAACTCAGGTCGCAGCCAAACCCCCGCCCACCCTTCAAAGGCCGATGCCGGATTGGGGTGAAACTTAGCCAATCGGGTGGCGAGCGGACCCGCATCAAACGCAGCACGCGCGGCGTGGATGCTCGCCAGTGTGATCGGCTCCACAAAAAGATGCGGCGACATCGCCACCACCCCCGCGTAGGTGTGCGGTGCATCCGCATCAGCGGCGGCGCACAGCGCAATGCTGGCGCCATCGGAGTGACCGACTAACCACACGTCTCGCGTGCTCGGATCAACACCACAGGCACGCAGGAAGGCGGGTAACACCACCTTGGCTTGGTGCCACATAAAGTCAACGGGCCACTGCTCTTGCGGTGCTCTTGGGGTGGCATAGCCGTAGCCAGGACGTGAGAACGCCACGCACTCGACACCCAATGCCTGCGAAACGTCTTGCGGAAATCCGCGCCACATATCCACGCAACCCAAACCCTCATGCAAGAAAACCAACAGGGGATTGGCCTTGCTGGCGGCTGACGCGCGGCCTATTTGCTGCGGTAGATAACGCGCAACGGGTACCGCCACGTCTTCTCCGCCATAGCCCACACCCGCCAAGCTGACGCGCGGTAAGTCGGCTTCTTGTCTTCGTGCCGTGCTAGCGGGTGGCGTCACGACCGTCACGCATTCGCAGCACGCAAACGGAAGCGTTGGATTTTTCCCGTTGCCGTCTTAGGAAGCTCTTTGATGAACTCAATCTGACGCGGATACTTATAGGGCGCTAATCGCTCTTTCACAAAGGCCTGCAAGGCCTCGGCCTCCACGTGTGCCCCGTCTTTAACGACCACGTAGGCCTTCACGCGCGTTAAGCCGTTCTCATCCGGCACGCCGATAACCGCAGCCTCCAGCACGGCAGTGTGTTGCACCAGCGTGGCCTCCACCTCAAAGGGCGACACGTAAATACCACTCACCTTCAGCATGTCATCTGATCGCCCTGAATAGGTATAGGTGCCGTCTGCGTTGCGCACGTATTTGTCACCACTCTTGACCCATGCCCCTTGAAACGTCTCGCGCGATTTTTCGCGGTTTTCCCAGTAAACCATCGCGGCGCTCTCACCCGATACGAACAGGTCACCGACCTCGCCGTCCGCCACCTCTTGGCCATCATCCCCGCGCAAAGAGATGGCGTAACCCGGAACGGGCCACCCGGTGGTACCGTAACGCACATCGCCTGGTCGATTAGATAAATAAATATGCAACATCTCCGTCGAGCCAATGCCATCCACAATTTCCACCCCGAAGTGGGCCGTGAATCGCTCTCCTAAGTCAGCAGGCAACGCCTCTCCGGCGCTAGACGCCAGACGCAACGCCACCGCCTCTTTCGCGGGGAGGTTGGGTGAGGCGAGCATGCCAGCAAACCCGGTGGGCGCGCCAAAAAAGAGGGTCGGTTTCTTCTCTAGCCACCGTTTGAACACCGCATCTGGCGTGGGGCGTTCTGCCATAAGCACCACGCTGGCGCCCACGGCAAATGGGAAGGTGAGCGCATTGCCCAAGCCGTAAGCAAAAAATAACTTCGCTGCCGAGAAGCACACGTCATCTTCGCGCATCTGCAGAACACCCTTGCCGTATAGCTCTGAGGTCCAGTACGGGTTCGCGTGACTGTGTACCGTACCTTTAGGGCGTCCAGTTGAGCCCGATGAGTACAACCAAAACCCGGGTGAGTCTTGGCTGGTGTTCGCNGCGTTTGATAACGAGGTTTGNGCCGGCATCCATTCACCAAAGTCACTCACCTGCGACACCCCCGTCTCTTTAATCGCCTGCATTAACCCGGCAGCGTCAAGGCGGTGCGCCTGCGGACTGGTTTCGGGGTGCGACACCAGCACCAAGTCAACCTCGTGCGTGCATGTCGATAAGGCGTCTAGCAATACCGGCATCAGCGCACCTGACACGGCAACGGCGCGGGACCGACTATGCGTCAAAACGTACGCAAGGTCATCGGCAGTGAGCAAGGTGTTGGAGGCCACCGGCACCACCCCCGCGAACATACAGCCCAAGAAGGTCACCGGCCAATCGCAAACGTCCTGCATGAAGATCAGCACACGCTCTTCTCTGCGCACCCCGGCGCCGATTAATCCGCCCGCAATACGCCGTGATTTGGCGTCTAACTTGCCATAAGTGAGTTGTCCAAAATCGCAGGTCACTGCGACCTTTTCTGCGCGGTGTGCGTTGACCGTAAAGACGTGCTGGGCGTAATTAAAACGCGGCCCGATTGTTTCGCAATCGCCCAAGTCGTCTGGCAGGCGGGGGGCCGTGGCGTTACTAGATCGGTGATCCGACATATTTGTTTCTCTCCGAGATTTGCGTTAGCATGATGTATCGTTCTTGTTGTCTTCTGATTTTTCGTGCAACATGAAATATTTTGCTCATATTTAACCCCGCGTCAAGCACGTAAAAACCCGTATGTCCACCCAACAGCTAGACACGCCCGCTGACGAGGAAAGACGCAACCAGTATCTGCTCTCGCTGGGGAGCCGCGTCAGGGGTTTGCGCTCGCAGCGCGGCCTGACGCGCAAGGCCGTGGCGCAGGCGGCGGGCATTTCCGAGCGGCACTTGGCCAACCTAGAGTTGGGCACTGGCAACGCGTCGGTGTTGGTGTTACTGGACGTGGCGCATGCCTTGCAATGCACCATGGCCGAGCTGGTGGGCGACGTCACCACCAGCACGCCTGAGTGGCTGATGTTGCGCGACCTCTTGTCCCCACTTGATGAGGCATCACTGGCGCGGGTTCGCGTCGCCGCCGCCTCGTTGCTGGGACAATCGCACGACCCCGGCGCCCGTGGGCAACGCATTGCGCTGCTTGGCTTACGCGGTGCGGGCAAAAGCACGCTTGGCGCACGTTTGGCAGCGGCACTGCAATGCCCGTTCACGGAGTTGAGTCACGAAGTAGAGGAGATGGCGGGCTGCCAACTCTCAGAAATTCAGGCGCTATATGGTCTCAACGCCTACCGACGCTACGAACAGCGCGCCCTGGCGCAAACCATTGAGCGCCACACGGCCGTCGTCATCGCCACGCCCGGCGGCTTGGTCTCTGACCCAACGGCCTTTAACCAACTGCTGAGCCAATGCACCACCATTTGGTTGCAAGCGACGCCTGAAGACCACATGGGCCGCGTCATGGCACAAGGTGACACCCGCCCCATGCAAGCCAACCCAGAGGCGATGGACGACTTGAAACGCATTTTGACGGGTCGCACCGCGTTTTATAGCAAGGCGCAGTTTGTCGTGAACACCAGCGCCCAGTCGCTTGAGCAGACCTTTGCGCAGCTGCTGTCCGTCGTGCGGACACAGGTCACGCCCCTTTAGCCTCCCCGGGAACAAAGGGTAAACCCCTAATTATCGATGTTGCACTATTGTGCATGCGTATGCATAATAATTCCATTCCGTTAGGAGATAGAACGCATGAACGCGATGAATGACTTGTCGACCACGCCCCGCGTGGACTACCAAACCAACCCGGCCAATTACCAACACTGGGCCTTGACCGTAACGGTGACGTAGCCACCTTGGTGGCCGACTTCAATGAAGACGGCGGCCTGCGACCCGGCTACAAGCTGAAGCTGAACAGCTACGACTTAGGCGTTGACATTGAGTTGTATGACGCCGTCAACCGCATTCGCTTTGAGCACCCACAGGTGCGCGTCGTCGTGATGACCAGTGCCAAAGACCGCATCTTTTGCTCAGGCGCAAACATCTTCATGCTGGGTGTCTCCAGCCATGCGTGGAAGGTCAACTTCTGCAAGTTCACCAACGAAACACGCAACGGCCTAGAAGACTCGTCGGAACACGATGGTTTGAAGTTTTTAGCTGCGGTGAACGGCGCTTGCGCGGGTGGCGGCTATGAGTTAGCGCTGGCGTGCGATGAAATTTTGCTGGTCGATGATCGCTCGTCGGCGGTGAGCTTGCCCGAGGTGCCGCTGTTGGGCGTTTTGCCAGGCACTGGCGGCTTGACCCGGATTACCGACAAGCGACATGTGCGCCATGACTTGGCGGATATTTTCTGCACCGTAGCGGAAGGCGTGCGGGGGCAGAAGGCGAAGGACTGGCGGTTGGTGGATCACATCGCCAAGCCAGCCAAGTTCCAAGACGCCATCGCAGAAAAGTCCGCCGCACTTGCGCAGAGCAGCACACGGGACGTCAGCGCCAAAGGCATTGTGATCAGCGCATTGACGCGCGAGATCACGGAAGACCGATTAGCCTACAACACCGTTACCGTTGACATCGATCGCGCCAAGCGCCAAGCCGTTTTTACCATCATGGGTCCCAGCGCTGACCTGCCGCGCACGCCTGAGGCGATACAGGCAGCAGGCGAAAACTTCTACCCCTTGGCGATGGCGCGCGATCTCGAAGACGCCATTTTGAGCATGCGCACCAACGAACTGGACATTGGCACATGGGTCATCAAAACCAGTGGCGACGCGCAAGCGGTGTTGGCAATGGACGAGGTGTTGGCTGCCAACAAGGACTTCTGGTTGGTGCGTGAAACCATCGGCCTGTTGCGCCGCACCTTTAGCCGCATAGACGTCTCTTCACGAAGCTTGTTTGCGCTCGTCGACAAGGGGTCTTGTTTTGTCGGTAGTTTGCTGGAATTGGCGTTGGCCTGCGACCGCATCTACCACTTGGCCTTACCTGACGACAGCGACGCACCACGCATTGCGACCACCGAGGCCAATCAATCGTGGTATCCGATGGCTAGCGCGCAAACCCGCCTGCAACGTCGCTTCTACGAAGAGGCCGCTCCATTGGCCGCCGTGCAAGCCAAGCAAGGGGAACTGCTAGACGCCGACGCCGCCTTTGCCCTGGGCTTGGTCACCATGAACCCGGACGACATCGACTGGGATGACGAGGTGCGCATCGCCCTAGAAGAGCGTGCGGCCATGTCACCTGACGCCCTAACGGGTATGGAGGCCAACCTGCGCTTCAACGGCAAAGAAACCATGTTCACCCGTGTATTTGGCCGCCTAACGGCTTGGCAAAACTGGATCTTCCAGCGACCCAATGCGGTGGGAGAAAAAGGCTCATTGAAAGTTTATGGCAAAGGCGACAAGGCCGTCTTTGACTGGAATCGTGTCTAACATTTTTTAATTTGGAGAACACCACTATGTCCGGAATCAACTACAGCGAAAAAATTCCTAACAACGTTAACCTCGGTGAAGACCGCACCCTGCAACGCGCTTTGGAGCAATGGCAACCCAACTTCGTGAGCTGGTGGGACGACATTGGGCCTGAGGGCTCCACCGACAGTGATGTGTATTTGCGCACGGCCGTTAGCGTTGACCCACAGGGTTGGGCGCAGTTTGGGCACGTCAAGATGCGCGACTACCGTTGGGGCATTTTCTTGAACCCCGCCAAGGAAGAGCGCACCATCGACTTTGGTGACCACAAGGGCGAGAAGGCATGGACGGACGTGCCTGGCGAATACCGCGCCAACCTTCGCCGGATTATTGTGACCCAGGGTGACACCGAGCCCGCATCGGTTGAGCAACAGCGTCACTTGGGCTTAACCGCTCCCAGCATGTATGACTTGCGAAACCTCTACCAAATTAACGTGGAAGAAGGCCGGCACTTGTGGGCAATGGTTTACTTGTTACACAAGCACTTTGGCCGTGATGGCCGAGAAGAAGCCGATGCCCTGCTAGAGCGCCGCAGCGGCGATGAGGACAACCCACGTATCTTGGGCGCCTTCAATGAAACGACGCCCGATTGGTTGAGCTTCTTTATGTTCACCTACTTCACCGATCGCGACGGTAAGTTTCAATTGGCTGCGTTAACCGAGTCTGCTTTCGATCCCTTGGCGCGCACCACCAAGTTCATGCTGACCGAAGAGGCGCACCACATGTTTGTGGGCGAGAGTGGCGTATCGCGCACCATTCAGCGCACCGCACAGGTCATGAACGAGCTCAAGACCGACGACGTGAACAAGCTGCGCGCAGCCGGGGTGATTGACTTGCCTACCCTTCAGCGTTACCTCAACTTCCACTTCAGCGTCACCATTGACTTATTCGGCGCAGACGAGTCAAGCAATGCAGCCACGTTCTACAGCACGGGCTTGAAGGGCCGATACGAAGAGGGCAAGCGAGACGATGACCACGTCTTAAAGGACAAAACCTACCCCGTACTGATCGCCAAGGATGGCGGGCTAGAGACCAAAGAAGTGCCCATGCTCAATGCGCTCAATGAGGTCTTGCGCGATGACTACATCAAAGACAGCGTGGCCGGCGTCGAACGTTGGAATAAGGTATTGACCAAAGCGGGCATCCCATTTCAACTGCGCGTCCCCCACAAGGCCTTTAACCGAAACATCGGTGCCTTGAAAGGGGCGAACGTCACACCAGCAGGTGAAGTGGTGAGCGACGCTGAGTGGAAGGGGCGCGCAGGCGAGTGGCTACCCTCCAACGAAGACCGTGCGTTCGTTGCGAGCCTCATGGGACGTGTTGTGGAGCCAGGTAAGTTTGCAAACTGGATCGCACCACCAGCGATGGGCGTGAATCGCATGCCCATCGAGTTCGACTACGTTCGCTTTAACTAAATCCCTTGCGCCATGTCTGACCTCGCCGAAACCACCGTTATCAATCAGCATCTGATTGATCCAGAGATTTGCATTCGTTGCAACACCTGTGAGGCCACCTGCCCCATTGGTGCGATCACGCACAATGATCTCAACTACGTGGTGGATGCGAGCAAGTGCAATAGCTGCATGGACTGCATCTCCCCCTGCCCCACCGGCTCCATAGACAACTGGCGGCAAGTGCTGCGCGAGCAAGCCTACTCGGTGGACGATCAGCTCACGTGGGATGAGCTACCCGAACAGGGCGAGTTGGCAGCGACCGATGTGGCCGCGCCGTCGCCCAACACAAGCGGGGGCGGGAGCGTTGGGGCGACCATTGCGCCCAAGTCAGCCGCACAGCCGCAAACGCTGTTGTTTGGGCCATCGGCTGCCACGCCTTATGCACGAGCCACGGTAGTGGGCAACCACCGCGTGACCGATGTGGGCCATGACTACGACACGCACCACATCGTTCTGGACTTTGGTGAGACACACTTCCCGGTTTTAGAGGGCCAGTCTTTGGGCATATTGGCACCCGGGGTCGATGCCGCAGGACGGCCGCACCACGCGAGGCAGTATTCCATTGCCAGCCCGCGTCATGGGGAGCGTCCGGGCTATAACAACCTGTCCATCACCGTCAAACGGGTACTCGAGGACCACGCGGGGAATCCCGTGCGAGGCGTTGCGTCTAACTACTTGTGCGATGCCGCGGTAGGCGACACCGTGCAAGTCGTGGGCCCGTTTGGCAGCAGCTTTCTCATGCCCAACCATGCGAATAGCCACCTTGTGATGATTTGCACGGGGACAGGTAGTGCGCCTATGCGGGGCATGACCGAATGGCGCCGGCGCCTCTTGCATGCCGGCACCTACGAAGGGGGCGAGCTACACCTGTTTTTTGGCGCGCGCTCTAAGGCCGAGTTGCCCTACTTCGGCCCACTTAAAAAATTACCGTCCGAATTTATCACCACGCACCTAGCGCTATCGCGCGAGCCCGATCAGCCCAAGCAATACGTGCAAGATGTGATGCGGGCTCAAGCCCCAGAGCTGGCGCGCTTAATGGCAGACCCCCATGCGTATTTCTACGTCTGTGGTCTAAAGGCAATGGAAGAAGGCGTGCTCACCGCCATGGCGGACATCTGCGCGGCGCACCAATTGGACTGGGCACAGGTTGCTGGCGACATGAAGCGCGACGCTCGCTTACACCTAGAAACCTACTAAACTGGCACTAGGCACACACCCGCTTGACACCGAAGCCAACGCCGCATGCACCCCAACACCCCACGTACACCGCACACCCCCGCAAGCGACCCGTCGCCTGTGCCGCGCCGTATCGACCAACTACTCGATAGCTACGCCGAGAGCCATCAACACCCCACGAACAAGCTAATTCATTGGGTATGTGTCCCTGCGATTACCTGGTGTGTGTTGGTGGGGTTTTATTTACTCCCTTACCCCGAGGCAATGGGGCAGGCCAGTGGCATGAACTGGATGTGGATTTTTTTGGCGTTCAGTCTCACCTACTACATGCGTCTGTCTAAGCCGTTGACCATGGGGTTTTTAGTCGTTGTGACGGTCTGCGTCGCGTTGATCGGTGGCTACGAAGCGCTGTATGCCCACACACAGACGCTATCACTCGGAAGCTTCGCCGCACTTGTATTTGTGCTTGCGTGGATTGGGCAATTTATCGGACACCGCATAGAAGGCAAAAAGCCTTCGTTTTTACAGGACCTACAGTTTCTCTTGATCGGTCCGGCTTGGCTGCTGCACTTCATTTACAAAAAGTGGGGCATCCGCTACTAACGCCCCAAAAGGCAGCGGCGCGGCGCGCGTAGAGACCTAGTCGAAGAGGTTAGCGAAGAAGCCCACACTTGCAGGCGTCGTGACCAAGCGGCGAACGCGCCGATCGCTGTCGTCGGGCAACTTATCTAGAAAGCCCCGCTCGACCAGCTCATCAATGCTGCGAGAGACGCTGAGCGGCGAAAAGCCAGCGGCATTTTTATGAATATCGGCCACAGTCAAGTGCCCGCCGCCTTCCTGCATCGCTACCTGCACATTGAGCATCACCATCAAAGGCAAGACGGACTGACGTCCGTCCGCACTTTTTTGACGGACAATTTTTTCGTGAGTCATTTGTAGCGCTAATGGGCTATAGTTTTTCCATTAACTCCGACCATTGTGATTCAAAACCACTATCTTAATTTTGCATAATTAGTAGCTATATTTATGGTATCGGTTGACAGGCGAAACGACAGCGACAACGCCTGATCGTACGGTGTCTACGATACCCGCGGCGGCGGTACGCACACGCGTGCAAGCGTGCAAGCGCTGGTTATTCGACGGTAACGGACTTGGCTAAATTTCTTGGCTTATCAACGTCCGTTCCCTTGGCGCATGCTGTGTGATACGCCAACATCTGCAAGCACCACGTGAAGCAAGGGACTTAAAACGCCGTAGTGCTCGGGCATATTTATAACGTGTACGTGTTCGCTGGACTTGATGCGGCTATCGCCATCCGCCAGCACATACAACACACCACCCCGCGCGCGAACCTCTTGCATATTACTTTTCAGTTTTTCCAAAAGTTGGTCATTCGGTGCCACCGTCACCACGGGCATGGCTTCGGTAACCAACGCCAAGGGGCCGTGCTTTAGCTCCCCGCTGGGTACGCCTCCGCATGGATATAGCTAATTTCTTTTAGCTTGAGCGCACCCTCCAAGGCGATGGGATAGTGCAGCCCGCGCCCCAGAAATAAGGCGTTGTCCATGCGCGCAAAATCTTGGGACCACGCAATGACTTGAGGCTCTAAAGCCAAGACATCTTGTAACGCGCTAGGCAGATGACGCATTGCCTTCAAGTGCGCCGCCTCGTCCGCTGCGCTCAAGCGGTTGTTGGCTTGCGCCAAGGCCAACGTCAATAAAAACAAACCCGCTAGCTGTGTCGTAAACGCCTTGGTGGACGCCACGCCAATTTCCACACCGGCCCGCGTGATGTAGGCTAACTTGCACTCGCGCACCATGGCCGACGTTGCGACATTACAGATCGTCAGCGTGTGGTGCATGCCCAGTGACTGGGCGTGGCGCAAGGCGGCTAATGTGTCTGCCGTTTCGCCACTTTGACTCAACGTGACGACCAGGGTTTTAGGGTGCGGCACACTCGTGCGGTAGCGGTACTCGCTTGCCACTTCGACCTGCGTCGGTAGCCCCGCAATGCCCTCCAACCAGTACTTGGCAACGCAACCGCTGTAATAGCTGGTGCCACAGGCCAAGATCAGAACGCGGTCTACGTCCTGAAAGGTGGCGTGCGCATTCTCCCCAGGCGCGGGCTGCGTGACACCGTCAAACAGCTCAGGAACAATACCTTCTACGCCTTCAAGCGTGTCGGCAATTGCGCGCGGCTGTTCAAAAATTTCCTTTTGCATGTAATGCCGATAAGGCCCCAACTCGGCGGCACCACTGTGGGCGTGCACCGTTTTAACGGGCCGCTGCACCGNGCGTTGTTGTGCGTCNAGCACCCANTGCTTGCCCAACTGCAGGTCAACGCGATCGCCCTCTTCGAGGTAAACAATTTGATCGGTCACGCCTGCTAACGCCATGGCATCACTCGCAAGAAATTGCGCCTGCGTGTCCTGTGGGCTGCCGATACCCAGCACCAACGGCGAGCCCAACCGGGCGCCAACCACGCGGTGCGGCTCGTCTTTATGGAANGCGGCAATCGCGTAAGCACCCTGTAACTGCGCCACCGTTGCTTGCAAAGCGTCAAACAAATCACCGTCGTAGAGCGAGTCAAGCAAGTGGGCGATCACNTCGGTGTCGGTCTGGCTGCTAAAGACGTAGCCCTTGNCTTGCAAGGCGGCACGCAGTTCGTCGTGGTTTTCAATGATGCCGTTGTGCACCAAGGCAATTCGCCCCGAGCGCTCAGGGGCATCATCTCCCGCATTGATGCCCGGGCCGTGACTGAAATGCGGATGGGCGTTGTGTACCGCTGGCGCGCCATGCGTGGCCCAGCGGGTATGCGCGATGCCCGTGCCACTCGCTAGTTGTGTGCGCTCAATTTGCGTCAGTAAGTCGGCGACGCGCGCCGTACTGCGACTACGCTTTAGGCCGCCCGCATAGACGGCGACGCCGCAGGAGTCATAGCCGCGGTACTCCAAGCGCTGTAAGCCTTGAACCAAAACGGGAACAATGTTGCCCGAAGAAACCGCGCCAACGATGCCACACATAGGAGACCCTTCGCAAATAAGCCACAAACAGCGCCAAGTGTAGACAGTACGAAGAGAAATTTGCGCTTCATTTTTTATCTATTTTTGATTTTTTATTTCTCATTTGTTATAACTTGAAATAAATGACCATAGATATTACTTTTTAGATTAAATAAATCATGCTTGACCACACCGATGTCGCTATTTTGGATGTTTTACAACGCGACGCAGACATTACGAACGCCAAGCTCGCGCGACAGATCGGTGCCTCACCCGCCACCACCTTGCGGCGCGTCGCGCGTCTAAAGGCCGATGGCGTGATCACACACTACGCCGCCATCCTCAATGCCGACGCTTTAAAAGACACCATGGGAACGGGCCTGAGCGCCATCATCGAAGTCAGTCTTGACGTTCAAAGCGAGGAGCACATGCTGCGTTTTGAACAAGCCGCATGCGCTGACGCCAACGTACTGCAGTGCTATCGCACCAGCCCCGGGCCTGACTTTGTGCTGATTATTTACGTCAACGACATGCCCGCCTACCTCGCACTGGCACAACGCCTCTTCACAGCGCAAGCCAATGTGCGCAATGTGAAAGCATTTTTTAGCGTGAAGCGCGCCAAGTTTGGCACCGCCTTACCGTTACCCACCGCCACCGCCAC
>JGI26082J51739_10001853_pt1 | contig 13063 bp, 9 predicted proteins | sample SaaInl5LU_22_DNA_FD_51739 | JGI IMG/M metagenome (IMG submission 51739)
ACGGTGCCGTCGAGTCCGACGATTGGCTCAACCGTTAAACCCTCTGTGTCCATATCTACCAAAATAAAACTGATTCCAGCCTGCGGGCGCCCTTCTTTTGAGGTTCTAACCAAGCAGAAAATGCGATTTGAGTGCTGGGCGTAGCTCGTCCAAATCTTCGAGCCGTTGATAATGTAATCGTCACCGTCGCGCACCGCAGATGTCATAAGCGCGGCTAAATCGGATCCGGCACCCGGTTCGGAGTAACCCTGACACCAGACATCATCTCCGGCCAGCATGCGCGGCAGGTAGTAGCTTTTCTGTTCCTCGGAGCCATAGCGAATCAGCATTGGCCCAAGCATCTGAAGGCCCATCGCCAGCAGCGCGGGCGCGTTGGCCAACTTGCATTCTTCTTGGAAAATATAGCGCTGGCTCAGTGTCCAACCAGTGCCGCCATATTCGAGGGGCCAGTCGGGGGCGATCCACCCTTTTTTGTGCAAAATTTTATGCCACGCCATGGTGGCGTCAAAATCGGCAAATACACTTGTCATAAGCTCGCCAGCCCGGCGAATTTCCGGCGTCAATGATTGCGCTAAAAACGCTCTTACTTCATCGCGAAATGCACTGTCGCTCATAGTTTGTCTCTTATTAACGCCGTTAACCTGATTTGCTTTAAACAATCTAACTTGTTTTTATTTTATTGTGATACCGCCATATTTGCAATGGTACAGGGGCAAACTAGGCCTGCAATATGCGTAAATTGTATTGTTATTTCGCCTCGACGAGAGTCTTGACCTTGAAGCGCAAGACATCTTTGCGCACCTTGCCTGAGGCTGTCTTTTCAAGCTCGTCGCAAAGCTCAATTCTCTGCGGCCACTTTTGTTTGGCCAAGCCACTCTTTTCAAAAAACAGTGTCAAATCTGCCAGCGTGATAACCGCAGCATTTTTAGTTACAAGACAGGCGCAGACGCCCTCACCGAGTCGAGGGTGAGGCATTGCCACGACAGCAGCTTCGCTGATCAGCGCATGCTGGTGCAGAACATCTTCTATCTCACGGGCGGAAATATTCTCGCCACCGCGAATAATGATGTCTTTCTTGCGGTCTGTGATGATGATCGCGCCCTCGGCTGAGATATGCCCTATGTCACCGGTTTGAAAATAACCGTGATTATCCATCGACTGCCGAGTTTGCTCTTCTTCGCCATAGCCGAGCATCAGTGCGGGACCTTTTACCAGCAGCTCGCCATCAAGGCCCTGCGCCAAGGTGTTGCCTTCGTCATCAACAACTTTTACATCCCAGTGACTAATAAGTCCGTCCGTCGTCGCCGCAAGGTGCGCGTCTTCGGGACGAATAAAACCAACGGTGATTAGAGGCGCCTCAGTACAGCCGTAAACCCTGAATGCGCGGCAGTTTTCTAAGGTGTTGTGAACATCATGTATTAATGTAGGCGGCACAGAGGCTCCCCCACAGGCAAAAAAGCGCAGTGTGGGCAGACCGAGGGAATCTCTCTTTGCTTTTTCGACCAGCTCTTGCAAGAACGGTGTTGCGCTCACGCAACCCGTGGCGCCAATCCTTTGAATATAGGCGGCGGCTAGATCAACATCCCAACGTTCCATAAAGGCAGATTTGCAGTCACTTAGAAACGGCAACTCAATACCGTTGGCAAAACCGGTGACATGGGTCACGGGCGACGGCATGAGCATAATGTCTCGGTTATCCAACGACCAGCCTTCAATGCCATTGTCCAAGGCTCTGGCTAGAGACGTATGTGAGTGCTTTACAGCCTTAGCACGCCCAGTGGTTCCCGATGTGTACATAATGATTTTCGCTGCGCCCATCTCTCCGACGTGCTGTGGCACAGGGCTGAGATTGGCCTTAGCTATTAAATTTTCGTAGCGAAGCAACGCGCAGGTGTCACTGTCCTGGCGCACAGAGATAACGTGTGTCAGATCGGGCAATTGCGGCATTAAGCGCTCGATCATGTCCGGAAAGTCATGGCCTCGATAAACGCCGGGTATAAAGAGACAGCGAGAGCGACTATCAGCAAGAATGAACGCCAGCTCGCGATCGCGATAAATTGGGATAACCGGGTTGATAACCAACCCGAGCCAAACCGCAGCAATATCAATGGCGACCGTTTCACGCCAGTTGGGCAACTGAAAGCTAATCACATCGCCGGGCCGTAACCCTAGCTGGGTTAGCGATGCGGCTAAGGCCATCGCCTCTTCGAAGATGCTGCCATAGCGAATGTGCTCGCCGTTCTCAAGGTAGATCGCAATGTCATCAGGCGAGCGGTGCGCTTTCTCTTTGGCACAGTCGGCTAGGTTTTTAGTTCGTAGAAGCATTATTGCCCTTTATAGAAGTCGACAAGATTTGAAGCCTGATTGAGCGGTGCGATTGTTGCGCGTAAAAAATTGCGCATAAAAAATTGCGCGTAACAAAATGCGCACAACAATCTGGAGATGCATCGCTCGCAGATGACAGGCCGATACCTCAAGTTACCGTAAATCACAAAAACATACAACCGTGATTGTTTAATTAAATGGCGCTATCAATACCGCGTGAAGGGTTTACTGCGAAAAATCGGTACCCCTCGCACAAGAAGGAACTTGTACGCTTCAATTTGCAGCCTTTCTTGAGCAAACATCCATTGCTAACTAAGAATGAATTTCAGCAAACTGCCAACAACGNGCGTAGCTACCGCATTTAGCTATTTCAACGGTTAAAGCAGGACTTACCCTTCAAAACCGCGCAATCCTTATTAGAACGAGCCTTTTAACGCAACCGACGAAGTACGGTTAAAAATAGCTTGCTATTGAGGTGTTTTCATTTGTTGAAATAAGTTGAACTTTAAGAATTCAAGGGTTATATTTCATTAGACAACATAAAAAAGCAAACTCGATTGTTTTGTTTGTTGATCAAAATGAACGATATTGTCAGTGACATTACTGCATGTCTGCCATGAAATACTATAACGCTATCCTTAGGGGGATAAATAATGAGCTATCAAAAAGTCTTTAAAAAACAGTTGCTTCCCGCACTGATTGCTGTTGCTACCGTTCCACTCTTTAGCCAAACCACTCTTGCAGCAGAGTCTGCGATTACTCTAGAAGAAATCGTTGTAACTGCCCGTAAGCGTCAAGAATCAATTCAAGACGTTCCTGTTGCAGTTACTGCAATTACCCCGGGACAGCTTGAAAGAGGCTCAATTAAAAACGTAATCGACGTTGCTAAGCTGGTTCCTAACGTTGAATTGCACCAAACATCGCAGGGTTCGCACTCTCTCAGTCCATCTATCCGCGGTTTGAGCTATGACGATATCGAAAAATCCATTGAAACTACCGTTGGTGTTGCTATCGATGGCGTGTTTATGGCAAGTAACTCAGGTGCGATCTTCGATTTCTTCGATGTCGAATCAGTTGAAGTGCTTCGCGGCCCTCAGGGAACGCTCTTCGGTCGCAACACAATCGGTGGTGTGATTAACGTTCAAAGAACCGAGCCAACCGGTGAGTGGGGCGGCAAACTTGAAGCGACGTCTGGCGACGAAAGCATGACCGACCTGAAAGCCATCCTGAATATGCCTTTGGGCGACAAAGGTGGCGTGAAGATCGCCGTTAAAGACATCGAATCTAAGTCTCACATGTACAACGTGACCAACAACACTCGTCCGGACTTCCGCGACAGCCAGAGCGCGTCGATTTCTGTTAAGTACAACTTCACAGACAATACCTCCGCTGTATTGACTTATGACGACTACGATCACGACACAACTGCGCCTGACATTATCAACACATCGCCAGCAACACATGCGCTTTGTGCGGCAAACCCTGCACAAAACTGTGCGGCGGTTTCATCGGATATTTCAGCTGCGAGCGACTACAAAGTCTCTGTGCAAAAGAACCCACTCCTTGCAACATTAAAAGGTGAGAACGTAACCTTAAAGGTAACTCATCAGGGTGAAGGCTATGAGTTGAAGTACATCATGGGCACCATGGAATATGACGAATTGGCCCGACTTGGTTCTTGGGGCACCAACGGTGTGATGTTCCCAGTAGTCAGAGAACAGACTATGGAACAGCTTTCTCATGAACTTCAGTACACGTCAGACCTAGAAGGTCCAATGAACTTTGTTCTTGGTGCTTACTACATGGAAGCTGACTCTTACATCACCTCAGGTCCTATCCAGAACTTCACTGCAGACCACAGCCTAGAAGCATCGGCTCTGTTCGGTGAAGTAAACTATGACTTGAACGACACTTGGTCTTTGACTTTCGGCGCGCGTTACACCGAAGAAGACAAGTCACTGTACTCTCGTTCTTGGGCACTTTTGGACTCTGCTAACCGTGTAGCGGACAACCTTTCAGCCGCAACACTTATTGGTAAGCCTAATTTCTCCGACAACAACACAAGCTACCGCGTTGTTCTGCAGAGAGAGTTTTCTAAGGGCATGATGTATACCTCCTACGCAACTGGCTTCCGCAGCGGTGGCTTCTTCAACCGAGGCTCATCACAGTCTGAACTGCTTCCATACCAGTCAGAAGAAGTTGAAAGCTTTGAAATCGGTATGCGCAGCAACCCAACTGAGAATTCTCAGTTCAACATCACTTACTTCAATGCGGACTATACCGACAAGCAAGTACAGGTAATTGTGCCAGGTGATGACCCAGTGTGTGGCAAAGGCACTTCGGCAAACGGCGTAACCTGTTCGTTTACCCGTAACGCTGGNCAAGTAAGCATGGACGGTCTTGAAATTGAAGCTGCGTTAATGGCTACTGAAGCGCTGACACTGCGTGCTGCAATCGGCACCTTCGACGGTGGCTATGACAAGTACGATTACAACGGCGTGGACATTTCTAACAAAGCTAACCTGATGTACGCACCTGAGTTGACTGCNAGTTTGGTTGCAGAACACACATCTGAAGTAGCCGGTGGGTCACTGACCATCAACGCTAGCTACAGCTTCAAAGATGAGGTGTACACGCAAGCAGCTTGGGCGACTTACAACCCAGCCACAGGTCCAAAAGTTACCATCGACAGCTATGAGACATTTGACCTCTCTGCAACCTTCTTAAGAGACATGGGCAATGGCACGCTGAAGTTAGCGGTCTACGGCACTGATATCTTCGAAGATGGNAACCGCNTAAACCGTCGCTACGATGCTGGCAGCTTCTCATGGGCAGAAGTTGTACCAGGCCGTCAGGTCGGTGTAACACTGGGATACGAGTTCTAATACCACAGTCCCCTGGGATGGATCCCAAAAAGCGGTTGAGCTTCGGTTCAACCGCTTTTTTTTTGCGCTTAATCCACGTATAAAAGATCCGCNGGCAGNGCTCGCGCCGCTNTCGTCTGCGGGCCTTGATAGAGAACCTAAATACTAATTAGCAGGACAACGATATGACCCACCCCAGCACTGCAATACTCGATTCACAACTTAACGACGGCGTTCTGNGGCTGACCAAGCAAAACGCGGATGAGAACTATGGCATGTCGTTGGCTATGCTCGACGCACTGTCGAGGGCGTTNGACGACGCGCGTGAAAACGCTGAGATTCGCGCCATTGNTATTGACGCTGGTGGACGCGGATTCCACTCTGGCGCCATCGCCGTGACCCAGCTACAGCCGACGCTGGAGGCCCTCGGNCGAGACGACTTTCAGCGCCTTGTTCAACTAGGTCATGCGCTGGGCAAAAAGATTGCCCAATTACCCATGCCGGTAATTGCNATCGCCCGCNGCGGCGCTCTGGGTGGTGGATTGGAGTTGTTGNTGCGCAGCGACTTTATTTNCTGCCTCGAGCAATCGCGCTTTAGCTTTCCTGAAGTNACCCTTGGGTTTGTCGCTGCGTGGGGAGGAACGCAGCTCAGTGCGCGACTGATGCCATTCCGGCGCGCACAAGAGATGCTGCTGCTGGGCGAAGGGCTAACGGGGCGGCAAGCCGAAGACTATGGACTCGTCACACGCGCATTTAGCACCAATGAAGCCCTTGAAGCACACCTAGAGAGCGTTCTAACACGTTTACGCGTCTGCTCACCGGCATCGCTGCGCTGGACCAAAGAATGCCTTTACGCGGCGTGGGATGGTGCGCTCGAGATTGGCTTAGAAAAAGAGCTGGAAGCGGAGACAGAGACGATGGCCAGCGGGGACTTTCTCAAGGGGCTGGCGGCTCTCAATAGCGGTGGCAACTTTGATTACGTTGCGGGTACTACTATCGTCAAGCCGCGCCGTCAGTAACTTAAAGTTTGACCAGTTGCTTGCCGAAATTTTGTCCAGAGAACAACCCGGCCAAGGCTGTCGGGCATTGCTCGATGCCTTGTAACACGTGTTCTTTGACTTTGATCTTGCCGTCATCAACCCACTGCTTTAACTGTTCGATCGCCTGCGGATAGCGCTCAACATGATCGAGAACAATAAATCCCTCCATGTGCGATCGACGAATCACCAGTTGCATGTAGTTCTTTGGCCCCGGCGGCAACTCTGCAGTGCGATAGCCACTCGAAATTCCGCCGCAAAGAACAATGCGCGCGTGGTTGGCTAAATTGACCAATGCCAGATCGAGTATCTCTCCACCCACATTGTCGAAAAATATATTGATACTGTTTTTGCACAACTCTTTGAGGCGAGCTTCAACGGAATCGGATTTGTAATCAATCACTGCATCATAGCCAAGCTCGTCAATTAACCACTGACACTTGGCCGCGCCGCCAGCAATACCAATCACATGACAGCCCATCAATTTTGCAATCTGGCCAACAGTCGAGCCAGTGGCCCCCGCTGCTCCAGAGATCACAACGGTGTCACCCGCTTTCGGCAGACCGATATCAAGCAAACCAAAGTAGGCGGTTAAACCGGTCAGACCATAGATATGCAGTGGATATGAAATCGGCACATCTTCGGCAATTTTTTCCACAGGGAAAAGACCCGTGCCATCGCTGATAGCATACTCCTGCCAGCCAAATCCGCCCTGCAAGCGATCACCCACTTGGAATTGCCCATGCCTGCTCGCGACAACCTCTCCCACAGCCATGGAGCGCATCACTTCACCAATCGCGACCGGCGGTACGTAACTGCGAACATCGTTCAACCAGCCTCGCTGAGCAGGCTCAAACGAGAGGTAATGGTTTTTTACCAGAAATTCTCCCTCCGCAAGGGGACGAACAGTCTCTGTCTCAAAGCGAAAATTTTTCTCGCTCACAGCACCCTCAGGACGCGATTCAAGCACCCACTTTCTATTGATCAATCCAGCTGTCATTGCGTTATTTCCAAGTTGCGGGCGGCGCTATGACCTCACAGCACCGCGGGTTGCGAACGATTAGGGCGTGTACCAAATGGGCGACGAATAGGCGCGATCTTGAGTCACCATCGCGGCGCGAGGATCAATGGTGGCGCCAAAATACTTCGCGTCATAGGCTGTCCAGCGCGGCGTGGGAATCTGCAGAACACGCGCGTAGTAGAAGGCATTCTGGCTCGCGTTAAACTCTGGGTCAGTCCATACCGTCGCCAATTCAGCGGCGCCAATACTGTTGCTATAGGTGGTATTTGCCACATCGACCGTGCTGCCAACCGAGGCTAATTTGCCAGTCTTTGCATCAATGGTACGACCAGCCGACCACGCGACATCGAAAACTTTTTCTTGTGTGTTGCCCTGCGCATCGAGCCAGCCTTTAACGATTTGCACACGATCGAGATTGGCGCCATCCGGGTCGCGGGACGCAGCAACCATAAAGGTGGGGGCATGGGTATTGGCACCGCGGGTTAAATCACCGCCCATGGGGACACCTTTTTGATAGCCGAGGGTGGCAAAATCAGCGCGCAAGACATCCGCAGCGTCAAATTGCCAACCGCCAAAAAAGCGCAACTGAATACGGGTTCCGGTGGTGGCATAAACCTCGCGCCGCTTAATGGCTTGGAATAATGATTCGCGGGTGTTTTCCTCAGACCATACAGCCACTAAACCTGAGGATACAAGCTTCCAAATTTTTTGTAGCTGATTGGCCATGCGCTTTTCAGTGCGATCCGCCGAGGGTTCATCATGGGCAAACTTACCAAAGAAATTGTCTTCGTTGGTCGTGGACATACCCGTGTGAGAATCGGTGCTGCCGATCAAGCCAAACTTGAACGGGTTAACGCCCAAATTGGCTTCGTGGCGCAGGCCCTCTTTGAGTGCCGAGCGACTGTACTCATATTGCAACATATCGGATGTTTTAGCTTGAGTGAGGGAAATATTGCCCTCATCCCAGGTTTCGTAATCGGCGAACTCATCGTCTGCCGATAGGTAGGGATGAGTTTCGCCATCGCCTTTAATCTGAGTGGTTTCGTAGACGGGTTCCCAGCGTGCACGTTTCGCCGCATAGTTAGCATCAAGCGGTTTTCCATTCAGGCGCGTGGGCGAAAACATACGACCATTGCTCACGTTGCCGTTATGGGCGATGGCCAGCACTTCGCCGCCAGTGCTCTCTTCATAGGCAGATAAGGCAGACCAGAGATCCTCTGGGTCCGTGCTATCTTGGGCAGAGAAAGGAACGCGCTTTGACGCCAGCTCGGCGCCATCTTTGTAGATAACCACGCGATGGAGATTATCGCCGCTAATCATGGAGGTCCACTCGTAACCCACAAAAGCGGTAAATAGCCCCGGCTCGTTGTACTTGTCGGCGACAGCGGCGGCGCTGGCCCAAAGACCGCTGCGCACTGGCCCCGGGGTTTGATATTCTGCAGCATCTGTCTGAATCGCATTGGCAAATGCTTTTGCCAGCTCAGTGGTTCGCCCTTCGCGCAGTAATGTCTGCCACTCTTCACCCATTTTCCAACCTTTCAGTGTAGGGTCGTCCGCAGCCAACTGGGCAAAAACGCCGAGATATTCAGAATGGTCTGTTACGGCAAGAAAATCTAACGGGCGACGCAATCTTACAGGCATGCCATTGTCCGCGGTCACCGTTCCGCCGCGCGCGAATTGGTAGGCTTCATCGCTCGTCAGTCGCGTTTCCATGGTGTACGCATCGGCAGATAATTTTGTATGTAAGTGCAAATCACCCCAATAGAGATTGCTNACATGCTCCCTCACCGGTGTTGAATANGACGGCTTTTGCTCGACAACTGCGGCATCCTCTGCGCTGGCAAATAAACTCACAGAGAGAGCCAAAACCCCCAGTGCAGTGACGTTGTTAAGTTTGTACATAATTATTTTCCTTGCGTAATGAGCGCTGGGCGCGTCTGCTCGAATCAACTGAGCCTGTCTAGGCAGAGCTATTTTCGATAGGCTGAAAGCGGTGTGACAATCTCAATCAGGTTGCCGTTGTTATCGCGAATAAAGAGCAAGCGAACGCCTGCCGCATCAAAGTTAGTCGGCGGCAGTTCCAACGCAACACCGCGACTGAGCAGCTCCGCCGCCACAGCGTCCACATCTGCACTGGTAAAGGCGATGTGCACATAACCGCGGTCCGACATTGCCGTAAACACATCTGGCGCTACTTTTTCAGACTGAAACTCTTTCGGCGTTCCCACCACTTCGATCATAAAGCCATTCGCAGCAATGTAGCCGACATCCACTTCTGGATAGCCGTCAATATCCCACTCACGGACAACCTCAAAACCGAGAACGCTGCGGTACCAATCCACCGTGCCCTGGTAGTCCGCCGTAGAAATCATAATGTGATCGGCGCGCATCAGCGCCAGTGGATTTGGCTGCGGCTGCGCCCCGCCGGCAAAGGCGCCAGACGCCATAAAAAGACCGACCAACAAACTGAGACTGCGTCTAACCATTTTTGCCACCTATTTTTGTGAATCGGTAAATTTGCCACTCACGTAGTCATTGAGAAGTTCGTGAAAACGCTGCACACGCTTTTCCTGATGTGTCAGTATGCAGCCACTAAAACCCCGGGAGTTGAGTCCTTGCTGCTGGCTCGTGCCAATACTTAAATCTTGATCCGCGACAAACCCTACTGATTGCCCATCACCGTATACGCTATGACGATTTTCTGCCCATTCCAAAGGAACCGGGCCAATGGGTGTTTCGACCTCAGTCATACCAGCTACTGGAGGCACCAACACCCAATGGTGGAACACACATTTTTGCGGGTCAGTGGGATGCGGCTCGGTGCGCAGTATTTGGCACTGCTCAGGAGACATCGTGATAGTGAGATTGGGAAACAGCGTACAATGAAAATAATCGACCAGTTGTTGATCGCTCATTTGTTCGTAATTGGTGTAACCACGGGCTGGTCCGAGACGTCGCTTGGCAGCAATGATCGCGTCGCGTATTTCACCCGTGCGCCCATTGAACTCGGATGGATCAACCTCCCATGCGCGGGCGACATCATCAAGGGGTGAAGGCACGTCCCCAGTTTGAAACGCTGGATTGCGCGTGGTGGCCTGATGACCTTTCATCCACATTGAGTTGTGACCGCTTTCATACATTTCAAATAGCGTATCTGAGAGACCATCATTGATAAACGTGGACAACTCGGGGTGGATCGTTGGCAAGTGGTAACTTTCGTTAAAATTATCGCGAATAATCTTCCAGTTGAAATTGGCGTCAGCGGACAGGTACATGACCCGTATCCAGTTATCCAATCCGTAGGATTTTAATCGTTCAGGCAGAGGATCAAGCCATTCCAGCAGGGGTTTCGCATCAGCGTCCATACAATAAAAGACAAAGGGACCCCAAGTCTCACAGCGCAACTCTTTCAGCCGCACTTTGCCGCAGGGATTTCCGCCAGGAAAATCATCGGGATCTTGAACCTTAATCAAAACACCATCGGGCGAAAACTGCCAACCGTGATAGCCGCAGGTAATTCTATCGCTGCCACCAAGATCACCTAGTACCAAGCGATTGCCACGGTGCGGACAGGAGTTATAAAAAGCCTTGATGGANTCGTCAGCTTGGCGAACCATAATCACCGACTCAGTGCCAAGATTGTGGCGCACATAGTCACCCTCTTCTTGAAGCTCTGCCATCATGCCGCCCAAGTGCCAAACATAGGGCCACAACAGCTCATTTTCGCGCGCCATAAACGCATCTGAAATATACCGGTCCGAGGTGATGATATCGCCGCGCACAGGCATATCGAATCCTTGCGCGTATCGGGAAGTCTCAGGTTTCACTGCTCTATCCTCTGCAATTGCAATCAAAAAATTGAATCTAATGGAATCTAAAAGCACCGCAGAGCGTCATTTCAAGGCACGCTCTGGGCTGTTTCATTTACTGTCTTTGGCACCGCTCGTGCGGCGCACACTTACTTCGCAATAAGACCGCCATCAACAACTAGCTCAGTACCCGTCACATAGCTTGATTCATCGGACGCCAGGAAGAGCGCGCAGTTTGCCACTTCAACAGGGTAACCCATGCGGCCAAATGGCACGGTGGCGCCCAGCTTTTCAAACTCTTCAGGATTGTCGCGACGGGAGTCATTTTGAATATTGGTGTCGATCAGACCGGGGTGGATCGAGTTACAACGGATACCGTGGGCAGCGTATTCAAGAGCAATACCTTTACACAAAATCTGCACGCCAGCTTTCGCAACACCATAAACCGACACGCCCGGAATACCTCTCAAGGCCGCGACCGAGGACATATTGACAATGGAACCGCCACCCGCNGCAATCATTGCTGGAAGCGCTTTTTGACAACCGAGGAAGACGCTGCGAATGTTTACGTCCATCTGCAGATCGTAATCCGCCTGAGTGAACTGGCTAATCGGGCGCATCACGGCAATACCCGCATTGTTCACCAGAATATCGAGACGACCAAAACGCTCAACAGTGGCNTCAACCACTTCTTGCCAGCGCTGTTCACTGACCACGTTTTGCTCCATAGACAGCACCTCAGCACCCAGAGCAACAAGCTCTTTTTCACACGCGGCGAGGCCCTTTAGATCAATATCAGTAATCACTAACTTGGCGCCTTCCTGCGCAAAGCGCACAGCAATAGCATGACCTAAACCCGGATTTGACGCAGCACCGGTAATAATCGCAACTTTGTTTGATAATCTAGACATAACAGGTTTCCTTATTTTTTTCTTATTACTATTAAAGGTTTATGACACCGACGCAGGTCACAAGATACACCCCCTAAAACTGCGTCGACACTATTCTAAAGCCAACTTATGCGCCGATCATGACGCAGAGTTAGATGGCATTCCAGCCGCCATCCACTTCCAACAAACTGCCCGTACTGAACGAAGACAAATCAGAGGCTAGGTACATAACACCATTGGCCACTTCTTCAGGCGTACCCATTCTTTTCATCGCATGTTTCGCCGACAGCACGGAGAGATCCTTGACCATACTTACCACTAGTGGTGTCGCAACGTTGCCGGGACAGATCGCATTGATACGGATATTGCGCTCCGCATAATCCACAGCCACCGTGCGCGTCAACCCAGCAACCGCAAATTTACTGGTCACATAAGGCGCAGCATTNGGGTAGGTATTGCGACTGGTCGCTGAGGCCATATTCACTATGCGCCCNTCCCCCTGCTTCAACATCTGGCGAATTTCTGCCTGCATACAGAGCCATACGCCCTTGAGATTAACCGCAATCACACGATCAAATTCCGCTTCCGTGACTTCGTGGAAGTTCGCTAAAGGCGATGCTGTGCCAGCATTGTTAACCGCGATATCGAGCTTACCGTAGCGCTCAACAATAGCGTCAACCATGGCAGACACATCACTCGATTTACTGACGTCGTTGCAAACACCAAAAACCTCGGCGCCAGCGGAACGCAGTTCTTCAACCGCCTTGTCGAGAGATTCTTGAACAATATCCGTCATCACAACCGTTGCTCCCGCATCGGTAAATGCTTTAGCGCAAGCGAAGCCCAAGCCCGCTGCTGCACCGGTGACAAGAACAACCTTACCGTGAAAATCAAATGTCATGCCATCCAGCTCCGTCTTTTTTATTGTTGTCAATCAGGTCGCGTTGCCGCCATCGACCATGTAGACGCTGCCTGTGCAATAGCTGCTGTCGTCGCTGCCCAAAAACACCATCATATTGGCAATTTCATCAGGCTGACCATAGCGGCCCAGCGGCGTAACGGCCTCAACCATCGCCTTAAAATCACCCGCGCCTGCTGCAGCAAAACCATTCTCGAT
>JGI26082J51739_10001855_pt1 | contig 13062 bp, 9 predicted proteins | sample SaaInl5LU_22_DNA_FD_51739 | JGI IMG/M metagenome (IMG submission 51739)
TGCTCGGGCAACTGATAGCGATGAGCGTCATTGACCACTTTGGTCTGCTAGGTGCGCAGCAGTATGCCATCACCACCAAGCGGGTGTTGGGTTTGGTGATTATGGCGGTGGGTATCTATCTGGTGCTCGATAAAACGGCGGCGAGCACGCGCTAGGTGCCGGCTAACGCGCTCACTTGAAACTGCCTAGTTTGCTTCGCGCTTTAATCGCCACTGATTAAGTACGCTGATGTGCTCGGGTCCTATACCGCAGCAACCGCCAATGATCCCTGCGCCAACTGCTGCCACTCTTTGGCAAACTCGACATACCCCTCGGGCTCAATCACCCGCATCTCGATCTCTTGGCTGCGCGAGTCCTGAGTACTTTTAATGGGCGTGAACTTATTCGCATAAACACCGAGTTGTAGGTGTGAGCCAACTTGCTGTTGGCGCTGGGTAGCTTCGTGCAGAGCCGCGGCCATAATCTCCGGGATCGAGCAGTTGAACATTAGGCCCGTGGCATTTGTTTGCGACACTGCATCAACGAGCTGCGTAATGCTCTCTCCAGAGCGTAACTTGGGGGGCTGAGAGTCATCATCCAGGGTGAACGAGAAGTAGACAGGTTTATCGGCTTGCTTGAGGACTTCAGCGGTACTCTGGAATTCAGCTAATGACGACATGGTCTCGGCGAGCCAGAGGTCTNCATAAGGTTCTAATGCTGTATAGAGAGCCTGGGTTATTGGTTGTGCAATAGTGCCGTCAAAAAAGTCGGGACGGTAGCTGCCCATTACCGGAGGTAGGGAGCCAGCGACTCTAATTGTGCGCTCCGCTTCGTCTGCAGCCTCCCGAGCGAGTTTGCCGGCCAAGGCTGCCAGTTCGGTTCCACGCTCCCTGAAGAGCTCTTCTCCGAGGTGAAAGGGTACACAGGCATAACTGTTCGTTGTAATGATGTCAGCGCCGGCATTGATGTAGGCGGTGTGTGCTTGTACCACCATCTCAGGGGCTTTGATGAGCGCCTCGGCACTCCACAGTGGCCGGGAAAAGGGGGNACCCATACGGCGTAGCTCGTGACCCATCCCACCATCGAGAATTGTAACTTCAGACATTAAATATCCTCTTTTTTGCGGATTGGAACACGACTCCAAACCGAAAGGAATACCTTTTATTTCGGCATGCTGAAAAGCTTAGGTGGCAAAAATTATTGACGTTCATAGCAAAGTGATCCTCAGCTGTGGGGAGTATCCTCGGTTGCATAAATTGAAGGAGTCTCGGTAGTAAGAGTTATCGGGCGCAAGAGAGGGAGCTGGCAGAATGCAGCACTATTCGGGTTTTGGGCTTCTCAAGCACAGCCTTAGCCATCATGAAAATTGGCAGCGNGCATGGCGTAATCCGACGCCGAAGAAGAAGTACGACGTGATCGTAATTGGTGGTGGTGGCCACGGTCTCGCGACAGCTTACTANCTTGCCAAAGAGTTTGGTGTTACCAATGTTGCCGTTATCGAGAAAGGCTATCTTGGCGGTGGTAATACCGCACGCAACACCACTATCGTGCGCTCAAACTATCTCTGGGATGAGGCTGCCCACCTTTACGAGCATGCAATGAAGCTGTGGGAAGGTCTCTCGCAAGACCTCAACTATAACGTCATGTTCTCACAGCGCGGTGTTCTCAACCTCGGACATACTCTGCAGGATATGCGTGACATACAGCGTCGAGTAAACGCCAACCGCCTGAACGGTATTGATGGCGAAGTGTTGGATGCCAAGCAGGTACAAGAGCTGGTGCCACATATGGATTGTTCGGCCAATACACGATATCCGGTGCTGGGGGCCTCTTGGCAGCCTCGTGCCGGTGTTGCGCGTCATGATGCAGTCGCGTGGGGCTACGCTCGCGGTGCGGATGCTCACGGAGTCGACCTTATTCAACAGACAGCGGTCGTCGATTTGATTATCGAAGATGGTGCCTGTGTTGGTGTTAAAACTGACCGTTATGGAGAGATTCGCGCTGATCGAGTGGGTGCAGTTGTTGCTGGTAACTCGAGTGTGGTCGCCGCGATGGGTGGCTTTGAGCTGCCGCTTGAATCTCACCCGCTACAGGCGCTTGTTTCTGAGCCAATCAAACCGGTGTTGGACACTGTGGTTATGTCCAACCACGTGCACGGCTATGTCAGCCAGTCTGACAAGGGTGACCTGGTAATTGGTGCAGGTATCGATAGCTACAACGGCTATGGCCAGCGCGGCTCCTTCCCGACAATTGAGCACACTCTGCAAGCGATTGTTGAGCTGTTCCCTATCTTCAGCCGCGTCAGAATGAACCGNCAGTGGGGCGGAATCGTGGATACCTGTCCAGATGCCTGTCCAATTCTTAGTGAGACTCCAGTGAAGAATCTGTTCTTCAACTGTGGTTGGGGTACCGGTGGCTTTAAAGCGACGCCGGGATCTGGTCATGTGTTTGCGGCCTCCCTTGCAAAAGGTGAGATGCACCCGCTGGCCAAACCCTTCTCTATGTTCCGTTTTCACAATGGTGCGCTGGTCGACGAACACGGCGCAGCTGGCGTGGCTCACTAACGAGGAATAAGCAATGCTACATATTTACTGTCCTCACTGTTGTGAGTATCGCGAAGAGGAAGAGTTTCACGTTAAAGGTCAGGCACATATCGCCCGTCCGCTAGATCCTGAAGCCTGTTCAGATAAAGAGTGGGGTGAGTATCTCTATTTCCGCAAGAATCCTCGTGGTCTGCATCACGAACTCTGGGTTCATGCTGCCGGTTGTCGCAAGTTCTTCAATGTCACGCGCGACACAGTGAGCTACGAAATTAAAGAGGTCTACATGATCGGTGAGAAGCCATCTGTTGTAGCTCAGTCTGATAGCGCCAAGTAAGGGAGTGGAGTTATGACACAGAAAAACCGCCTCCAAGCTGGTGGGCGCATCAACCGTAGCAAGCCGATGAACTTCGTCTATAACGGTAAAACATATCAAGGCTTCGAGGGCGATACCCTCGCCTCTGCAATGCTGGCCAATGGTATCGATATCGTTGGGCGTAGTTTCAAATATAGCCGTCCGCGCGGCATTGTTGCGGCGGGCGCAGAAGAGCCCAACGCCGTAATGCAGCTCGGTGCGACCGAAGCAACTCAGGTACCCAACGTGCGTGCGACTCAGCAAGAGCTGTTCGACGGTCTGGTATCCGGTGCTACAAACGGTTGGCCAAGCGTTGATAACGATCTTATGGGCTTTGTTGGTAAAGTCGGTGGCAAGTTGATGCCTCCTGGCTTCTACTACAAAACTTTCATGTACCCGCAGTCTATGTGGGAAACCTATGAGAAATTTATCCGCAAGGCTGCGGGGTTAGGTAGCTCTCCGTTGGAGAACGATCCAGATAGCTATGAGAAGATTAATCAGCACTGCGATGTGTTGGTTGTGGGTGCAGGCCCTGCTGGTCTTGCTGCTGCGCTGACAGCGGGTCGTGCTGGCGCACGCGTAATTCTGGCGGATGAACAGTCTGAATTTGGCGGTAGTCTGCTGGGGAGCCGCGAAACATTGAACGGTGAGGACGCAGCCAACTGGGTGGCGCAGGTTACTGCTGAATTGGCAGGAATGCGCGACGTGCTGCTCTTGCCTCGCTCTACCGTAAATGGCTATCACGACCACAACTTCCTAACAATCCACGAGCGCAATACTGACCATCTGGCAGATAAAGCGCCGGCAGGGCAGGCGCGTCAGACGCTCCATCGTGTGCGTGCAAAATGGGTCGTACTTGCGACTGGAGCGCACGAGCGTCCACTGGTCTACGGCAATAACGATGTACCCGGCTGTATGATCGCGAGCGCTGTTTCGACTTACATCAACCGCTACGGTGTTGTACCCGGTAATGACCTGGTTGTAATGACAACCAACGATGGTGGTTACCAGGCCGCGTTTGACTGGCAGGATGCAGGACGCAAAGTCGTTGCAATCGTTGATACACGTCAGAACCCGCAGGGTGCTAAGGTTGACGAAGCGTCTAAACGCGGTATCAATCTGATCAAGGGTTCAGGTGTTATCGATGTGTCAGGCAGCAAACGCGTAACCGGCGTCAGCATTGCGCCATTGAGTGCTGATGGATCTGCTGTTAGCGGTTCGGTCGCAAAATTTAGCGCAGATACGGTTGCGACCAGCGGTGGTTGGAGTCCGGTTATTCACCTGGCGGGCCACACGGGAAGTCGCCCTGTATGGGACGAAAAGGTTGCAGGATTTCTGCCGGGTCAAACGGTTGAGAAGCGTCTGATCGCTGGCGCGATCGCGGGTGACTTTACAACTGCAGGCGCGCTGTCGCAGGGCGCTGAAGCTGGACGCAAAGCCTGCGCTGAACTCGGTATGGATCAACCGATTATCGAGTTGCCAGCAACGCAGGAGCCTGTTGAGGGGCCTGCGATGACGCTGTTCCACATCCCGCATCTGAAAAAGACGTCAGAAGCGCCGAAACAGTTTGTTGACTACCAGAACGATGTAACCGCTGCCGGTATCGAGCTGGCGTGTCGTGAGGGCTTCGAGTCAATCGAGCACGTTAAGCGCTACACCGCACTGGGTTTTGGTACTGACCAGGGTAAACTAGGTAATATCGCGGGTATGGCGATCGCTGCTAAAGCGACCGGTCGTACTATCCCTGAGACAGGCACTACGATTTTCCGTCCTAACTACACGCCAGTAACGTTTGGCGCGATGGTCGGCCGCGATCGTGGCGAGCTGTTCGATCCAAAGCGTTACACCGCTATGCACAAGTGGCACGTTGAGAACGGTGCGCTGTTTGAAGACGTGGGTCAGTGGAAACGTCCTTGGTATTTCCCGAAAGCGGGCGAAACGATGCAACAGGCTCTGGATCGTGAATGTAAAGCGACGCGCGAATCTGTTGGTATTCTGGATGCGTCTACCCTCGGTAAGATCGATATTCAGGGTAAGGACGCACGTGAGTTCCTCGGCCGAGTTTACACCAATGCGTGGGCGAAACTGGCCGTTGGCAAGTGTCGCTACGGTCTGATGTGTGGCGAAGATGGTATGGTGTTCGATGATGGTGTGACCTCTTGCCTGGGTGAGAATCACTTCATTATGACCACCACCACAGGTGGCGCAGCTCGTGTTTACGAGTGGTTGGAACTTTATCATCAAACTGAATGGCCAGAGCTTGAGGTCTACTTCAATACGGTAACTGACCACTGGTCCACTATGACAATCTCAGGTCCGAATGCACGTAATCTGCTGCAAGAGTTGACCGATTACGATGTATCGAAAGAGAACCTCGGTTTCATGGATTGGCGTGAAATGAAGGTCGCAGGTGTTCCCGCCCGCGTTTTCCGTATCTCCTTCACGGGCGAATTGTCATTTGAGATCAACGTTCAGGCGAACTTCGGTCTGCACGTTTGGGAGAAACTGTTCGAGCACGGTGCCAAGTACAACCTAACGCCATATGGCACAGAGACTATGCACATTTTGCGTGCGGAGAAGGGCTTCATTATCGCAGGACAGGATACTGACGGCTCTGTACACCCTTACGANCTGGGTATGGGTTGGGCTGTATCACAGCAGAAACCGTTCAGCTTTATCGGTAAGCGCGGTATGGCNCGCGAAGACTGTGTGCGTGAACAGCGTAAACAGTTGGTCGGCCTTAAAACCACCGATCCAACGATCGTGTTGCCAGAGGGTGCGCAGGGTGTGTTTGATCCGAAAGCACCAATTCCGATGCCGATGGTGGGTCACATCACATCGAGCTACTGGAGTGCCAATCTGGGCCACAGTATCGCGATGGGTCTGGTTAAAGGAGGTCTCGATCGCATGGGNGAGAAGGTCTACTACCCGCTGGCTGATGGTCGCGTAGTAGAAGCTGAAATTTGTAGTCCGATCTTCCTGGATCCTAAAGGGGAGCGTCAAAATGTCTGACACTAATACCGTAGCAATCATGAACCAGGTGCCGGATGCCGCTGCTGGTGTGCGTGCTGAATCTCCACTGCATCACGCGGACCTCGCAACTCGGGCACAGAAGGGCGCGACGAGCGGTGGCGTTCACTTCCGTGAACTGGGNCTGATGGGTCATCTGACGCTGCGTTGCGACCCTAAAAATACNGAGCTGACCGGCGCCGCTGCGCGGGTTCTGGGTGTGGAACTGCCAATCCAGCCCCTCACTAGCGTTGAATCAGGCAGCACTATCGTGCGTTGGATCTCGCCTGACGAGTGGCTCATCACGCTGCCGAATGATCAGGCGTTTGAGCTGGAGACAGGTTTTCGTGCTGAGATGAGCGGCCACTATTCGCTGGTTAACAGTAGTGGCGGTCTTACGGTTTTCAAACTCAGCGGCGACAAGGTCGTTGATCTTCTGAAGAAGTCGACACCGGTTGATCTGCATGATTCGGAGTTTCCGGTCGGCAAAGTGGTATCTACCGTGTTTGCGAAGTCAGGTGCGACGATTCGTCGCACNGGTGCAACCGAGTTTGAACTCGTAGTGCGCCGTAGCTTTGCTGATTACCTCTGGCTGTGGATTCAGAGTGCCAGCCAAGAGTTTGGGCTCGTAGTAGAGGCCTAATGACCCTCAGCCCGGGGCGGCGCTTGTTTGCCAGTCACATTGGCACGTGCCGCGCTGGGTGAAACCCCAAAGGCGTCTTTGTAGCAGTTACTGAAGTGGCTTGTACTAACAAAGCCACTCGCTAGCGCTACGTTAGTAATGGACTCATTGGTTTGGGTCAGCAAGCGACGCGCGTGCGCGAGGCGAAGCTCCAGGTAGTACCGCGATGGACTGCTATCCAAATGGGCATGAAAGAGGCGCTCCATCTGGCGGCGTGATACTTCGCTAAGCTCAGCTAGCTCAATCAAGGTCAAAGGCTCATCGATGTTCTTGCGCATCAATTCCATAATACCGCGCAGTACTTCCGGTAGGGTCGGATCGTCGCCCATTTGAAGTGGTATTGCATCTCGACTCTCTGCACCCTGATCGCAACTTAGCACCTCGCGGACCGCGCGAACGAGCTCAGCACCTTTGAGCTGATTAATGAGCTTCAACATCATCTCAAGTGCGCTGCTTGGACCTGAGCAGGTGGCGCGTTGCGGCGCAATCACTAAGGTGTTGCGAGACACGCTTACAATCGGGAAAGTCTCCCTCATGAAAGCATGATTATCCGGGTGCACTGCACACTCTTGATTCTCAATTAGGCCAGCATGAGCGAGTGCGACCGCGCCGTTCCAAAGTCCGCCCAGCGTTACTCCTAGTTTCTCGGCCGAGCGCAAACAGGTGCTGAGTTTAGTGTTGGCGGTGAGTGAACAACGGAAACCGCCACACACAATTAAAATATCCAGCTCGCCTCGGTGTTGAATCGGTACATTATCAATCACGTCATCGGTGGAGATATTGATACCTAAATCGCTCACCACGACGCGCGAGTCGATACCAAAGGTCGTGTATTCGAAGAGTGAATTTGCAGAGACCAAATTTGCCGTTACCAGTGCNTCAAGAGCCCCAGTGAACGCGACCANAGAGAAGTGGGGCTGCAAAATGAATCCAACGCGAANCACCCTTGGGGCGGCTGGCAGGGGGTTAGATGAGGACTCAGCTTTAGAGTTTGAGTGCTGACCCATTCACTACTCCAACGACTGTAGAAAATGAAAAATAAGTACAGGGTGAGTTTACCGTAATTTTGCTCAGACGCCATGTTAGGGTAAGTTGTTTGCCCAATACTCGGCGCGCTATGGGCAATAAGAGTGACGTTTTTGGAACAGATTTTGTCGGTTCTTAACACTAACATCGAACAATCGAAGTAACTCCAACCAGTAGGTGAAAAATGAACGCGGCTGAACTGCATAAAGATTCGATCATCATTGATGGTCTCGTTTGCGGCAAAATGAATGTGGAACTGTTCGAAGATATGCGCAGGGGTGGCGTAACCACCGCTAGTTGTACTATGGCGTTCTGGGACGACTTCAAAGGTACAGTGAACAACATTGCTGCAGTAAACCGCATCATCAATGAGAATTCCGACTGGATGACCAAGATCCGTACGGCAGCCGATATTCGCAAAGCTAAAGCGGAAGATAAGGTCGGCGTGCTGATGAGCTTCCAGAACGCTTACGCTTACGAAGATCAGCTTAACTACGTGCAGATATTCAAAGAGCTGGGCGTGGGTATCACGCAACTGTGTTACAACACCCAGAACCTTGTTGGTACGGGTTGTTATGAGCGTGATGGCGGGCTATCGGACTACGGCCGTGAAGTGATGTGGGAGATGAACCGAGTTGGCGTGTTGGTCGATCTGTCGCACGTCGGTGCTAAGACATCGGAAGAGGCGATCTTAGAGTCGAAGAAGCCTGTGGCTTACTCACACTGCCTGCCGAGCGGCCTCAAAGATCATCCGCGTAATAAGTCGGATGAAGAGCTTAAGTTTATTGCTGATCATGGTGGCTTCGTCGGCGTAACCATGTTTGCACCTTTCCTTAAAAACGGTATCAACTCAACGATCGAAGATTATGTTGAAGCGATTCGTTACGTTTATAACATCGTCGGCGAAGACTCTATCGGCATAGGTACAGACTTCACTCAGGGGCAGGATCAGGCCTTCTTTGAGTACCTTACCCATGACAAAGGCTATGCGCGTCGACTCACTAATTTCGGTAAGATCATCAATCCAGAGGGTATTCGTACTTTGGGTGAGTTTCCAAATCTCACCGAGGCGTTGCTCAAGGATGGTTTCAGCGAGACTCAGGTCCGTAAAATTATGGGTGAGAACTGGGTTCGTCTACTGGAAGATGTTTGGGGCGAATAATTATCCCAGGCAACTTCGTTTAAGTGAAAGCGCGCATCTATATGTGCGCTTTTTTATTGCCTAGATCAAAGGTATGTGGCGCGCGCACGGCCCGCTTGAGCGACGGTTGGTCGCGTTTTCGGAGCAATTAGTGTCGCATTTAGCGAAACCGGTAGCATACCTGCTCCATATACTGGTTTGGCTAAAGATCTAAAATTTTTTTGAGAGTAAACGATGAGCCACCACGCACCTGAGATGCCAATCCAAGTTGATGACGAGACTGGCGTATGGACAACCGATGCGCTGCCAATGCTGTATGTGCCGCGTCACTTTTTCGTAAACAACCATATGGGTATCGAAGAGGAGATCGGGGCTGAGCGCTATGCAGAGATCCTCTATAAAGCGGGTCATAAATCGGCCTATTACTGGTGCGAGAAAGAGGCTGAAGCTCATGGCATCAGCGGCGCGGATGTCTTTCATCATTACATGAAGCGTCTATCTCAGCGCGGCTGGGGTTTCTTTATCACCGAGGCGCTGGATCTCGAAAAAGGGACAGCACGTGTGCGGTTGGAAAACTCTGCGTTTGTTTACCAATACGGTAAAGTTAATCGTAAGGTTGATTACATGTTCACTGGCTGGTTCGCTGGAGCAATGGATCAGATCGCAGAGAGCCTAGGTTACCCAGTGCGTACCCGTGCAGTACAGACGCAGAGTGCTGCAGAAGATGGCTGCGACTTCGGTATTTTCGAAGTAGCGCCGCTTTAATAACAAGAAACAGATGTGCCGTACGACGCAGCGGCACAGCGTGACAACAGTTGGAGTGAACCATGTCGCAGTACGATGCACTGTTCCAGCCTTTGAACATAAATAAACTGACGATCCGTAACCGAATTGTCAGTACCGCGCATGCTGAGGTGTACGCAACCGACGGCGGTATGACAACCGATCGTTACGTTAAATATTATGAAGAGAANGCCAAAGGCGGTTGTGGTCTCTGTATCTGCGGTGGTTCAAGCACCGTAGCGATTGATAGTCCGCAAAGCTGGTGGAGCTCGGTCAATCTATCCACGGATCGAATTATTCCTCACTTCCAGAATCTTGCCGACGCTGTGCACAAGCATGGCGGCAAGATCATGATTCAGATAACGCATATGGGTCGTCGTTCACGCTGGGATGGTGAAAACTGGCCAAACCTAATGTCTCCTTCAGGTATCCGTGAGCCGGTTCACCGTGCCACCTGTAAGACCATTGAAGAGGAGGAGATCTGGCGCGTTATCGGCGACTTTGCCAAGGCCGCTGTACGTGCAAAAGAGGGTGGCCTAGATGGTGTAGAACTCTCTGCTGTGCATCAGCACATGATTGACCAGTTCTGGTCGCCGCGCGTTAACAAGCGTACTGATGAGTGGGGTGGTACCTTTGAAGGCCGTATGAAGTTCGGCCTAGAGGTCGCGAAGGCGGTGCGTGAAGCCGTCGGTCCCGATTTTGTGGTCGGTATGCGTATTGTCGGCGATGAGTTTCATCCAGATGGTCTCAACCATGAAGATATGAAACAGATTGCTGCTTACTATGATGCGACGGGACTCATCGATTATTTCGGTGTGGTCGGCTCAGGCTGTGATACGCATAACACCCTAGCAAACGTTATACCGAACATGAGTTATCCGCCGGAGCCCTTCCTGCACCTAGCAGCGGGCATCAAAGAGGTGGTCTCTGTGCCTGTTATCCACGCGCAGAATATTAAAGATCCGAATCAGGCACAGCGTATCCTTGAAGGGGGCTATGTCGATTTCGTGGGTATGACACGAGCACACATTGCTGATCCGCACTTTATTGCCAAGGTTAAAGCGGATCAGGTTGATCAGATTCGTCAGTGTGTTGGCGCTAACTACTGTATCGACCGTCAGTATATGGGTCTGGACGTGCTCTGTATCCAGAACGCCGCGACTTCGCGCGAGTATATGGGTGTGCCGCATATTATCGAGAAAACGACCGGCCCGATCCGCAAGGTTGTGGTTGTCGGCGGTGGCCCTGGTGGTTTGGAAGCGGCGCGCGTTGCGGCAGAGCGTGGTCACCAGGTCACCCTGCTAGAGCGTAGTGCTGAGTTGGGCGGGCAGATAACGATCGCCGCTAAAGCGCCACAGCGTGATCAAATGGCCGGTATTACTCGCTGGTTGGCGATGGAGATCGATCGTTTGGGTGTTGATGTGCGTCTTAACACCAGCGCTGACGCCGATATGATCCGCGGGCTGAACCCCGATGTCTGTATTTTGGCTACGGGTGGTCGCCCATTCCTTGAGCAGAACCCGCACTGGGGTGCTGCCGAAGGTCTGGTTGTTTCAAGCTGGGATATCCTCAATGGCGTGGTAGAACCGGGCAAAAACGTGCTGATCTACGACACCATCTGTGAGTTCTCGGGGATGTCAGCCGCTGACTATCTTAGCTCTAAAGGCTCTACGGTTGAGCTGGTGACCGACGATATCAAACCGGGTGTTGGTATCGGTGGTACTACCTTCCCAACTTATTACCGTAGCCTCTATGAGAAAGAGGTCATCATGACCTCCGACTTGTTGCTCGAGAAAGTCTACCGCGAAGGCGATAAGCTGGTTGCGGTGCTTGAGAACGAGTACACCGGTCAGCAGGAGGAGCGTGTTGTTGACCAGATCGTCGTTGAGAACGGTACGCGTCCGAACGAGGAGCTCTACTACGCCCTCAAAGCAGAATCGCGTAATAAGGGTCAGATCGACAACGAGACGCTGTTCGCGATCCAGCCACAGCCTGTGTTGAGTGAGGCGGGTGAGGGTATGATCCTGTGGCGCTTGGGTGACTGTGTGTCTCAGCGAAACACGCATGCGGCGATCTACGATGCTCTGCGTCTGTGTAAAGATCTCTGATCGGCCAAGGCTCTGTGCGCTGCGGCATCTGCGCGGCGTACAGACCTCGTTTACCCCTAGCTTGATTCAAGAGGTCGTCTGATGATCCTCGATACATTAATCCCCGCTCTGCTTCTGATAGCACTACTTTTAGCCGCAGTTGGCGGGGTTAAACGCATCAGTTTATGGCGTGCTGGCCAGCCTGAGAAGGTAAACCTCATTGGAGGCCTGCTTGCTATACCGCGCCGCTATCTGGTGGATCTGCACCATGTCGTTGAGCGTGACAAATACATCTCCAAAACTCACGTCGCAACAGCGGGTGGCTTTGTACTGTCGATGGTACTGATCCTTGCGGTTTACCTCTTGGGTCTTGAGAGCCGTCTGCTCAGCTATGCGCTATTGGGCGCAACGGCACTGATGTTTACCGGTGCATTCTTCGTCTGGAAACGCCGCCTTAATCCGCCTTCGCGTCTGTCGAAGGGTCCCTGGATGCGCCTGCCAAAGAGCTTACTGATGTTCTCGGTAACCTTCTTTATTGCCACGCTTCCTGCTGCGGGCCTACTCCCTGAGGGCGCTCTGTCACAAGGTGCGGGTTGGGTGTTGGCGCTCATTCTTGCTGCCGGGATCGTCTGGGGGCTGGGCGAGTTGGTGTGCGGAATGGCCTGGGGTGGACCGATGAAGCACGCCTTCGCTGGCGCGCTGCATCTAGCGTTTCACCGTCGCCCAGAGCGTTTTGGTGGCGGTCGCTCTACCGGTCTGAAAGCGGTCGATCTGAAAGCTGACAAACTCGGGGTAGACAAGCCAACTGACTTCAAATGGAATCAGCTGCTTGGATTCGACGCCTGCGTGCAGTGTGGTAAATGTGAGGCGATGTGTCCGGCATTTGCCGCAGGTCAACCGCTNAACCCTAAAAAGTTGATTCAGGATATGGTTGTTGGCTTGGCGGGTGGCTCCGACGCAAAGTTTGCCGGCTCGCCCTATCCCGGGATTGAAGTAGGCAAGGCTACGGGTGGTCCGAATCAGTCCATCACTACAGGTTTAGTCAGTCCAGACACGCTCTGGTCGTGTACCACCTGTCGAGCCTGTGTTGAAGAGTGTCCGATGATGATCGAGCACGTTGATGCGATCGTTGATATGCGCCGTTTCCTGACACTGGAGAAGGGGCAGACACCTAACAAGGGTGCCGAGGTTCTGGAGAACCTAATAGCAACGGACAATCCGAACGGATTTAATCCTGGTAACCGCATGAACTGGGCAGCGGATCAGAATCTGCGCCTGATGTCAGACGTTAAAGAGGCCGATGTACTCTTCTGGGTCTCTGATGGTGCCTTCGATATGCGCAGTCAGCGCATCCTGCGTGCTTTCGTGAAGGTGCTGAAAGCCGCTAAGGTCGATTTTGCTGTGCTTGGTGATGAGGAGCGTGACTCGGGTGACGTGGCTCGCCGTCTGGGTGATGACGC
>JGI26082J51739_10001856_pt1 | contig 13055 bp, 17 predicted proteins | sample SaaInl5LU_22_DNA_FD_51739 | JGI IMG/M metagenome (IMG submission 51739)
GTGCGGGTATAGATTTTATTTAGTTTGACCATGCATCAAGCCTTTTCACGCTCTGTGATAACTAAACGCCTATCGGCCTGCAATGTAAAGGCTGAGCATGACCACAATAATGGTGACAAATTGTAATCCGACACGCCAGCGCATGAGCTTTTGTGAGGTGCTGGCGCTGCCACCGCGCAACATATTGAACAGACCGGCCAGCAAAACCAGCGCCACCGCGCCAAGGCCAATGGGAATAAGATAGGTTACAAAACTCATGAGATTTATCCTTTAGGAGGTTAATCGGATAGGCGGCGGGCGATAATGTCGGCTTGTATTTCTGCCGCGCCCTCAAAAATATTCAAAATTCGGGCATCGCATAAAACCCGACTGATTGGATACTCAAGGGCAAATCCATTGCCGCCGTGAATTTGCAAGCCATTATCGGCGGCTGACCATGCGACGCGCGCGGCCAATAGTTTCGCCATGCCGGCCTCGAGGTCACAGCGCTGGCCATCTTCTTTGCGCTTGGCGGCGAAATAGGTCAATTGCCGCGCCGCTAAGATTTCGGCCACCATCATGACAATTTTACCGCTGACGCGTTCGAAGTCAAAAATTGCTTTGCCAAATTGCTTGCGGTCTTGTGCATATTGAAAGGCCAAATCAACCGCAGATTGGGCCACGCCAATGGCGCGGGCGGCGGTTTGAATGCGGGCGCTCTCAAATGTTTTCATCAATTGTTTGAAGCCACTGCCTTCGGCTTCGCCCAGCACCGCATCGTCGGGCACGGCAAATCCATCAAAGGCAATGTCATATTCTTTCATGCCACGATAGCCGAGCACTTCAATCTCGCCACCATCCATGCCTTCAGCCGGAAACGGGGCGTCATCCGAGCCGCGCGGCTTTTCAGCCAAAAACATGCTGAGGCCACCATGGCCTTTATTGTCAGGGTCGGTGCGTGCCAAAAGCGTCATGACATCGGCCCGTGCGCCATGGGTAATCCAAGTTTTGGCGCCAATAATTTCATAGCCGCTTTCGGTTTTGACGGCCCGCGTTGAAAGGCTTGCCAAATCTGAACCCGTGTTAGGTTCGGTGAACACGGCTGTTGGCAGCATTGAGCCGTCGGCAATGGCCGGTAGATATTTTTGCTTCTGCGCTGGCGTGCCATTTTGCAAAATCAGCTCGGCGGCAATATCTGTCCGCGTGCCCAAGGAGCCAACGCCAATATAACCGCGCGATAATTCCTCCGACACCACACACATGGCTTGCTTGCCCAATCCCATGCCGCCAAATTCTTCCGGCACGGTCAGGCCAAACACACCCATTTGGGCCAATTGGCTAATCACCTCAAGCGGTATCAGCTGGTCTTGCAAATGCCAATCATGGGCGAATGGGCGCACCTCAGCTTCGGCGAAACGGCGAAACTGATCGCGGATCATCTGATGGGTGTCGTCAAGACCCGCGTCGGCCTCGGGCGTGCCCGATTGCAAAATCAAGGCGGCAATAAGCTGGCGCCGTGCCGCTGTATTGCCATGCGCCATCAGCTGTTTCAGCGCCGCGCCGTCAAAGCCGGGCAGGCCATTGGCAAAACCAATATCAGCGGGGCGCACGATTTCGCCTTGGCTCATCGGCAGGCCACCGCTTAATTGATTGAGATATTCGCCATAGGCGACCAGCGTTAGATTTATTTCCAGTTCACCAAGGCGGTCGGCTTGCTGCATGTTTTGGCTATAGGCTGATAATTGCTGCAAGGTTTCCACATAGGTCGCCGCCCAAGCACGGCCGTGGCGGGCAAATTGGCTATCGACCATATCGCTTGGCAGCGGCCCGCGCAGTGCTGCATGCAATGGTGCCAATTGTTCTGCGGCGTTTGGTAAAAGCGCCAGTAGGGCGTAGGTGTCTGAACTGCTATCTGTCATGGCGACAATTTACTTGCTTATTGTGCGAGCGCAAGAGCGCAAATGTCTCACCCTCATGACAGTGAGATGGGTAATGAAATTGGCGGTAAAAGTGCCAACACGTCCTCTCGGCTCATGCCTTGCTGGCGCAAATCGCGAAACCCAAGGTCACCCGCCTGTTTTGACAATCGGCGGCCGCTTACGTCGCGGATTAACGGGTGATGAAAATAATCGGGCTCGGGCAAATCCAGCAGAATTTGCAATAATCGATGAATGGCGGTGGCTGGTTGCAAATCTTGCCCGCGCGTCACTTGCGTCACTTGCTGTGCGGCATCATCAACCACCACGGCAATGTGATAGCTGGTTGGCACGTCTTTGCGCGCTAAAATCACGTCACCATAGGCGCGCGGGTCAATGGTTTGGCGTTGCGGCTGACCGCTCGACATTTCGGTATAGGCGATGGCTTGGGATGTTTTCTGCGCCGCGAGCTCATAGGCCTTCTGCATATCAAGCCGCCAGGCATAACTATCGCCGCGCCACATCAGCTCTTGGCGTTGGTCTTCAGAAATATCACGATAAAGCCCTGGGTACACCAGCGCGCCATCGGGGTCTCGTGGCCAAGCAGCAGTGCCCGCCGGACTTGCCTCAATCGCTTGGTTAATCTCGCGACGCGTTGCCCAACACGGATAGACAAGCTGCATGGCTTGCAATTGCGCCAGCACTTCGGCGTAAATCTCAAATCGGCTTGACTGATGCATGACCGGCGTCGGCCATGTGACACCGAGCCAGTCGAGGTCTTGTTCTATACCATCGACAAAATGCGGCCGTGCGCGTCCGACATCTATATCTTCAATGCGTAGTAAAAATTCGCCATCATGGGCTTGCGCGCAGGCCTGCCCAATCAGCGCCGAATAAGCATGACCAAGGTGTAACCAGCCATTTGGGCTTGGCGCAAAACGGGTAATGAATTTTTGTTTCGCTTTCATTGTTATTATCCATGCTTCATAATTAACCGTGATGCAAACTTATAAATCACAATCCGATATTGCGCTGGCAGTTGAGGCTCTGGCGGCCCAAGATGAGGGCATGGCGCGCGCTTATGCTGAATATGGGGCCCCGCCTTTGCGACGTGGCAAGCCGGGTTTTGAGGGGCTGATTGGTCTTTTGATTAGCCAGCAAGTATCGACTAAAGCGGCTGAGGCCATTCACGCCCGCTTTCATAAGCGGTTTCCCGATGCCGCGCCGCGCGATGTGCTGGCTGCTTCTGACGAAGCCTTGGCAGCTGTCGGCTTGTCGCGGCCCAAGCAGCGTTATTTGCGGATTTTGGCGCAGGCCATTGACTCGGGTCAGTTGGATACGGAGCAATTGGCTGCGGCAGGAGATGACGAAATATTTGCTGAACTGACGGCGCTGATTGGCATTGGCGCATGGACGGCGGATTGTTATTTACTGTTCAATCTGGGACGCTGCGATCGGTTTCCAGCCGGTGACTTGGCCTTGCAGGAAGGCTATCGTTTGCTCTACAGTCTCAACGCCCGTCCTGATGCCAAGCAATTGGCTGATTTGGCGCAGCGGTTTCAGCCTCATCGGGCAGCTGCGGCGCGAATGATATGGCATTTTTATAGTGGTGAGCGTGCCAAAGTAAAACTTTTGAAACAGTAAAGCGCTATTTTGCGTCATAATTGAGGAACAGCGTGATTCGTTCGACGTTTCGTTAACTTGAACCAGAGGATAAGGACCATGCAAGCTGCGAGACCAGATGTTGCAGATTTTGTCAAAGCGCAAGCGCCAGACTTGCGCAATCCTGAGAGCTGCCCTGCGCTGGTACTAAACGCCGATTTTCGTCCTCTCAGTTATTACCCGCTTTCCCTTTGGTCATGGCAAGACACGGTCAAAGCGGTGTTTTTAGACCGCGTGAACATTGTGTCGGAATATGAGACCATTGTGCATTCACCGTCGACGGATTTTGTTCTTCCCAGTGTGGTGTCGCTGAAGACCTATGTGAAACCGCCACGCTATCCGGCCTTTACGCGGTTTAATGTTTTCTTGCGCGATGGCTTTACATGCCAATATTGCGGCGCCCCGCATGAGTTGACTTTCGATCACGTGATTCCGCGTCGCGCTGGCGGCCGCACCACATGGGATAATGTGGTGGCCGCGTGTTCGCCATGTAATTTGCGCAAAGGCGGGCGGATGCCCAAACAGGCCAATATGATGCCGCGCAATAAGCCAATTCAGCCGACCGTTTATCAATTGCACGAGACAGGTCGGCGCTTTCCGCCGAATTATTGCCATGAAAGTTGGCAAGATTATCTTTATTGGGATACGGAGCTCGAGGCCTAAACGAGCTATATTTTCTCAGACACTGAAATTGCTGTGCGGCAACCAAAGCGAATGATTTTGGTCATCAACTCATAGCCAGGTGCCTCGCTGGCCCCCTCATCAAGCGCTGTTTGTTTGTGTTCGGCCTCGTCGGCGCGGAATTTTTCAATGGTTTTTTGCAAATCATCATCGGCACCGCTGGCCGCTAATTCTTCCAATTGCGCCGCATAATGGGCGTCGATTTCAGTCTCCACGGCAGCGGTGCAGGCCATGGCGGCTTTTTCGCCCATCAGCGCCGTTGCCGCGCCAAGGGTAAAGCCGGCAATATCCCAAAAAGCACCCAATGCGGTTGGGCGAACTTGCCGCTCGACAATTAATTTATCAAAATGGTTCAGATGTTCTTGTTCTTGCTCGGCCATGTGGCGGATTAAATCAGCGGTTTTTTCCATGCCTTTGACTTTGCCGAAAATAGCCAATTGGCCGTCATAAATACGCACAGCGCCGTGCTCACCGGCGTGGTCGACGCGGATCATTTCGGCGAGGCGTTTTTGGCTGGCATGCGACATTATCATCTAATTTCCATTGTTTCTGGCCGCAAGATAGCCCAAACCGCTGAGCGCGGCTAGGGCGAGGCTGGCAAGAAAATTATAACCGGCCATGGAAAGCCCAAACAGGGTAAAGGCGGCTTCATCGCAGCGGACGACTTTTTCGTTTTGCAGTGCCTGCAAAAGTGCGCGTGTATTATCAGCGAGGCTGGTGCCACCGCCGCAGCCCGAGGGCCCCGCCCACCATTTATATTCAACGCCGGCGTGATAGGCGCCCAGTCCGGCACCGACGAGGAAAATCAATCCGACCAGCGCCAAAAGCGGCGCCGAGCTGGCCGGTGCTGAGCCTCGGGCCAGTCCACAAACGATTAGAATCGGAATAGCGATATAATAAGGCCAGCGTTGTTGCAGGCATAAGGCGCAGGGCACGAGGCCACCAAAAATCTCACTGGCCAAGGCGGTGGCTATAACCGCCGTAGCGCTGATGATGAGCAGCCAAATATATTTGTCGACATTCATTTTTTTCATTGGCCATATTCCATTATAGCGACAAATAATATGATGAACCCAACCAACAAAAATGACAAGAGGTTGAAGTAGCGATCAATGAAAAACCGAATCTGTGCGCCGAAAAAATACACCAGAGCTGCAACGGCATAAAATCTGATGGCGCGGCCAATCAGACTGGCGATGATAAAGGGAATAAAGCTGAGGCCGGTTAGGCCGCTGGCTAGGGTTGCGACTTTGAACGGCAAAAAGCTGATGGCGGCGGCTAGGACAATCCACACGCCCCACAGTTCGTAAAAACTGGTGAATGTCTCAAATGCCTCTTCGGCGCCGTAAAAAGCGANGATNGGCGCCCCGACAGTGTCCCATAGGAATACGCCGATAGCATAGCCCNAGGCGGCACCGGCAACCGAGGCCAGCGTGCAAATTAGTGNATTGCGCCAAGCGCTGGTGCGATCGGCCAAAACCATGGGTATCAGCATGACATCGGGCGGTATTGGAAAAACGGAACTTTCGGCAAAAGACACGCCAGCCAATCCCCATGCGGCATGGCGATGGCCGGAAAGATCGATTGTTTTGTCGTAAATTTTGCGTAACATGGCCCGACACTAGCGGCACTCGGCGGAGCTGCAAAGTAGTTTTTCATTTTCGAATCCGCTAGGCTGAAGTGATGAAATTAGCTCTCCCTCAATTGCCAGACAAAGGCCTGACGCGTTCAGCCCGCGAGTTGTCGACGCGTCTCGGCCACGGGCTAACGATTACCGCTATCGGCGTTTTGCTCGGGTTTTTGGTGTCTTTATCGGCGGTGGCAGTATTCGGGCTGACCGATGGCTTACTGACCAGCTGGCGGCCAAATGGTGAGATTGGTCACGTTGGCTACACCGGATTTTACCCGATTTTGTTTATCGTGCCGGTCGGCGCGGCGCTTATTGTTGGGCTTTTACTCGCCTATTTGGCGCCCGATACGCCAGTCGAATTGGCTGATGTTGTGGCCATTGCTCACCAACCGGATCCGGCCGTGCCACAAGTCAGTGGCTATGCCAGTCTGGTTAAATCTCTTTTGTCGGTCGGCTCGGGCGCCTCAGCTGGTTTATATGGCCCATTGCTGGTGCTCGGTGCCAGCCTCGCCGGCACGGTGCGCAAACTCTTGCGCTTGTCGCCGCAACACGCGGAAATGGCTTTGGGGGCTGGCGTGGCAGCGGCGATTTCCGGCACATTTGCAGCGCCCTTGGCTGGCATTGTTTTTGCCCATGAGGTGGTGCTGCGCCATTATAGTCTGCGGTTTTTCGCGCCTGTTACCATTGCCTCGGCTACCGCCTATGTGATCAGCGGCGAAATGTTTCCTGGCCATGCCAGTTTACTGCCGGTGCTGACCACGAAAGCGTCAACCGTCGTGGATATTATTATGCTCATCCTGCTAGGCATTTTTGCCGGCCTATTGGCGGTGGCGACCATGCGCCTTTTGGCCAATATGCGTATGCGGGTGCAAGCCAGTGGTTTGCCCGTTTGGTTGCGACCCGTGGTGGCGGCATTGGGGGTAGGGGTTTTGGCGCATTTGTCGCCTTCCATTCTTGGCCCGGGGCTTGATGTCATCGCCGTCATGCTGCAAGGCGGGCTGCCGGCCAGTGATCTTGTGTTGCTCACCGGCCTGAAAATTATTGCCTCTTGTTTGTGTCTAGCGCTGTTCTTCCATGGCGGCATTCTTGGCCCCAGCCTGTTTATTGGCGCCGGTTTAGGCGGTTTTATTGCCGCCTTATTGAGCGCCCTGACGCCGCTGACCGGCTATCAGCCTGACGCATCTTTATTTGCCCTTGCTGGCATGGCAGCGGTGGCGAGTTGTGTGATTGGCGCGCCTTTGGCGATGATTTTAATCAGCCTTGAACTGGGCCATGATTACAGCGCCACCACCGCTTTGGTGGTGACGATAGTCATTGCCAATCTGCTGTCATCGCGGCTTTATGCGCGCTCAACCCTAGAGCCGCAGCTATTGGCCAAAGGCATTGATTTGTCATTGGGGCGCGAAAGCCGCGCTTTACAAACCACTCTGGTTACGGAAATCATGTCGTCGGATTATCTGACCCTGCCAGCCAATAGTTCGGTTGGCAACGCGATTGCGGCGATGGCTGAGGCGCAATGTTCGGAGGCGCATTTAGTCGATGAATGGCCAATGGGCCGGCAAATTATGTCTCTTCCATTTGGTCAATCAAGACCCCAATGCTGCCTGTTTGATTTGGGTCGAGGAGTCGCCCCTGATCTTGCAGGCCAATGAAAATGCTTTGGTGGCACAAAATGCCATGGCTGATTTTATCGGCGAGGGCGTGCCAGTGCTCGATGATGGTAAATTATGCGGCATTATTCATGAAGCTGACCTGTTTCGTCATGCCCGTATGGTCACCCGTTCTGTCTGGCAGCATGATCATGAAGATGCCCCCATTGACCTGCCGCGTAAAATCGGGCATTAGAGCTTTTCGCCAACGCTATATTTGTTTATAAGTTGCAAATGCCCTCGTGGTGGAATTGGTAGACGCGACGGATTCAAAATCCGTTGCCTTAACGGGCGTGTCAGTTCGAGTCTGACCGAGGGCACCATTCCTTTTGTTTTGGACCTATCGTCCTATGTGCCTATTGTCGCATGCATTGATGCCATTGTAGGCGCGTGGTATAAACTCAAGATTGAACGGGTGGGCCGTTTGGAGAAGATTATGAAAAAACCTGGAAAAATTCGTCGTATTGCCACAGCAATCAGCAAATTGCTGAAAGACAAAGAAGATACAACGCAAGTTTTTGTGATTTTGGAAGCCTTGGCCGGCAAGTCTGTCGAGCGCTCATTCAAACGTTTTAAAAAATCGCCTCATGCGACAAAAATTCTATCTGCTGAAAAGCCCCTCATGTCTTACCTCAAAGACCGTGAATGGTTGGCCAGTCTGCCAGAAGGCAGTCTGGGGCAGGCTTATTATAAATTTACCGAAGTCGAGCAAATCACTGCCGATGGCCTGGTTGAAGCCAGCGAGCAGGGCCGCACGCTAGATATTGACTTGCCGCCGCAAGCGATTGTCTATCCGAGCGCCAGCGTGATGCGCATGATTTATGGCATGTGGTCACTGGCTATGGCCGTGACCCTCTGGGTGAGCTGGCCTTGTTGGCGGTTACTTGGCGCCAAACCGGCAATATCGGCTTTTTGCTGATTATTGGCGTCGGCTATCGGGTGATTGGTAAAGCTGCACCGGGGCTAAAAATTGGCCGCGTATTGCGCGAAGGGTTCCGTACGGGTGCCAAGGCACAATGGTTGCCAGCGGCAGATTGGGAAACGCTTTTGACGCGTCCGCTTTCAGAAGTTCGAGAGACNTTGACTATGCCTGCCCCTGAACATTACCGCCAAACGGTGCAGAAAATACCGGAATTACAAACCCCCGGTTTTGTCGCAGCTGAATAGTTTACTTGCAATGAGCAGTATTATTTACGGCATCACCACTTGCGACACAGTTCGCAAGGCGCGCAAATGGCTCGAGGCCGAAGGCATTGAGGCACGGTTTCACGATTTACGCAAAGATGGCCTAGACGCTGAAACCCTCGAACATTGGTTGCACGCCCAGCCTATGGATGTGCTGCTCAACCGGCGCGGTACAAGCTGGCGCAAATTATCTGAGGCTGAAAAAGCCGATAGTGGCATAGCGCATTTGAAGGAATTAATTCTTGCTAATCCAACGCTTTTGAAGCGACCGATTATCGAACATAAGGGCCATATTACGGTTGGCTTTACTGCCGCTGAGCAGGATATTTTACGCGGCTGAACGTTTGCGCACGTGGAATAATAATAAATCCATACCGCCCGGTCCGGCGCCTTTTTGGGTTTCTGTTTTCAGTAAATCATGGCCATTTTCAATGCAGAAATGCGGCACATCAATCACCGCCATTTTGTCAGTAGCGTGCAAAGTCACCTCGCTGGCCGACGCAAGTGCGCGCAAAGCTTTTTGTAGCCGCAGAACAGGTAAGGGGCAGGTCAAACCAGTGGCATCAATCAGCATGTTAGGCTTCGGATTTGGCTTGCGGGCGGGCTGTCGCATATTCTGCCATGCCAGCAAAAAGCGCCGCCGTATCGGGTTTTTCTGCGGCGCCAAATTCGTGGAATAATGTGGCGCAATTGACCACTACGCGTTCGCGGTCGCCCCAATCGTCAAACACGCCAAGCGCAATATCAAACGCTGCTTCTTTATAATTCATACCGGCTTCATANCGCCGACGCGCCTCATTGCGCAGGGTCACTAAATAGTGCCGCACTTCCTCAACGCCTTCTTTGGTGGTGATTGGCCCGTGCCCGGGAACAATTGTTTCCACATCCATGGCGATGATTTTATCGCAGGCATTAATCCAGTTTTGCACCGGCCCTTCCCAAATAATCGGATGGCCGCCAATGAATAGAATGTCACCTGTGTAAACAGTTTTGTCGGCTGGCACATGAACCAGCGTGTCGCCTTGCGTATGGGCTGGGCCGACATGAATGAGATGCACATTTTTGTCGCCGACTTTAATGTCGAGGTCGCCGTCAAATAAGGTATCGGGGATTTTTTGGTCGACCGATTTGAAATCAAATGGCCCAAAACAACTGGTCAGATATTTGCCCATATCGCCCAAATCTGGCGCGGCATCCAAGAACCCTTGCACCAATTCAGGTGGCTCGAGCAACATATGCTCAGCGGTGGCGCGATGGGCGATAATTTGCGCATCGGGACAGCAGCAATTGCCATTGCAATGATCACCATTGTGATGCGTGTTGATGACCTTATTGACGGTCTTGGCGGCTTTCTCAGCATCGGCATATGCGGCCAGCATGTCTTGCGTCAACGGCACGTCGAATAAGGTGTCAACCACCAGAGCTTGGTCAGCATCGACAATCAGTCCTGAATTTGACCAGCCCCAGCCGCCATCAGGTTGCAGCCATGCATAGGCGCCATTGCCAATTTGGTGTAGGCCTTTTTCATAGGCGAATTTTGGATGTGCAATGGTCATTGGCGTCTCCCTTTGGCTCAACTTTACCCAGAATCAAAACCTTTACATAGCTTTTTTCGCAGGTAAAATTCTTTCAGGGAGGACTTCACGTGACAGATTTTACATTAATTGATGCTTTACGCACCAAAGCCCAAGAGCGCGGCGACCATACGGCGCTGGTTTTTCAAGGTCGCGAGACCAGCTATCGCGATTTGGACGCGCGCGCCAGCCAAGTAGCGCAATCGCTGCTCAAGCAAGGCATTCAGCCACATGCGCGCATCGCCTTTATGGGCAAGAATTCTGATCGTTATTTTGAGTTGCTTCTCGGGGCGCAAAAAATTCGCGCCGTTGTGGTTGGCGTGAATTCGCGTCTCGCCGGACCAGAAGTGGCCTATGTATTGAATAATGCTGAGGCCGAAATGGTGTTTGTCGGTGAGGATTTTGTGCCACTCATCGAAAATATTATAGCCGATTGCACAACAGTGAAAAAAGTTGTGGCGATGAATGGCGGCCATGCAGCATGGGATGATTTCGAGCCATGGCGCAACGCCAGTGCCGCCGAAGACCCAATGATTCAAGGCGCCATTGATGATGATTTTATTCAGCTCTACACATCTGGTACCACTGGGCATCCCAAAGGCGTGCAATTGACCAATGCAATATGCAAGACGCTTTGGTGCAAGTGCGTGCCGATTGGGGCGAGTGGCAAGCCGATGATCACGTCTTATTGTGCATGCCCTTATTCCATATTGCCGGCGTTAATGTCGGGCTGATTGGTTTGCACGCCGGCAGTAAAGTGACCATATTGCCAGATGTCGATCCGGCGGAAATTCTGCGCTTGATTGGCGAGGAAAAAATCTCCGTTCTGTTTATGGTGCCAGCGGTTATTCTGTTTGTGATGCAGCAGGAAGCTTTGGCGACGACTGATTTATCATCGGTGCGTCAGGTGATTTATGGCGCCTCCCCGATTGCCGAAGAATTATTGGTACAGGCCTCTGCTGCTTTCAAATGCGATTTCATGCAAGTCTATGGTCTTACCGAAACCACGGGTTGCGCCACCCATTTGCCGCCTGCCGACCATGATCCGGCGCGCGGTAAATTGCGCTCATGCGGCAAGCCCAATACCGGCGTCGATATTCGCATTGTCGATGAAAACGGCAAGGATGTGCCGCAGGGCGAGGTCGGCGAAATTATCATGCGCGCCAAGAGCAATATGAAAGGCTATTGGCATAATGATGCGGCCACGCAAGACGCCATTCGCGATGGCTATTTTTACACGGGCGATGCCGGTTTCCTTGATGATGAAGGCTATGTGTTCATCCATGACCGGGTGAAAGACATGATTGTTTCGGGGGGCGAAAACGTCTATCCGGCGGAAGTCGAGAATGCGCTTTTCGCCCATCCGCAAATCGCTGATGTCGCAGTGATTGGCGTGCCAGACGAGCGCTGGGGCGAAGCGGTGAAGGCTTGCGTTGTGCTAGAGACGGGGGCTGATGTGCAAGCACAAGATATTATTGATTGGGCGCGCGAGCGTATCGCTGGCTATAAATTGCCCAAGTCGGTCGATTTTATTGACGCATTGCCGCGCAATCCATCGGGTAAAATTTTGCGCCGCGAATTGCGCGAGCCTTATTGGGAAGGTCACGAGCGCCGCGTTGGCTAGGGTTTGGTAGCTATTGTCAAACAAGCAGAAACTTGGTCGCATTGGTGTTGTTTTTCGTCTTCCGACCAAGCAAGTTGTTTGGCCATATAATCGGCGATAATGGCGATTTTTGCGGCTGAGATTTCTCCGGTTTGGCCATGGACTAATCGACGCAAAATCACATCCTCAAGGGTCTGCGCCATTTCGTGGTGAACGGCGAAACTGACGCATGCCGCCAGTAGCGGGTCTTTCAGCTTGCTCAGCCCCACCGGTTTTTGCGCCATGAGTTCGGGCAATAACCGGCCATATAGGCGCGCGAGGCCGTCTAAGGTTTCGGTTTTCACCTGCGGGTAATTGGCCCGCATTTGATCCATAAAATCGGCTAAATCTTGGCGCGGTGCGCAGGCCAATAATGTGTCGCTGGTGCGGCAAGTGCTGTCGCCAAAGCCCAAACGGGCGCTCACCAAATCGACAATCTCTTCGGCCAAGCGGCGGCTGTTGTCCATTTGCCACCTAATGCCGAGAATAATCCGGCCGGTCCGCCTTGGTTTTCGTGGTCAACAATTTCACTGCCGCGACTGAGCCCATAAGTGCCTTTATCGGGTGTTGCTGGATCGGCAACCAGCGGGCGCAGACCGGCATAGGCATAATCAATATCTCTCACCGTCAGCTTAAGTCCTGGCAGGGCTCGATTGGCTTTGCTCAGCAATTGTTCAATATCAGTGAAATCTGGCGCCACTTTATCTGGGTCGCCGTCGTAAAATGTGTCGGTGGTGGCAAACAGGCTTTTGCCTTGCCACGGTAGGACGAATAAATGTTCATCGCCAATCGGTATGGTGAGGGCGGTGCCACGGGTTACGTCGCGGGTTAAAAAATGAATGCCTTTGGAGCGCACGAGTTTTTTCGGCGGCGGCGCATCAAGCGCATTTTGCATAACCATATCGGCCCATGGGCCTGCCGCATTGACTACGCAATCGGCGCTTATATTGGCTGATTGTCCGGTCAGTTTATCGCTTACGCGAACCCCCATAATGCGCCCTTGCTCAGCGATAAATTCACTGGCTTCAACATAGTTAATCACCTGCGCGCCAGCTTCATGGGCGGTGCGCAATATGGCCAGACATAGGCGCTCAGGCGACAGCATTTGCGCATCGTGATAAATCATACTGCCGGTCA
>JGI26082J51739_10001863_pt1 | contig 13041 bp, 11 predicted proteins | sample SaaInl5LU_22_DNA_FD_51739 | JGI IMG/M metagenome (IMG submission 51739)
CATGGAAAGCCCAAAATGATGAATTCCTCTTGGTTGCTTTGATCCCAAAGGGCCTGCAAGTCCTTGTATTGGGGAGTAAAACCGCATTCGGACGCCGTATTGACAATCAGTACGCGCTTGCCCCGAAGCTGCTCAAAGTCAAATTGTTCTCCCTCCAGTGTGTTGGCACTGAGACTGTAAAAATCGACTGCGCCGTTCACAGGCTGGGCCACGCTGTTTCCACAGCCGAGAAGCATTCCGAGTAAACCCATAAGAAGGAAAGAAGTGATGTTTTTCATGTTAAAAAAGGATAGATTCCCACTTAAGGGACCGGTTTGAATTCAAATAACCCAAAAGATGGCGCTAAGTTCGGCACAACCCTACCTTTGTTGCGTGATTCGATTGCGCGCCATTCAACAAATCCTCCAATGGGAATGGGCATTGGAATACCGCCGTTCAAACGGATGGTTCCTTCCCCTGCTCTTCGCAGCCATGGTGGGCTATCTCTGCAGCCTTTTGGTGCGGGAACCCAGCCCGACGGTATGGCTGGCGTTGTTGTGGATGACGATGGTCTTTAGCGCCTTGCAGACCGCCTTGCGCAGCTTTGCCGCCACACCGGGGCAATGGCTCTACCTCAATCAGTTGGTTGCCCCCACCGAACTCCTGGTGGGCAAAACCATCACCACCGCCCTCAATTGCCTTTTGGTCACATGGACCGGTCTGGCCCTATTTAGTTTGTGGTTGGGCTGGCCCCACCTGCCGGAAGAGATGGGCCAAGTACCTCTTTGGCCCTTTATCCTGAGTCTGTCGCTGGGAGCCATCGCCATCTCCTCGACCCTGAGCTTCACTGCCGCACTCGCCTCAAAAATTGAACGGGGAACGGGCATTATGGCCATCTTAAGTCTTCCTCTTCTCCTTCCCACCCTATTAATCGCCATGCGCGCGAGCAAATTGGCCCTGCTCGGGACGCCCATCGCCGAATTATACCCGAATTGGGCGGGAGAAATTCTCATGGCAGGCCTCCCCTTGGCCCTCGGCGGCTTGCTCTTTCCGTACCTTTGGCGCTCCTAATGAAAGCTTGGAAAATACTTGGCGTTGCCCTCGTGGGATATTCCCTCTTTGCGGGCCTGACAGCAGACGTACCGCGTTTGGTGATATTGAATGAAACCATACGGAACCTATACTTCCACGTTCCGATGTGGTTCACGATGATCGCCTTGCTCGGAGGGTCCTTGGCCTACAGCTTTCGCTTTCTTCGCTCCGGCGGAAATGGCCTGCCCGCGGACCTCGATCGCGACCATCAGGCCCGAGCCTTTGCGGAGGTAGCGATGATGTTCTCCTTATTGGGACTCTTCACCGGCATGGTTTGGGCAAAGTCGACCTGGGGCACCTATTGGACCGCTGACCCAAAACTCAATGGCACGGCCGTCACCCTCCTGATTTATGCCGCCTATTTCATTCTTCGCAGTAGCATAGACGATGCTGAAAAGCGCGCTCGGCTCGCGGCGGTCTACAACGTCTTTGCCTTCGTGCTCATGATTGTATTCATTGGCATCCTCCCCCGGATGACCGATTCTTTGCACCCCGGAAATGGGGGGAATCCGGCGTTTGGAAGCTATGATTTGGACAATGGCATGCGTCTTGTTTTCTACCCGGCCGTGATTGGTTGGATTTTGATGGGATGGTGGATCGCTACCCTTCGAGTTCGCCTGGATCGCTTGACCGCTCAACAAACACCCGTTTGATATGACCCACCTCTCTTTTTTGCAGGCCCCACCCGCTGAAATGGCAGACCTCTTTCGCGCAGAGGGTAAAATCTATGTCGTCCTTGCTGTACTCGGCATCGTCTTTGTCGGATTGGTGGCTTACCTCGTATGGATGGAACGCCGCATTNAAAAGCTCGAAAAGAAGGCATGAANCGCAGCTCCATTGTTCTTTTGGCCGTTGTAGCCCTTTTGATAGGGGCTCTCTTGGTCACCTTGCAAGACGCTAGTGTCTACGCCACCTTTGAGATGGCCAAAAAGCAGCAGCCCGAGACTGTCACGGTGGTGGCCACCTTGGACCTTGAAGCGCCCATGGATTTTGACCCCAAAGGATCCATCCTCACGTTTCAAGCCATTGACAAGGAGGGGCAGCACGCTACCGTGCGCTACAATCAGCCCAAACCCACCGATTTTGAGCGCAGCGAAGAAATAACCTTGACAGGCCACTTCACCGATTCGGCGTTTATCGCCACCGAGATCCTCATGAAATGCCCCTCCAAGTACACGGATGGGGAAGGCGTCAATCCCGATATCATCTACACAGACAACCAACCTAGCAGCTAATGCATTACCTCGGCGAACACAGCTTTTGGTCCCTCCTGGGCCGCCTTTTCGTCGCCCTCTCGTTTGCGGGCGCTTTGGTCGCCGCATTTTTTTATGGAATTCAAGCGTTTCGGACCCCTGAGGAGCGAGAAGAACGCCCTGCCCTGGGCGTCCGCGGAGCCGCACGCTGGGCCTACGGATTGCATTCCATCGGGGTGTTGGGTACGATTGCGGTGCTTTTTATTGCCCTGTTTAATCATTGGTTCGAATTTGACTATGTATGGCGCCACAGCTCGCTGGATATGCCCATGCAGTACATTGCCTCCTGTTTTTGGGAAGGCCAAGAAGGCAGTTTCCTCCTTTGGCTGACCTGGCATATGATCCTGGGTTGGGTCTTGATTCGGACCGCCAAAACCTGGGAATACGGCACCCTCTTCGCCCTGTCGCTCGTCCAGCTTTTCCTCGCTTCCATGCTTCTGGGCATCTACCTCGGTGATCTCAAACTGGGGTCCTCGCCCTTCATCTTGATTCGCGAACTCCCTGATAACATTGGCCTGCCTTGGACGCAAATGAGCGACTACCTCATGCGCATTCCTGCCTTCCGTGATGGCCAGGGGCTCAATCCCTTGCTGCAGAACTATTGGATGGTGATTCACCCCCCTACCCTCTTTTTGGGCTTTGCCGCCGTGACTATCCCCTTCCTCTTTGCCATGACTGGCTTGTGGGAGAAGCGCTACACCGAATGGGTACAGCCCGCCTTGCCCTGGACCTTTTTTGGCATTTCCATTCTAGGCACAGGCATTCTTATGGGTGGGGCATGGGCCTATGAGGCATTGAGCTTCGGGGGATTTTGGGCCTGGGACCCCGTGGAGAACTCTTCTCTGGTGCCCTGGCTCACCTTGGTCGCCGCGGGCCATTTAATGATGGTGGTGAAGCACAAAAAAACCGCCCCCGCGACAGCCATATTTTTGGCTCTACTCTCCTTCTTACTCGTTCTGTACTCCACATTTTTAACCCGCAGTGGCATCTTAGGAGACACCTCCGTCCATGCTTTTGTTGATTTGGGACTCAATGGCCAACTTTTGGCCCTATTGGGATTTTTCACCTTGGGCAGTTTGGGCATTTTCTTTTGGCACCAGCGTAAAATGCCGAAAAGCCCCTCGGAAGATGCGTTTTCCTCCCGGGAGTTTTGGATGTTTATCGGTTCGCTAACCTTGCTCCTCTCTGCGGCGCAAATCACCTTCTCGACCAGCATTCCCGTTTTCAACAAGTTGATTGGACCCGAAGGTCTGATTCCCTTGCTGGCGACCCAATTAGCTCCCCCCGCCGATGCCGCCCAGCACTACAATAGCCTTCAAATTCCCTTTGCTCTAATTATTTCGGTCCTGATGGGCATCGCCCCCTTCCTGCGCTGGAAGGAAACCCCCAAGGAGCTGGCGCGCCGAGCCGTCCTTTCGGCCCTCTTGACCGTGGTGTTGACTGCCCTCGTAGCGTGGGGGCTTGAACTCACAGCCATTTTATATGTCGCCTTGCTGGCCACCGCCATCTTTGCGTTTTTAGCCAATGCGGATTATTGGCTCCGCTTTCTTCGGGGCAAGTGGACGGCAGGAGGCATGGCCCTAGCGCATCTTGGATTTGCCTTAGTATTGATTGGTGCCCTCATCAGCAATGCCAAAAAAGAAGCCATCTCTACCAACATCACTTTTATTCACAAAGACTTCCCTTCCAATGAGAATATTCTCCTTCCATTGGGGGATACCGTTTCCATGTTCCCCTACTACGTCAGTTGGAGAGGAGAACGGATGGAGGGACACAATCGTCTGTTCGACGTCGATTTTTACGAGGTCGATAAGCCCCTTGCGTCGTGGGCAGACGGTGAACGCAAGCACCTCAAGCCAAGCTTCCAGTTGCAGCCCTTCATCCAAATGAATGCGCGTATGGGGAACGTCCGGGAACCAAGCACTCAGCATTTCTGGAACCGTGACATCTACACCTATGTGAGTTATGCTGATTTGCGAAGTGAATCGGAAAAATCGGGCGATTGGAAAGAGCCGATGGAAGCGTCCTTGAAAACGGGCGATGAAGTCTTCTTATTCAATACCTACCTATTGCATGGGGACACCCTGGTGGTCCAAGATGCGGCCTTCGACCCCGCCACGGGGGAATTAACCCATTTGGACCTNGCCCTATCCCTCACCTTAAAGGGCATGGATGGAACCCGCTATCCCATTGTTCTNCCCTACCACCTCGATGGAAACAACGTGGAAAACGTCGAAGTAGAATTGGCCGATTTAGGAATAAAAATTCGCTTTGACGGCGTGAAGGACGAAGCTGGAACCTATGGAATCACAGCGTGGGAGAAGAAATCGAATGACCCCCCCTTCATTTTAATGCAGGCCTTCATTTTCCCATACATCAATTTGCTCTGGCTCGGATCCATCCTGATGGGCGTGGGTAGCCTCCTAGCCGTGTGGAAACGCATTTATCGGAGCCTGAACGAAGGGAAGAAATGAACTGGGGGATTGTTGGGCATGGCCATCTCGGCTCCGCACTGGCAGCTCGGTTTGCGCGTCAAAACATCGCGTTCCGTCACCTGAGCGCCCAACTTTGGGATCAGGGAAAAGACCTCCCTCAGCCCGAAGACGCCTTGTTGCTGGCCGTGCCGGATGGCTGCATCGTGGAAGTCGCCCGCCAACTGCAGCAGCGAGGTCATTTAGGGCCGGTTTTTCATTGCAGTGGAGCCACCCCTTTAGGTGCCCTCGAACCTTTGCCGCAAGCCGGCGTGTGGTACCCCATGCAATCTTTTCGAGATGTCGAGGTTCCTTGGGGCAGCTTCCCTATTTATTGGGAAAATAACTTGCTCGAACCGGTTTTGAAGGATTTACATCAAAAATTGGGCATTACACTAGGCCAATGGATGACTTCGGAGCGCCGCGCCACGAACCATTTAAGTGCGGTATGGGCGAACAACTTTCCGACACATCTTGTCGCACTATACCAGGATTTTTGCCGTCAAAAAGGGGTCGAACCCATGGCCTCGATGTTTTTAGATTCGGTCACCCAAGCGCTGGAAGGGGATGCCCGAGCGCTTCAAACAGGGCCAGCGCGGCGACAGGACATGGCGACTTTAGCGCGCCATATGGAGGCCTTGCCCCCAGAGCTTCGGTCGATTTACGAAGCGCTTAGTGAGAGTATTGCCCGTTTAGATTCCTCCAACTCGTGAATTACAAGACCAAACTCGCCCAGATTACCACCTTCGTGTTTGACGTCGATGGGGTCATGACCGACGGAAAGGTCTTGATCCTGCCGGGCCAAGACCCCATTCGCGCGTTTCATTCCAAAGATGGATATGCCTTACAACTCGCGATACGCTTGGGTTACCGCGTGGCCATCATCACCGGGGGCACCTCTGAAGCCGTGAAAGAGCGGCTTCAATCCGCTGGGGTGCAAGATATTTGGTTGGGTGCGCGCCACAAGGAAGAGGCCTTGGAGGAGCTCATGCTGGCCTACGAACTGCGGGCCGAAGAAATCGCCTACATGGGNGACGANTTGCCNGACTACGANGTNNTGACCCGNGTNGGCTTGGCCACCTGCCCCCACGACGCNGCACCCGAAATCCGCCGCATCTGCGACTACATCTCCCCCATCAAAGGCGGGGAAGGTTGCGTGCGCGACCTCATCGAACAGACGCTAAAAGTCCAAGGAAAATGGAATCAAGCTTCGGACCGGAACTGGTAGGCCTCGCTTGTCCGATCCAATTGGATGGGCGACTGGTTCTTGGAAGCGGTTCGCCCCGCCGCAAGGAACTCCTCAGCCTTTTTGGGCTGCCCTTTGAAGTGCGTACCGCTGATACCGCGGAAATCGCCCCCGCCGGCCTCAGCGACATCGAAACCGTACGCTTCGTCGCCAAAGAAAAAGCCGACGCGCTGGTCCCCACCTTGCAACCCCGAGAAATCCTCCTGACGGCGGACACCGAGGTTTGGATGGACGGAGAGCGCTTTGGCAAACCGCGTGACCTGGCCCACGCCTTGACCATGCTGCAACGCCTTCGCGGCCGCACCCACAAAGTCATTACCGTGGTCTGGGCCACAGACGGCGAGCGCTGGGAAACATCCTCCAACACGACGCTCGTCACCATGGCCGACCTACCTGATTCCTGGTTGCAATGGTACGTAGACACCTGCCAGCCCCTGGACAAAGCGGGGGGCTACGGCGCCCAAGAATGGATTGGCCACGTGGCCATTACCAAGATGGAAGGCGACTTTGACAATGTGAAAGGACTGTCCTTGGTTTCCGTGCTTCGTGTGCTGCGTCCTTGGCTGCGCTAGGCCTTTAAACGCAGCGTCGCGATGCGTACCTTGTAGGCCATGAACGCTAAGAAACCCGGCCTCCTCCTCGCCCTCCTTCCCGTCCTCTTCCTCATTCTTGCCCTCGCGATCAACGTCCGCATTTTTGGGGATAGTAGTTTGGACGGAAGCAACCAACTGATTCTTCTTGCTGCCGCAGGGGTAACGGCCGGTTTGGCGGCCCTTACGGGGGTGAAGGCCCAAACGCTGTGGGACGGCATTCAACACAACATCCAAGACAGTTCTAAGGCCATTCTCATCTTGCTCATGGTGGGCGCCTTGGCAGGAAGTTGGCTGATATCAGGCATCATCCCCACCCTGATTGTCTACGGATTGGACCTTCTTTCGCCGAGTATCTTTCTTCCCGCGACCGTGGTTGTCTGTGCCGTTGTGAGCTTGGCCACTGGCTCCTCTTGGGCAACCACCGCGACCGTAGGCATTGCCCTCATGGGCGTGGGCCAAAGCATGGGATTCTCCTCGGCCATGGTCGCCGGGGCTGTGATTTCAGGGGCCTACTTTGGCGATAAGATGTCGCCCTTCTCGGATACAACGAATTTGGCCCCAGCCATGGCCGGTACGGATTTGATGACGCACATCCGGTACATGACGCTTACCAGCGGGCCAGCCATTGTTCTGACCCTCATTGCTTTTAGCCTTTTGGGCATGAACGGAAGTGGGGGCAGTCTCAGCGACTTGGACCTGCTCACCGAAGAACTGAGTGCGCGCGTCACCATCAGTCCATGGCTCATGCTNATACCCGCCCTGAGCATCGGTCTAATCATTTACAAAGTGGACGCCATCNTCGCCATGGGAATTGGAACCTTGGCGGGACTCTTCGCGGCGTATTTCTTCCAGTATGACCTCCTTGTNGATTTGACGCTCGAGCGCTTGGGCGTGGACAGCTTTGATTGGATACACATCTACCAGCAGCTCTTTATCAGNACCTATGGCGATACGCAGATCGCCATGAGCAATCCCCTGCTCAACGATTTGATGGAATCAGGTGGCATGGCGGGCATGCTAGGCACCATTTGGCTGATCATCTGCGCCATGACNTTTGGCGGAACGCTGGCCGCGTCGGGCTTCTTGGAAGTCATTACCGAACTCTTTTTGCGCATGGCGCATGGGACAGCAGGCTTGATCGTCGCCACCTTGGTCACTGTGGCTTTTTCAATGCGACGGCGGCAGACCAGTATTTGGCCATTGTCGTCCCGGGCCGAATGTTCCGCAAAGCGTATGAAGACCGTGGCCTCGCGCCAGAAAACCTCTCACGCGCCCTCGAAGACAGCGGGACCGTCACCTCTGTGCTGGTGCCCTGGAATACCTGTGGGGCCTACCAATACGCCACCTTGCACGTCAGCGCAGCAGATTATGCGATCTACGCCTTTTTCAACTGGCTGAGTCCGCTGATCAATGCCACGTGGGCCTTGATCGGCTTCCGCATTCGCAAGGCTTAAATCCAGCCCTTGCGGCGCATCCACCAAAGCATCCCAGTCACACAAGTGACCATGATACTGAGCACGATGAAGTAACCGTTCTGGGTTTCTGTTTCGGGCATATTCTGAAAGTTCATCCCATACAGGCCAGCCAAAAAGGTAATGGGCAGAAAAATGGCGCTAAACACGGTCAGCACCCGCATGACTTCGTTCGTCCGCTGTCCCACACTAGACAAGTACAAAGACTCCAGCGAATCGAGCATAGACCGAAGCGAATCCATGCGGTCGATGCATTGCATGGCTTGATCCCGTACATCCCGGAAATAGGGATGGTGCTCGACCTTGATGAAGGCCGAGGTTTCGATATTGCCTAATACTTCTTTCATTGGAATCAAGGCGCGGCGCAAAAGAGTTAAATCACGCTTGAGCTGGAGCACTTGGGTCATGACGGCCGGACTGGGTTCGTGAACGACCCCCTGCTCCAGAGCGTCCAATTGATCCTCCATGTGGCTCAAGGCCTCGCCATAGGGCAAAATGACGGCTTCCAAAAGGCGGTATACGAGGTAGTCCACAGGGCGTTGACGCACGATGCCTCTACCCTCTTGGATGCGGGTGCACACAGCCTCAAAGCGGTCCTGAACTTTCTGCTGCACCGTAATAACGTAGTCCTTGGTCAGGATGAAGGATATGTGTTCCAGCTTCACCCGGGATCCCTTGCGTTTGACAATGCTCTTGGCGGACAAGAACAAGGCCTCCGGATATTCCTCCATCAAGGGGCGTTGTTTGGCATCGATGGCGTCCATCATCATGTGTGGATTGAGCCCAAGTGCCTCGCGCCATTGCAACCAAGCGGACTCCTCCGGATAACCCCGAAAATTGAGCCAATGGACGCGGCCCACAGGACTGCGATCCAAAAAGTTCGCAGGGCTTGACTCGGGAAAATCGTCTANGTGGCCGGCATCAAAGGATACCCAGCGCGGTTCGAGCGGCAGAACGGCATTCATACAAACAAGGTAGGGTGCAAAACCCCTATTTTTGCCCCCATGCCTGTACTTAGCATTGTCATCCCCGCCTACAACGAAGGGCCCACGATCCACTTTATCTTGGACAAAGTCCTCGCCGTGCAATTGCCTGGCGGCTGGACCAAAGAAGTCATTATTGTGAACGATTGCTCCAAGGATGACACCGAAGCAGCTATTCAGGCCTGGGCGGCGGGCCATCCTGCCCTGCCTATCCGATACCATGCGCACAAGGTCAACCAAGGCAAGGGCGCGGCCCTGCATACAGGTATCGCTCAGGCCACGGGCGATTACGTGATTATTCAAGACGCAGACCTCGAATACGATCCCGAGGAATACAACCTGCTCCTGCAGCCCGTTTTAGCGGGCCAAGCCGACGTCGTTTATGGATCGCGCTTTATGGGCGGCAACCCGCACCGCATCTTATTTTTCTGGCATTCGCTGGGCAATAAATTCCTCACCTTCCTCTCCAATATGTTCACCAATTTGAACCTCACGGATATGGAAACCTGCTACAAGCTCTTTAAGCGCGAGATGATTCAATCCCTGCATTTGACCGAAAAGCGATTTGGTTTTGAGCCCGAGGTGACGGCCAAAATTTCCCGCATCCCCAAGGTCCGCATCTACGAAGTAGGCATCTCCTACTACGGGCGCACCTTTGAAGAGGGCAAGAAAATTGGCTGGAAGGATGGATTTCGTGCGATTTATTGCATCCTCAAATACGGGGCATTAAAGGCGAAGTAAGCCTTTGCGTTATTGGCGGACTGCTTATACGCGGTCTCATACCAAAACCTAAAACAAAAAAAGCGCGACCCCGAGGGGCCGCGCTTCACGTTTCCAGAAGTCCGCGCGGGGCGCTTACTTGACTTCTTCAAATTCTACGTCGGTCACGTCGTCTGCACCACCACCTGCCGAAGCATCTGGTCCAGGCTGACCGCCGTCCCCGGCTTCTTGCTGTGCCTTGTACATCTCCTCTGAAGCATTTTTCCAGGCTTCATTGATCTGCTCCATGGCTGCATCGATTGCCGTGATTTCTTGAGAGGCATGGGCCTTCTTGAGGTTCTCCAAGGATTCCTCAATCGCGCCCTTCTTATCACCGAGTTTGTCGCCAAACTCGCCAAGTTGCTTCTCCGTTTGGAAAATCATCTGATCCGCTGCATTGAGCTTGTCAACGCGCTCTTTCGTAGCCTTGTCCGCGTCGGCATTGGCCTCGGCCTCCTTCTTCATCTTCTCGATTTCCTCTTGGCTCAAGCCGGAAGAGGCCTCGATGCGGATTTTCTGCTCTTTGCCGGTGGCCTTATCCTTGGCGCTTACGTTCAGGATGCCGTTGGCGTCGATGTCAAAGGTGACCTCAATCTGAGGAGTACCGCGGGGGGCGGGGGGAATGCCGTCCAAGTGGAAGCGCCCGATGGTCTTGTTGTCTTTGGCCATGGGACGCTCGCCCTGCAAGATGTGGATTTCTACGCTGGGCTGGTTGTCGCTCGCCGTAGAAAATACTTCAGACTTCTTCGTGGGAATGGTCGTGTTGGCTTCGATCAACTTGGTCATCACGCTGCCCATGGTTTCAATACCCAAAGACAAAGGCGTCACGTCCAGTAAGAGCACGTCCTTCACGTCGCCAGCGAGCACGCCGCCTTGGATAGCGGCACCAATGGCCACTACCTCGTCGGGGTTCACCCCTTTGTTGGGCTCCTTGCCGAAGAACTTCTTCACGGCGTCTTGGATNGCTGGGATTCGGGTAGAACCACCGACCAAGATGACGTCGTCAATGTCGCCCGTCGATAGGCCAGCGTTTTTCAACGCAGACTTACAGGGGGCAATGGTGCGCTCGATTAAGTCGGCCACAAGGCGCTCAAAGTCCGCCCGCGACATGGTCTTCACAATGTGCTTGGGACCGCTTGCTGTAGCCGTGATATAGGGGAGGTTGATTTCGGTGCTCGTTGTGCTTGACAACTCNATTTTTGCCTTCTCTGCAGCCTCTTTNAGGCGCTGGAGGGCCATCGCGTCTTTGCGCAAGTCAATGCCTTCCTCTTTTTCAAACCCTTCGGCCAACCAGTTGATGATGCGGTCATCAAAATCGTCGCCACCAAGGTGGGTGTCGCCGTCGGTTGACTTTACTTCAAAAACGCCGTCGCCCAACTCCAGGATGGACACGTCGTGGGTACCGCCACCGCAGTCAAACACAACAATTTTCATGTCGCGATTCTGCTTGTCGATGCCATAAGCCAGGGCGGCTGCCGTGGGNTCGTTGATGATGCGTCGCACCTGAAGACCTGCGATCTCGCCCGCTTCTTTGGTCGCTTGACGCTGTGCATCGTTAAAATAGGCGGGAACCGTGATGACGGCTTCCGTTACATCCGTGCCCAAATAATCTTCGGCGGTCTTCTTCATTTTCTGAAGGATCATGGCCGAAAGCTCTTGCGGCGTGTATTGGCGGTCATCAATCACCACACGGGGGGTGTCGTTATCGCCCTTGACGACTTCGTAGGGAACACGGCCAACTTCTTTGGCGACGTTGCTGTACGATTCGCCCATGAAGCGCTTGACCGAGAATATCGTTTTCTTGGGGTTGGTGATGGACTGACGCTTGGCGGGGTCTCCGACTTTGCGCTCTCCGCCCTCCACAAATCCAATGACGGATGGGGTGGTTCGCTTGCCTTCGGCGTTGGGGATGACCACCGCTTCATTGCCTTCCATGACGGACACACACGAGTTCGTGGTGCCTAAGTCAATTCCTATGATTTTACCCATGTTGAATGCTTGAGTTATTCGTGAATTTGGCCTCGTAAGGTCAAACCCCGTACCAAAGCCTCAAGCGAGACAAAATGTCAGTTACATGTCAGCGTATCCAGGAAACTGGCTTTGGCAAAGCGCAGGCTGCATGTCAATTTGCCAAAAACGAGGCTATCCAAGGAGCGGTCTGCCAAGCCCAAATTAGGGCGATCCAAGCTGGCCGTGCTCGCAAAAATGCCTGCCCCACCCTGAACATTCGTATAAAAGGGCGGATCCTGGAGGATGGTGTTAGAGGGCTGCGTGACGGATATGTAGGTCGCCAAATCGTCCGTGCCGGCCGTCAAGTGCAGCGTGAACCCACGGAAAAAGCGGATGTATCCAGGCTTAATGGGCAAGGATTCCGCCAAGAACTGGTAGTACTCTTGGTAGGTGAGCGTCGTTTTGCTGGTCGCTCCGCCATTGAGTGTACTGCCTAGCTGGTAAGGCAAGCGGTAGCGCACCGTGTGGCGCGTAGAATCCGATTGCTGGTGTTCCGGCATCTCCATATAAAGAAAGTCGATGTAGCCCTGGTAGGCGCGCGCATTCCGAGCTTGGTTCCATTCAATCTCTTGGCCCTTGGTCGACGTCATGTTCAACCGCTGAATGCCAATGGGCGTCGGCTTTTTCAAGGTGAAGGACTCCGAATTCACCATAGGCGTGATCGCGGTGGCCAACACAGGGCTGGCGGAATCTTTCTGGAGGATCAGCTTGTAGTCCCAATCCAGGCGGTTCGAGTTGGAGGTGAACCCAGGGAGGATAAGGCGGTACAATCGGTGGCCTTGGCTGGTAAATAGGCCGGAGTCCTTGGGGGTGTCGTACGTGACTTCCAAGGTCTTGTCCCAGGCAAGTTGCCCGTTTTCCTTGAAGGCCTGGATGCGGGCGAGCAAATTCGGGTAGTAGAGGCTATCAGGGTGAGCGCTGCCCCCATTGGGACCCTCTTGGCCCAAATAGGCGCGACCGACCCGCACATACTGTGTATCCGAATCTGGATTCAGAGTACAGTAGACAATGGGCACGTTTTCAAAGGGTGCCGTAACGTCCAATGTATTGTCGCAGGAGGCCCAAAGGGCTACTGCCGCGAGGGCGATCCAAAGCTTCTTACCAACCATAGCGTTCAAAGATACCACCGAACTGCGTTGTACTTTTGAGCCAAATCCCTCGAAATCATGTCTACGGCAAAAAA
>JGI26082J51739_10001871_pt1 | contig 13020 bp, 7 predicted proteins | sample SaaInl5LU_22_DNA_FD_51739 | JGI IMG/M metagenome (IMG submission 51739)
TGTTTACGCAGTTAAAGAAGTCCGCGCCGATTTTGTCCATTTTGTTAACAAAAACGATACGTGGAACTTTATAACGGTCAGCCTGCCGCCAAACAGTTTCTGTCTGTGGCTCAACACCGGCGTTGGCGTCGAGAACACAAACGGCACCATCGAGAACTGCAAGCGAACGCTCAACTTCAATCGTGAAGTCAACGTGGCCTGGTGTGTCGATGATGTTCATGCGGTGCTTAGGCGAGTCTGGTGTTGAACCGTCTTCGGTGCGCTCCCAGAATGTCGTAGTCGCAGCGGACGTGATGGTAATACCACGCTCTTGCTCCTGCTCCATCCAGTCCATCGTTGCTGCGCCGTCGTGGACTTCGCCGATGTTGTGGGACTTGCCTGTGTAGAAGAGAATACGCTCGGAGCAGGTAGTTTTACCTGCATCGATGTGCGCCATGATACCGAAGTTACGGTACAACTCTAGGGGATATTCGCGTGCCATTGGAATGGGTCCTTGGACGAAAAGTGAAAATTACCAGCGGTAGTGCGAGAACGCTTTGTTGGCATCTGCCATCTTGTGCGTGTCTTCGCGCTTTTTAACAGCTGAGCCGCGTGACTGAACAGCGTCCAGAAGCTCACCAGCAAGGCGCTCTTCCATTGTGTTCTCGTTGCGCGAACGGGATGCGTTGATCAACCAACGGATGGCCAATGCTTCGCGACGCTCAGGGCGCACTTCAACCGGCACTTGGTATGTTGCACCACCAACACGACGTGAGCGAACCTCAACGGCGGGTTTGATGTTATCGAGTGCTTCGTGGAACACTTCAACGGGGGCGCGTTTGATCTTGCCTTCAACGCGGTCGAGTGCGTTGTAGACGATGCGCTCAGCGGTAGATTTCTTACCATCGAGCATCATGTTGTTCATGAATTTTGTCAGAACCTTATCGCCATATTTGGCGTCGGGCAGAACTTCGCGTTTAACAGCGGCGTGACGACGTGACATCTGCGGCTCTCCTTATTTAGGGCGCTTGGCGCCGTATTTCGAACGACGTTGTTTACGGTCTTTGACGCCTTGGGTATCCAGAACGCCGCGCAGGATGTGGTAACGCACACCGGGAAGGTCTTTTACACGACCGCCACGGATCAGAACCACAGAGTGCTCCTGAAGGTTGTGGCTCTCACCGGGAATGTAGGAAATAACCTCAAAACCGTTGGTCAAACGCACTTTAGCAACCTTACGCATCGCCGAGTTCGGCTTCTTAGGCGTGGTTGTGTAAACGCGTGTGCAAACGCCACGTTTTTGGGGGCATTGCTCCAAGTGCTGAGACTTGGAGTATTTACGTTTAGGCTGACGCGGTTTGCGGATCAGCTGTTGGATAGTCGGCATTGAGGACTTTCCCCTTTGTTGCAACTTCTTCGTTTTGGGGGCCTAGGTCCCCGTTTCATTCGTGTCGTGCAAGCGCGTCCGCAAACACAAAAGCCCGCATCGGGTAACCCTACCTGGGATCCGAGCGGTGGATTTTCAGAGGATCGGAACAGCAGTAGTTCGGATCGTGACCACTAATTTCTTTGACAAAAGGGGCGTACCCCCTCTTGGGATGTGCGGGCTATACTGAGAGTCGCCCCCCCTGTCAACAGCACCTCATGAACGCATCAGATCAGCGATACGTGCTAAGCCGCGGCAACCTTCTCGCGCTCGGCGATCCGCCGCTCGCGGTAGAACGTAAATAGGCCCGATCCAGTAATGATGAGCGCCCCAAAAATGGTCAGAATACTCGGCCATTCGCCGAAAAGGACAAAGCCTAGAACCAGCGCCCAAACCAATGCCGTGTATCTGAACGGCGCCACAAACGAGATGTCCCCAACCCGCATGACCATCACGCTAAATACATAGCCGCCGATGATGAACAGGGATGCACCCAACACCAACCAAATTGACCGCGATGTGAAAGGCGCCCACTCGGTTGTGGTACTAAACGCGGCGGCCCACAAAAATACGCCGATAGCTGACAACAGCGTCACCGCCATTGTGTGCGTGTCAGGCGACAGGCGCCGCGTCACCAGATCACGGACGGTAACGAAACCAACAGCAATCAGCGCGTAGATCGAGAATACATTAAACCCGTCCGCACCGGGCCGCACGATAAGCAGCACACCAACGAACCCCACAACAATGGCAAACATGCGCCGCCAGCCCAGCATCTCGCCCAGAAAAAGTGCGCCTGCTAAGCTTACTGTGAGCGGAAGGGTTTGCAAAATGGCCGTCGCGTTGGCGAGCGGTAGATTGATCAAGGCCGTAAGAAAGAAATATGCGGCACCAATTTCAGCGCCGACACGTGCTGCAACCAATGGCCAATCGCCTTTTGCGACCCCCTTCCGGAAAGCACCCATCACAGCAGCCATGATCGCAATTAGGATCACAGTGACAAACCCGCGGACGGTCAGTGTCTGAAACAAAGGCCATTCCGTTGAGATCGCTTTCAAGCAAGCGTCATTTAGCGTGAATGCCGCCATAGAGCACATCATGAGCGCGGCACCGCGCGTGTTTTCTTGCAAAGTTGCCATGGCAAATCGAATACACGGCCCGCAAGAAAAGGGAAGCATTGTTGTACAGCCCAAACGAAAAAGGCCCCCGCACTGCGGAGGCCTATCTCAACACTTAAGGACGGTCGCTTTAGTCGCGGCTGTCAGCATCGCCTGTCATGATGGTGTCAAACTCATCACCACCCACAACGTCTTCGGCTGTCGGCGCAGCCAATGCGGCAGCTGCTTCGGCTTCTTCACGACGTGCTTCCAAAACAACGTTGTCACGATCCTGAGCTACACGCTGCATCTGCTGAGTTGCACCACCGGTACCGGCTGGGATCAGACGACCCACGATGACGTTCTCTTTCAGACCGATCAGCTTATCGCGCTTACCTTGAACCGAAGCTTCAGTCAGCACGCGTGTCGTTTCTTGGAACGATGCGGCTGAGATAAAGCTGCGTGTCTGCAACGATGCTTTCGTAATGCCGAGCAAGATAGGCTCGCCCTTCGCCAAACGACCACCGCGTGCAGCGGCTTTCTCGTTCGCAAGGTCAAACTCTTGCTTGTCCACGTGTTCGCCCTTGAGCAGCGTTGTTTCACCGCTATCGAGGATTTCCCACTTCTGGAGCATCTGACGCACGATAACTTCGATGTGCTTGTCGTTGATCTTAACACCCTGCAGTCGGTAAACCTCCTGCACTTGGTTGATCATATAGTCAGCAAGCGCTTCGACGCCCATGACCGCAAGAATATCGTGCGGCGCAGGGTTACCGTCCATGATGTAATCACCCTTCTGGACGTAATCACCTTCCTGAACAGGAATGTGCTTACCCTTAGGCACCATGTATTCGACTTTCGCCTCATCAGCGGCTTCGGGCGTCTCGGCTGCAGGAACAATCGCGATGCGGCGCTTGTTCTTGTAGTCTTTACCGAAGCGCACGTAGCCATCGATTTCAGCAATGATCGCGTGGTCTTTTGGACGACGTGCTTCAAAGAGTTCCGCAACGCGTGGCAGACCACCGGTAATGTCTTTTGTTTTCGCGCCCTCACGAGGAATACGCGCAACAACATCACCTGGGTTTACCGTGTCACCATCTTCAACAGACAAAATCGCGTCAACTGACATCGGGTATGCAACTGGGTTGCCATCGTCCTTCAGAACGGGCTCGCCATTTGCATCCGCCACCAAGATTTTTGGTGCCAGCTCGTTGCCTTTTGGCGCCGAACGCCAATCAGTAACGATACGCTGAGTCATGCCTGTTGCGTCATCTGTGTCTTCACGAACTGCGATACCCGCAGTCAGATCAACGAACTTAATGACGCCGCCTTTTTCTGCGATCATTGGAAGTGTGAATGGGTCCCATTCAAACAGCTTATCGCCGCGTGCAACATCAGCACCTTCTTTGACCAAAAGCTTGGAACCGTAGGACACTTTGTGTGACGCACGCTCTTTGCCGTCTGGGCCAGTGATGGACAGCTTCATGTTACGGCCCATAACAATCTGCTCGCCTGCGGCATTCTCGATCAACTGGCCATCAGCGAAGACAACTTTACCCTCTTGGCTCGCTTCTTGGAACGATTGTTGGCCACCGCCCTGCGCAACACCACCAATGTGGAATGTACGCATGGTCAGCTGTGTGCCTGGCTCACCGATAGACTGCGCCGCAATAATGCCGACGGCCTCACCTTGGTTCACAATTGTACCACGTGCGAGGTCACGACCATAACATGCCGCACAAACGCCTTCTTCACTTTCACAAGTGAGCGGGCTGCGGATGCGCATAGACGCTACGCCAGCTTCCTCAAGACGGTCAGATGCGCGTTCGTCGAGCAACTCACCTTTGGTTGCCAAAACATCGCCGGTCACGGGGTGCAGAACATCTTCCGCACACACACGACCCAGCACACGCTCTGCCAAGGTTGCGACAACCTCACCATCATTAACCGCTGCTTCAGCCGTGATCGCCACTTCAGTACCACAGTCATGCTCGCGCACGATGCAGTCCTGAGCCACGTCCACAAGACGGCGTGTCAGGTACCCTGAGTTCGCAGTTTTCAACGCCGTATCCGACAGACCCTTACGAGCACCGTGGGTAGAGTTGAAGTACTCAAGAACAGTCAGACCTTCCTTAAAGTTCGAGATGATTGGCGTCTCGATGATCTCACCGTTTGGTTTGTTCATCAGACCGCGCATACCGCCGAGCTGTTTCATCTGAGTGACCGAGCCACGCGCTTTGGAGTCAGCCATCATGAAGACGCTGTTTGGCTCCATCTCTGCGCCGTTTTCATCGGTTTTGATCGAAGCGATCGTCCCCATCATGGCGTCAGTGACTTTGTCGTTACACTTAGACCAGGCATCGACAACTTTGTTGTACTTTTCACCCTGAGTGATCAGGCCGTCCATATACTGTTGTTCGAATTCAGCCACTTGTTCACGAACGCCGTCAACGATTTCCCATTTGTTGTCTGGGATAACCATGTCGTCCTTACCGAACGAAATACCGGCGCGGAACGCTTCGCGGAAGCCCATGGTCATGATCTGGTCACAGAAGATGACAGACTCTTTCTGGCCGCAGTAACGGTAAACAGTGTCGATGACTTGCTGAACTTCGCCTTTTTTCAACAGACGGTTCACCAGTTCAAACGGCGCTTTGTTGTTCATCGGCAGCAATGCACCAAGGCGTACACGGCCCGGTGTTGTTTCAAAGCGTTGGATGACAGTGTTACCTTCTTCGTCAATCTGAGGAACACGTGCTTGGATCTTGGCGTGAAGATGGACTTCGCCCGTATCAAGTGCGTGCTGCACCTCATCGATTGAACCGAAGACCATGCCTTCGCCCTTCATGCCCGCACGCTGTAGTGACGTGTAGTAAAGGCCCAAGATCATATCCTGTGATGGAACAATGATCGGCGCGCCGTTCGAGGGCGACAGAACGTTGTTGGTCGACATCATGAGAACACGTGCTTCAAGCTGTGCCTCAAGTGACAACGGAACGTGAACCGCCATCTGGTCACCGTCAAAGTCAGCGTTGAAGGCAGAACACACCAGCGGGTGCAGCTGAATTGCTTTACCCTCGATGAGAACCGGCTCAAACGCCTGAATGCCCAAACGGTGCAGCGTAGGCGCACGGTTCAACATGACGGGGTGCTCACGAATAACTTCGTCGAGGATGTCCCAAACTTCTGGACGCTCTTTTTCTACCAGCTTTTTAGCCTGCTTGACTGTCGAGGACAGACCTTTGGCTTCAAGGCGGGAGTAGATGAACGGCTTAAACAGCTCGAGCGCCATTTTCTTAGGCAAGCCACACTGATGCAGCTTCAACTCAGGACCCGTGACGATGACGGACCGGCCAGAGAAGTCGACGCGCTTACCCAAAAGGTTTTGACGGAAGCGACCTTGCTTACCTTTAAGCATGTCAGAAAGTGACTTGAGCGGACGCTTGTTTGCACCGGTGATCACACGACCGCGGCGGCCGTTATCAAAGAGCGCATCAACCGATTCCTGCAACATACGCTTTTCGTTACGTACGATGATGTCAGGCGCGCGAAGCTCAATCAGGCGCTTCAGACGGTTGTTACGGTTGATTACGCGACGATAAAGGTCGTTCAAATCAGACGTTGCAAAGCGACCACCATCAAGAGGCACGAGTGGGCGCAGCTCTGGCGGGATCACAGGCACAACAGTCAGGATCATCCACTCAGGACGGTTGCCAGACTCAATGAAGCTTTCCACGATTTTGAGACGCTTGATGATTTTCTTCGGCTTCAACTCACCGGTTGCTTCAGCAAGATCAGCACGCAGCTGCTCGGCTTCTGCTTCCAGATCGATGGCTTGCAACATCTCGCGGATCGCTTCCGCGCCGATGTTTGCAGTGAACGCATCCATGCCGAAGTTGTCTTGTGCGTCCATGTACTCTTCTTCGGTCATCAACTGACCGTAAGTGAGGTCAGTCAAGCCAGGCTCGATGACGACATAGTTTTCAAAGTACAAAATACGCTCAAGATCACGCAGTGTCATGTCCAGCATCAAGCCAATCCGGGATGGAAGTGACTTGAGGAACCAGATGTGCGCTACCGGTGACGCCAACTCGATGTGGCCCATACGCTCACGGCGTACTTTTTGAAGCGTAACTTCAACACCACATTTCTCGCAGACAACGCCGCGATATTTCATGCGCTTATATTTGCCGCACAGACATTCATAGTCTTTGATCGGGCCAAAGATACGCGCACAGAACAGACCATCACGCTCAGGCTTGAACGTGCGGTAGTTGATGGTTTCTGGCTTTTTGATTTCACCGAATGACCAAGACAAAATGCGCTCTGGCGATGCCAAAGATACTTTGATTTCGTCGAACACCTTTGTGGGTGTCAGTGGGTTAAACGGGTTATTTGTGAGTTCCTGGTTCATTTTCAGATCCTTAAATCAGGGGGGAGGAAGGGGGGAATGAGGGACTAAGCCCTCATTCGCCATCCTCCGCATCCAGGAGTTCCATATTCAGGCCGAGGCCACGGACTTCTTTGACAAGAACGTTGAACGACTCGGGTACGCCCGCTTCGAAGTTATCCTCGCCTTTGACAATGCTTTCGTAGACTTTCGTCCGTCCAGCAACGTCGTCCGATTTGACCGTAAGCATCTCTTGCAGGGTGTATGCAGCGCCGTAAGCTTCCAGAGCCCAGACCTCCATCTCCCCGAAACGCTGACCACCGAATTGCGCTTTACCGCCCAATGGCTGCTGTGTGACCAGCGAGTATGGACCAGTTGAACGCGCGTGGATTTTGTCGTCCACGAGGTGGTGTAGTTTCAGCAGATACTTGATGCCAACTGTGACAGGACGGGCAAACTGCTCACCAGTACGACCGTCAAACAAGATTGACTGACCGCTCTGGCTGAAGCCTGCGCGAACCAACGCGTCATTGACGTCAGCTTCTTTGGCACCGTCGAATACTGGCGTCGCAATTGGCACACCGCGTGTGACGTTGCCCGCTGCTTCAACAACAGACTGCTCATCCATGCCCTTAATGCCTTCGTCATAGACGTCGTCACCATAAGCAATTTTCAACGCATCACGGACAGGTGTCAGATCGCCAGAACGCTTGTACTCGCCAAGCGCCTCATCAATCTGAATACCAAGGCCACGTGCAGCCCAACCCATGTGGGTTTCAAGGATCTGACCAACGTTCATACGTGACGGAACACCAAGCGGGTTCAGAACAAAATCAACCGGCGTACCATCTGCGAGGAAGGGCATGTCTTCCATAGGTACAACCTTGGAAATAACACCTTTGTTACCGTGACGACCCGCCATCTTATCACCGGGCTGCAGCTTACGCTTAACGGCGACAAAGACTTTAACCATCTTCATAACACCTGGGGGCAGATCATCGCCGCGGCGAACTTTTTCTACCTTGTCCTCAAAGCGCGCATCGAGGGTCCGTTTCTGGATCTCGTACTGCTCGTTCAGGGCCTCAACGATTTTCGCATCGTCTTCGTCCTCAAGAGCNAGCTGCCACCACTGACCACGGCTAATGCTNTCGAGCAAATCTGCGTCAATTTTAGAACCGGCNTTAACGCCTTTTGGTCCTTTGACAGCAATTTTGCCTTCGATCATGTCGCGNAGACGGGCGTAGATGTTGCGATCGAGNATGACCAATTCGTCATCACGGTCNCGGGCCAAACGCTCAACTTCTTCACGCTCGATCTGAAGTGCACGCTCATCTTTTTCAACGCCGTGGCGGTTGAAAACGCGGACTTCTACGATTGTACCGAAATCACCTGGGGGCAGACGGAGTGATGTATCACGCACGTCAGATGCTTTTTCGCCAAAGATCGCTCGCAAAAGCTTCTCTTCGGGTGTCATTGGGCTTTCGCCTTTTGGCGTGATCTTACCAACAAGAATGTCAGCCGGACCAACTTCCGCACCGATGTACACGATACCCGCTTCNTCGAGGTTGCGCAGAGCTTCCTCACCGACGTTTGGAATATCGCGTGTGATTTCCTCTGGCCCAAGCTTGGTGTCACGTGCCGCTACTTCGAACTCTTCGATGTGAACAGAAGTAAACACGTCATCACGCGTAATACGCTCGGAGATCAGGATGGAGTCCTCATAGTTGTAGCCATTCCAAGGCATAAACGCGACAACCACGTTTTTACCAAGGGCCAGTTCACCCATGTCAGTTGACGGACCGTCGGCAATAACTTCACCTTTGGTCACCAAGTCACCAACCTTCACCAATGGACGTTGGTTAATACAAGTGTTCTGGTTTGAGCGCTGGAATTTACGCATGCGGTAAATATCAACACCAGCGTCGCCAAGTTCGAGGTCTTCGGTTGCACGAATAACGATACGTGTCGCATCGACTTGGTCGATGATACCCGCACGTTTCGCCATGATCGCCGCACCGGAATCGCGGGCCACAACTTCTTCGATACCAGTACCAACAAGTGGTGCCTCGGCTTGCAGAAGTGGAACCGCCTGACGTTGCATGTTCGATCCCATCAGGGCGCGGTTAGCATCGTCATTCTCAAGGAACGGAATAAGCGAGGCTGCGACAGAGACCAGCTGCTTCGGTGAAACGTCGATCAAGTTCACGCTGTCGGACGGTGACAATGTGTAATCACCAGACTTACGTGTAGAAACCAGATCGTTGACGAACTTGCCGCCTTCATCAAGGTTCGCGTTGGCCTGCGCAACAGTGTGGCGCATTTCTTCCGTCGCGGACATGTACTGAACTTCGTCAGTCACCTGACCGTCAACAACTTTGCGGTATGGTGTTTCGATGAAGCCGTATTTGTTAACGCGTGCAAAAGTTGCCAGCGAGTTGATCAGACCAATGTTTGGACCTTCCGGCGTTTCAATCGGACACATCCGACCGTAGTGCGTTGGGTGCACGTCGCGCACCTCAAAGCCCGCACGCTCGCGTGTCAGACCGCCTGGTCCAAGCGCTGAGAGGCGACGCTTGTGCGTCACTTCGGAAAGCGGGTTTGTTTGGTCCATAAACTGTGACAGCTGCGATGAGCCGAAGAATTCGCGAACTGCGGCGGCTGCAGGTTTCGCATTGATCAGATCTTGCGGCATCACTGTGTCGATTTCGACAGAGGACATACGCTCTTTGATCGCACGCTCCATGCGAAGCAGACCAACGCGGTATTGGTTCTCCATCAGCTCACCAACGGACCGCACGCGGCGGTTACCGAGATGGTCAATGTCGTCGATGTCGCCACGACCATCGCGCAGATCAACCAGCGCTTTGATACATGAAACGATGTCTTCTTTGCGCAATGTGCGCTGTGTGTCTTCTGCATCAAGCGCAAGACGCATGTTCATCTTAACGCGGCCAACTGCAGACAGGTCATAACGCTCGCTATCGAAGAAGAGCGTGTCAAACAGAGCAGAAGCAGAATCTACGGTGGGTGGCTCACCCGGACGCATCACGCGGTAGATGTCCATGAGCGCAGTTTCGCGGTTCATGTTTTTGTCCGCCGCCATGGTGTTACGCATGTAAGGGCCGACGTTGACATTATCGATGTCGAGGACAGGAATTTCAGTGATACCAGCGTCCAGCAATTCTTTCACAGAACCGCCGATTGCATCGCCGTCTTTGTCGACTTCCCATGTCAGCTCATCACCGGCTTCAACGTAAATCGCGCCGTTGTCTTCGTTGATGATGTCTTTAGCAACAAACTTGCCCATGATCTGATCGAACGGAAGCAGCAATTCAGTGACTTGGCCTTCGTCGATCAATTTCTTGACCGCGCGTGGTGTCACCTTCTTGCCCGCCTCAGCAATTACTTCGCCCGAAGCTGCATCGATGAGGTCATATGTTGGACGTGTGCCGCGAACGCGCTCTGGGAAGAACTTCGTGACCCAGCCTTTACCCGCTTCATAACGGTAAGACACTGTGTCGTAGTATGCGTCCATGATGTCTTCTTGGGTCAGACCCAAAGAATACAAAAGCGTCGTTACAGGCAGCTTGCGGCGACGGTCGATGCGCGCAAAAACGATGTCTTTAGCGTCGAACTCAAAGTCCAGCCAGCTACCGCGGTAGGGGATGATCCGGCATGCAAAAAGGAGTTTACCCGATGAGTGGGTCTTGCCTTTATCGTGATCGAAGAAAACGCCCGGTGAACGGTGCATCTGGCTCACGATAACACGCTCGGTCCCATTCACAACGAACGTACCGTTTGGAGTCATCAAAGGCATGTCGCCCATAAAGACATCTTGCTCTTTGATGTCTTTGACAGATTTCGCGCCTGTATCTTCGTCAATTTCGAACACGATCAAGCGCAGCGTCACTTTCAGTGGCGCGCTGTATGTCATGTCACGTTGCTGACACTCCTCAACGTCATACTTCGGCTTTTCCAGCTCGTAGTTGACGAACTCAAGGATCGCAGTTTCGTTAAAATCTTTNATCGGGAAAACCGACTGGAAGACGCCTTTGATGCCCTCGCCNTCGAGCGGCTGAAGCTGGTCNCCTGACTTCAANAAGAGGTCATATGATGACTTCTGAACCTCAATAAGGTTCGGCATTTCTAGGACTTCGCGGATTTTACCGTAGTATTTGCGCAAGCGTTTCTGGCCGAGGAAGGATTGAGCCATGTGCGTTGTCACCTTTCATGTGTTCTCACTGGATCGCTACACCGTCGGGCATCGGTGCGCGGCCCTTTTGAGACAGGAAAACCAAGCCAATACCTGCGTATCGTCCCACCGACACGCTCCCGCTTGGACCTTCCTTAGAAGCGGCTCTGCATTTGAAAGCAGCTTCTAAGACAGGTTAAGCTGGGCACGGAATTAACCATGCCCAGCCAATATTGTGCGCGGGACTAAGCCCCACACCCAGCCAATTAGGCCAGTTCGATCTCTGCGCCAGCTGCTTCCAGCTTAGCTTTGATGTCTTCAGCTTCTGCTTTGTCGACACCTTCTTTGACTTTACCGCCAGCTTCGACGAGGTCTTTAGCTTCTTTCAGGCCAAGACCTGTGATGCCGCGGACTTCTTTGATGACTGCGATTTTTTGCGCGCCGGCGTTCTTCAGAACAACGTCGAACTCAGATTTTTCTTCAGCAGCTCCACCAGCGTCGCCACCTGGGCCAGCCATCATGACTGCGCCGCCAGCTGCTGGCTCGATGCCATACTCATCTTTGAGGATGGTTTTCAGTTCTTGTGCTTCGAGAAGGGTAAGACCAACGATCTCTTCAGCAAGTTTTTTCAGATCAGCCATTATACTGTTTCCGTTTCCTAAGGTTGTGTTCCAACGTGTAGCGATGTTGCCCACGAGGGTTTCCAGTTGTGCTTATGCAGCTTTCTCTTCGATGGTCGAAAGAATGCTCGCGATGTTCGAAGCAGGTGCGCCAATTGCGCCAGCGATGTTGGAAGCAGGTGCGCCGATACAACCCACGATAGAAGCAATAAGCTCCTCGCGGCTTGGCATCGATGCAACGGCTTTCACGCCAGCAACATCCAGAGCAGTATCACCCATTGCACCACCAAGGATAACGAGCTTGNCGTTTTCCTTNGCGTATGCATCAACCACTTTCGCNGCAGCGACAGGGTCTTCTGAATAGGCGAGAACTGTCATCCCTGTCAGGTACTCAGACACGCTTTCGCATGGCTGACCGTTCAGGGCGATTTTGGCGAGCCTGTTTTTGGCAACACGCACAGACCCACCCGCTTCGCTCATTTTAGCGCGCAAGTCCTGCATTTCAGCAACTGTCATTCCCTCGTAGTGGCTAACCACTACGACGCCAGAGCTTTCAAAGATTTGGCCGAGTTCGTCGACGACTTTTTCTTTTTGTGCTCTATCCACAGTTTTTCTCCAAATATGGCGGGTTACCCCGCCGGCTCAGTGTACCGGATTGCTCCGGCGGTTGGGTCCTTCAAACGGGACGCCCGAACCGCCAGTGACCAAAACGGCCGCTGAAGAAACTGGTCTGATCCCGCCTCAGGCAGGAATTAAAGGACAAAGGCCCAAACCCACCATCTCGGACGAAACGCAAAAGAGCGCGTGACGAATCGCGCGCTCAACTGCAAGGACGTGGTTAGACAATTGTTAGTGTTTTGCCAAGCCCCGTTTCACTGCCACGATTGCTACGCGCACAAAGCCGGCGAAAACCCACCGACTACAGGTTTGTTGTTTTTCAAATGCCGCGCAACAAGCTGTCTGACCTGCCTTCCTTTGGGAATAAACCGTGCTGGCCGTGCTGCGGTTTGCAACAATTCGGGAAAGAAGTCTGCGATCTCTGCAACTGCATCAGGGCCAATCGCTTTGCACGCCTGCACGCCAGTAAGCAGCGACTCAGTCGGTGCATCATGGGCATAGATAATCTGATGCTCATCAAGAAGTAGGTGGAAGTAGGTCACCGTATCCCAATCCTCGACAAGCTGAACGTCCGGCAAATTCAGCAGCTTGATAGCGGGGATCAAAACTTCGTCTGTGCCTGTCATCCTTTCAGCGATTGGCGATACAAACAACATCCGATGCTGCTGTGAGACGATAAGGTCCTTGCTCGGAATCCC
>JGI26082J51739_10001875_pt1 | contig 13014 bp, 13 predicted proteins | sample SaaInl5LU_22_DNA_FD_51739 | JGI IMG/M metagenome (IMG submission 51739)
AGAAATAACTCAAAGGTTGGAGGGTTGAGTTCAATCCCCTCTTCAACGCCAAGACGACGCACTAATGAGCCCGCCGCACGGTTACGCACAACACACTCAACCGGCATCATATCAAGACGTTTAACTAAGCACTCGTTGTCTGAAAGGAGCTTCTCAAAATGAGTGGGGATACCAGCCTCACTCAACTTCTGCATTATAAAAGCGTTGAATTTGTTATTGACCATGCCTTTACGGTCAAGCTGCTCTAATCTTTTCCCATCGAAGGCCGAGGTGTCATCGCGAAACTCAAGCACCATATAATCTGGGTCATCAGTCGTAAATACAGACTTAGCCTTGCCCGCGTAAAGCTCCTCACGTTTTTGCATTAGAGTCTCCAACTCAACTTTGCTGACTTGGCCAGCGCAATGATTTAAATCGTTAAATTATCTTTGATAGCCCAGAGCAGTTCTTGTGCTGCGTCCTCTGAAACCAAATCGCCATCACGATCATGAACCGAAATTAGCACGCCCGATCTTGCTCGACTAAAGGCCAATTGATATCGCTTAATCAACTCCAAATCGCCCTCGGCATTTTGCTGGGTTTGATTATCTTGACCAAATACATATACCACTCGTTTGCCTACAAATACCTTGAAGCCTTCCATCTCCAACATCTCTTCTTGCGTCGGTTTAGCCCCAACACGAGCATTAGGATCACTGGAATAGGAAACATCTTTCTGTGGTTCATCCACACGATTTGGATTGATCAAGTCAAACGTAAGCGGACCGGTTTCTCTATTACGTAACCAATCAAGCAGCCCCTTAGGCTTTTCTTCAACCGCTTTAGTTATGTACGTTAGGTATATACGCCCACCATCTTGGTCTCGTGTACCGACGTCAATACCAGCACGATCAAGAGCTGAGTTAATAAGATTCCAAGCCTCATCGGCAGATGCTTTAACGCTTAGCAAAGGGCGGTTACGCGAATCAACGCCAACGTCAGCCCTAATCTTATCGTTGGATTGATAACCCGACAGGGTAGGAGCACGATTCGCAATATCACCTCGGCTGAGGTAGTTAAGCATTGAAAACATAATCTCATTTGAGTAAGCCAACTCTTCTGAGTCAGCAGCCCAGTCAATAGCTCTATCTCCAACGCTAAGTGGAATTTGCACCTGCTGCATACTTATAGCCGTGCGGCTCTCCTGCTCGGGATCCGGTCGAACTCGAACGCGCAGTTTATTAAGCGAGGGCTCATTCTCATCAGAGTTAAATTTGAGCGTATTCAAAACACGTTGGAACGGGTTAAGCTCCTGACCGTCCACTTCAATCCACTCTGTTTCCATTAACCCTAAGCGTGCATCCTGAGTCTGAAGCTCTATCTCAGCGTCATTCCAAAAAACCAGTAGTTCTTGCCAGACCTGATCAATAGACTCATCTACAAGGATGACTTTTTCACCTTCTAGGGGACGAATTGACGCCCGGTCTCCGCCTTCAGAGGCAAAGAAAAACTCAGGGCGCGGCACTTCATAAACGATACTTGCCTCAGCAACAGTGGCCGAATTAACGCTAGGAACCGTCAATCCATCACGTGTCACTTTTGAATTCATGCCGGCGGGAATTTCAAGACGTTTGCCCGGCTGAGCTTTTGCATATTCATTGGAGCGATCTTTGATAAGGCCCTTCTCACCGTATATCGGATTATCGGATAACGATGAACAACCTGTTATTAGAACCGCTATGGCCAGTGCTGCAAGACGCATTGTCATTAATAACTCCTGAGCTTAAAGCAGACCGGTTTGTTTAAGAGCATCTACCACGCGTGAGCGCAGGGAATTGGACAGCGGTGTAAGCGGCAGACGGATCCCCACATCACACAAATTCATCTCATGCATAGCCCATTTAACCGGAATAGGGTTAGACTCTACAAACATCGAATCATGCAGTGGCATTAATCGAGCTTGCAGTGCACGCGCCTCATCCGCCTTGCCTTCAAGGCCTAGCTGACAGAGCTCAGACATCAGCGCAGGAGCGACGTTAGCAGTGACGGATATATTACCGTGCCCCCCCGCGAGGATAAGCTCTATAGCGGTTGCATCATCACCCGAATAGATAGCAAAACCTGCTGGTGACTCTTTTATCAGACGTGCAGCACGCACAAGATCACCCGTTGCTTCTTTGATGCCGACAATATTGTTGATTTCAGCTAAACGAAGGACGGTTTCAGGCTGCATATCACAGGCGGTTCGTCCTGGGACGTTATACAGTATTTGAGGTATATCCACCGCTTCTGCAATCGCTTTGTAGTGGAGGAACAAACCCTCTTGCGTAGGTTTGTTATAGTACGGGGTCACTAATAGACAGGCGTTAGCTCCAGCATCCTTTGCCCCTTGGGTCATCTCAATCGCTTCGCGCGTAGAGTTGGCACCGGTTCCTGCAATAACGGGTATACGTCCGTTGACACGCTTCACGACACGCTGCACGACATCAAGGTGCTCATCATAATCAAGCGTCGCTGACTCCCCCGATGTACCAACTGCAACGATTGAGCTGGTACCATTAGCCAAATGAAGATCAACAACGCGGTCAAGCGCCTCCCAATCCAGATCACCATTGGGGTGCATAGGGGTAATCAGAGCAACCATACTGCCGCGAATCATGCTNTTTCACCTTATTATGTCATATGCTAGCAGGACCTAATCTTTTTTAGGTCACCCACCAGTTGTTTAGGTTGAATCATTTTAAACGAATTAAGACTAACATTCGTAGTAGCAACAACTATTTTTTACGCACACTGATGATAATGGAGAGAAAAATGTTAGAAGTTGGACAAATGGCGCCGGACTTTAAAGCCCATGACCAGAACGGTGATGTTATAACACTCAGCCAGTTTAAAGGCCAAAAAGTCGTTCTATACTTCTACCCGCGTGACAATACGCCAGGGTGCACAGCTCAGTCTTGTGATCTGCGTGATAACATCGAGAGACTCAACGCAGCCGGTTATCAAATAATTGGTGTGAGTAGCGATGATGAAAAGTCACATCAAAAATTTATTGCCAAGTATAACCTGCCCTTCCCCCTGATCGCGGATACCGACACCCAGGTTCACGAACTGTATGGTACTTGGGTCATGAAAAAAATGTATGGCAAAGAGTACATGGGCACTAGCCGTACAACCTTTATCATTGATGCCTCAGGTAAGATAGAAGAGATCATACGTAAAGTTAATACCAAAGCTCACACAGAGCAATTCTTACCCGCTTAACACCTGCAAAAAGCCTCTACCCCCGCTTGATTAATTCTCGGCGGGGGACGTCATCTCATCTGTGTTTGGCCAAGCCGTCACAACCGCCTTCACTAAGGTAGCGAGCGGTATGGCAAAAAACACACCCCAAAAACCCCAAAGACTCCCGAAAACCAATACAGCTACAATAATTGAAACAGGATGCAAATTAACCGCCTCAGAGAAAAGAAGCGGTACGAGCACGTTACCATCAAGCGCCTGAATCACTGCGTAGGCGACCATGAGGTACATAAAGTCTGAAGATATTCCCCATTGAAAGAAAGCGATCATAGCTACCGGCAGCGTCACCAGAGCAGCGCCGATATACGGAATCAACACTGAAAGCCCAACCAACAAAGCCAGTAGAGCTGCATAATTAATTCCCAAAAAGGCAAACGCAATATAGCTAGTAATTCCGACAATCAATATCTCTATAGCCTTACCCCGAATGTAGTTTGCGAGCTGGTCATCCATCTCGTGCCACACCTGATTTAACACCTCTCGTTTTTCCGGAAGAACTTTAGTCCATCTACCTACCAGCGAATCACTATCTTTCAAAAAAAAGAAGACCAGTATGGGTACCAACACGAGATAGATCAGCAGCGTCATAATTCCGGTGACAGAACTCAACGAGAAACTTACGAGCCATTGGCCAAATTGACTTACCTCTGCCGCGGCTAATCCAAATAACTGGCGTATCTGCGACTCAGAGACCAAGCCTGGGTATTTCTCAGGTAAGAGCAGCAGAATATTTTGAACCTCGATAACCATTCGAGGCAGTTCATTGAAGAGATTTACAGATTGTCGCCAAGCGATTGGCATAACGAAGAGTAGGAACGAGACCACAAAACCGACAAAACCAAGAAAGACCAGAACTACCGCAAATAATCGACGCACACCAATGCGTTGCAAACGGTTAACCGCCCCCTGCATCATAAAAGCAAATATAAGACTGGCGAAAACAGGTATCAGCGCGCCGCCTAGGTAAAATATTACAATACCGGATGCGATAAGTAGAGCAGACAGCAGTAGCGCCTCTTCGTTAGAAAAATAGCGTTGAATCCACTTACCTAAAACCTTCTGCATCTACTCTAACCTCTACGAAAAATATGTATAAAAACCTTATCGACCTCTTCTGTCGAGATCAACTGATGCGCCGATAAATCTGCATACGCGCGAAAATCTCTAACGGAACCTGCATCAGTTGCGCGGACTTCAAGTATCTGACCTGGCTGCAATCGATTCAGGGCCTGTTTCGCTTTCAAAAGCGGCAAAGGACAAGCCAAATCACATGCATCAAGCCGCTCATCAATCTGTATCTCTGTCATACTCTATTAAGGTGCTCTATCTTAGAATTATATATTGGCTTTTTTTCAAGCCGTCTAGTGNTCACATTTAGCCTTTGCATACAGGCTTTAAAGAACGCTACAGGGCTAATGGCTTTGAAAACACCGACGCAATGTAACGCAGATTCCAATTAAAGACCACGACCGTTCATAGGGAAATATGCAGATACTTACAAAACCTACACTAACACTGCTTCTCCTGATCCTTAGCTCATGGACAAGTGCTGAGCTACCCAGCATAGGCAGTGCAAGTACATCGACCTTACAGCTGGAACAAGAACATAAAATTGGCCAGGCATGGGTGAGAATGGTTCGAGCAAAAACCAATTTGCTTGATGACCCTGTGGTCGAATCTTATCTACAAGGTTTGTTATGGCGACTTGCACCAGCCTCTGGCTTACAGGATCAGCGCTTAACCTTACTCGTTATTGATAGCCCAGAGATCAACGCTTTTGCTGCACCAGGGGGCATTATTGGCATTAATGCAGGTCTGATCGCAGCTGCGCGACGCGAGGATGAGCTAGCCTCAGTCATCGCACACGAGTTTGCTCACTTAAGTCAGCGACATTACGCCCAACAGCAGGCGGCATCAGATAAAAACGCACCACTGGTGATGGCGGGTATTATTGGAGGCATTTTGCTTGCAGGCACTAACCCTGATGCAGGCGTGGCGCTGTATCAAGGCACTCTAGGTGCTTCAATATCATCACAGCTAGCGTTTAGTCGTGCAAACGAAACTGATGCAGACCAAACCGGCATGAAAACACTGGTAGCGTCCGGTTTTAGTGCCAGTGCAATGCCTCGCATGTTCGATCTACTTCAAAATGCAAACCGTTTTGCTGGCAATCAAACGCCCGAGTTTCTGCGCACCCACCCTGTCACCCAAAACCGTATTGCGGATGCCAACAATCGCGCGCAGACACTGCAAGAGCCTCCCGCTTACATGGACAGTTTAGAGTTTGAAATAGCGCGTGCACGGGTTCTTGCTCATCTCAATACGCAAAACAGTATTTCCAGCGCCGAGCGAGCTGACCAACCTTTAGTTGATTATCTTTTAGCTGTAAAAGTTGCGGACCTTGAGCGAGCACAGAACAGATGGCAACAATTGAGTCCTAGCATGCAAAGTGCCCCTTGGCTCCAACTCAGTCGAGTCAAGCAATTTGAATTAGCACAACAGGACGCCAACGCCAATGCGTTAATGGAGGAGCTTATAGACCTATACCCAGATGATTACGCTGTTCAACGCGCACAAATTACAAAACTGACATCTGAAAATCGTCATGCGGATGCTATCGATTTACTCCGTAAGGTCGTTCGAGCGCAACCCGACAATCCGCAGAACTGGTATCTATTGGCTGAGGCTTCAGGATTAGTGAGCGATATATATGGGTTACACCAAGCGCGGGTCGAGTATTTTCTGCTGCGTGGCGACTATGATCTTGCCCTACGACAGCTAGAGTTCGCTCGACGGGATGTGCGTCGAGCACCCGAGAGACTTGAATGGGTTGCGCAGCGCGAAGCTGAAGTATTACAGCAGCGTACAGAAGTAGATCAATTACTGCGTTAACTCGCTTGGAAACTCAGCATACGTTCAAGCGGACGTAAGGCTTTCACTCGCACAGACGTTCAAGCGGACGTAAGGCTTTCACTCGCACAGACTCATCTACAAACACCTCTTCTTGCCCCGTCCTAAGCCCTGCAAGGATATTTTCAAGACCGTTCATTGCCATCCATGGACAGTGGGCACATGAGCGACAACTGGCACCTGCACCCCCCGTTGGGGCTTCAATAAAGGTTTTACCGGGTGCGGCTTGTTGCATCTTATAAAAAATGCCGCGATCGGTTGCGACAATAAATGTTTGATTGGGCAAGCGCTGCGCTGCTTTAATAAGTTGACTGGTAGAACCAACAGCATCAGCTAACTCAACAACCGCTGCTGGCGACTCTGGGTGCACAAGTATGGCCGCATCAGGATACACCTGCTTGAGNTCAAGCAACCCCTTAGCTTTAAACTCTTCGTGCACAATNCACGCGCCATCCCATAGCAATATATCGGCGCCTGTCTGCTTCTGCACATAGGCACCAAGATGTTTATCAGGTGCCCAAATAATTTTTTTATCCTGCTCAGCAAGATGTTCGACTACTTGTACCGCGATACTTGAGGTTACAACCCAATCGGCGCGAGCCTTAACGGCTGCTGATGTATTGGCGTAAACAACGACTTCACGATCAGGGTGCTGATCACAAAACGCACTGAAATCATCAATTGGACAGCCAATATCCAGCGAACAGGTCGCTTCTAAGGTGGGCATTAAAATACGCTTTTCAGGGCTCAATATTTTAGCTGTCTCGCCCATAAAGCGTACACCCGCAACAACGAGTGTTGAAGCCGAGTGACGAGCGCCAAAACGTGCCATTTCTAGCGAATCAGAGACATAGCCACCGCTCTTTTCAGCGATCGCTTGTACTAGGGGATCACAATAGTAGTGCGCAACCAAACAAGCATCACGCGCCTGTAGCTCAGCAATAATCTCATCATTTAACTGATCGATTTCCGATTGACTAAGGTCATTAGGAAGGTGCTCATTAGCAAAATGCTCTTGGACGAGAATGCGTTTATCCAGCTGTTCCTTGCTATGCATAAGAGATTACCTAAGCCTGTATAAAACCAATTATTGACTGAACACAAAAGAGAATAAAAACCGCAGATATAATAGGCAATCTACGGAAAACAAATGCGCTATAGATCAAAGATGAATTACTGATAGTGAGTTGGATCAACTAACCCTGCATCTTCAAAGCCTTTAGCCCGTAAATGACAACTGTCGCACTTACCGCAGGCTCTGCCCTGTTCATCCGACTGGTAACAGGAGACAGTCAACGCGTAATCAAGACCTAGGCGATCTCCTAGCTTAATTATCTCTGCTTTTGTAAGGCTTATAAGCGGTGTCTCAATACGAAATGGCTCACCTGTCACTCCATTACGGGTGGCAAGGTTAGCCATTTGCTCGTATGCAGCAATAAACTCGGGCCGACAATCGGGGTAACCTGAGTAATCCACGGAATTTACACCAATAAAGATCGCATCGGCGGATAACACCTCTGCCCATGCTAACGCCAGTGACAGAAAAATGGTGTTACGAGCGGGTACGTAGGTGACAGGTATACCCTCTTGAGCCTGATCCGGGACATCAATTTTTTCATCCGTGAGTGCAGATCCGCCAAACTGGGCTAGGTCAAGTTTAAAGACTCTATGTTCTTTAGCATTGAAACGTTGCACTAGGGCTCTAGCCGCATTCAACTCTGTCTGGGCACGCTGCCCATAATCAAAACTAAGTGCGTAACACTCATACCCCTGATCCGCTGCAATCGCTAGGACAGTCGCAGAATCCAAACCGCCTGACAGCAAGATCACTGCGCGTTTAGTTTTCATAATGTAAACCTACTGACGTGCCTGGTAGTTGCGGGCAAGACCTGCAGCTGAACTTTTAGGATACTCATTCAATAACTGTTCAAATGTAGCTGCTTGTCCAGCCGTATCATTTAATTGGTTTAGAACAACGCCTAGCTTGTAGAGGGCATCAGGGCGTTTCGTGTGATCAGAAAAATCGCTGACAACCTTTGTGAAGGCCAGTTTTGCCGGTTCAAATCGCTGCTGCGCCAGTTGGACTTCTCCAACCCAATAGTAGGCGTTAGCCAAACGCTCGCTGCTGGGATACTGGGCAATAAAACCTTCGAATGCGCTTAATGCCTCATCAAATCGACGCTCACGCACGAGCGCGAATGCATCAGAGTAGGCTTTCGCGTCATCGATAGAGGGTGTATTAGCTACAATAGCAGCGCTGGTTTCTGGAGGCGTGTTCGAATCTTGGTTCGCTACCTCAGGCGCTGATTGTAAGACGGGTTGCGGCGCAACTGGCGACGGTGGCGCGGACGGCGTAGCACCTGCAGAGTCTGATGAGTTGGTTGTATCGCCCAAAAGCAGAGCTGTTAAACGACGATCGGTGTCGCGATAGCGCTCCAACTGTTCACGCTCAAGCTTTTGCATTTTATATTGCTGGGTCTCAATATCCCCGCGCAACTGGCGAACCTCCGCCTGAAGTTGCTGGATCATCAATACCAACTCACTCTGCGCGGACTGGCTCAAACTTTCAGCCTGTACCTGGTTACCGGCTAAACCAGTAACCAGTATCAATGGAAGTAAACGCTTAACCATTAGCGGCTTGTGTAACTCAATTCAACACGGCGATTAAGTGACCACTCGCTTTCGGTATGACCGAGCATAGTAGGCTTCTCTTCACCATAAGAAATTGTCTCTATCTGACCGTTGCTTGCGCCGTTTACGATCAACAGACGGGCAACAGCATTTGCACGCGATTCACCCAAAGCGATGTTGTACTCTCGTGTCCCACGCTCATCGGCATGACCTTCAAGGCGTACTTTTGCACTTGGGTTGTTCGCTAGATAAAGAGCATGACCTTCAAGATCTGCAAAACCTTCTTGGCGAACAACCGACTGATCGAAATCGAAGTAGAATGTTGTACGCAGACGCGCAACGTCTGCGTAGCTAGTACCTGCTTGGACGCCTGAACCATCTACGCCCTGAGCCTGAGCACCTGTAGTTGCATCAGAGACGTCTGCGCCGCCATCGGTTGTTGTACTGGTTGAGCTACAGCCGGCCAAAAGGGCTAAGGTAACAGCCAGAGCAGCTGCACGAGTTGTATTNATTGCACGCATACCACATCTCCTAAATTCTAATAGCTATTAATCGTTATATGCGAAACGCATTGCGACATACGCTATCGATAAGTCTGTCAGTTTTCAAGCGGCCTAAGCCGCTTGATGTAAATAAATTACGCTTGTTCGATACCAACAATAACCCAATTAACATCAGCATCATTTGCAACACGGCTCAGGTGCCAGATCTCTGAGAACTCAGTCGTCTGATCGTTGCCATTTTCACGCAACCAACCATGGAAATTAACACTTACAACTGTTTCGGTTTTATTTTGAGTGAACCCAACAATATCAGCCATGCATGATACCACCTCAGTATTTTGATTCTGGGGTAGTACACTTCTGTTTGTCTTTAATTGAGCGAGTAGCTCGGACGAGGTGTACTCTGCAATCTCAGCCCAGTCCTCTTTATCCCAAGCAGCTTGGAGCTGTTCGAAGTGCTTAGGCGCCTGTGCTGCAAACGCGTCTGCGTTGAACCAGTCCGGTGTTTCCACTGTTTCTGTAGATAGATCAACGTTAACCGCTGAATCAACTCCGCTAGCCTGAGGTACAGCTGAAGAGTCATAAGCCTGTTTAAATGATGGCTGACCACTCATACCTCCAGCACCTGCGTAGGCGGTTTGTCTACGCGGCGCGAGAAGTTTAAACAATACAAAAAGTGCAAGACCGATAAGCAAGATATCCATCATTTGAATACCATCAAAAGCACCGCCGAATAAGAGCGCGCCCAAAAGCCCACCCGCTAGCAACCCACCAACAAGACCGCCCATACCGGGCTTAGCTGCAGCGGGTGCAGCTGCAGCACCAGGCGTTGTAGCAGACTGTTGTTTAGTTGGGGCTGGGGCTACTTTTTTCTGAGTATTAAAACTCTTACCCAATGAGAAACCACCGCCAAAACGTTTAGCTTCTGCCTCCATGGGAAGTGCTAAAACCAGCATTAAAGATAAGCATGCAAACCACAGGTGTTTCATTCTAACTCCTCAGTAAGTTCTTTTAAGATAACCGACTATACGACGCCAAAGTGCAAGAGCGATCCCCAGTACGATCAATAAAATACCGGTGAAATGATACCCTTGAAGTGACTCTTTTAGAAAGAGCACAGCAAGTATTAAACCAAAAACAGGAATTAAGTAGATAAAAAGCCCTGCACTAGAGGCACCTATCTCGGCAACACCTCTGTTCCAAAATAGGTAGGCCAGGATTGATGGGAAAACAGCAATATAGCCCACCACCATCCAAACTCGCTCACCCCATTGAGGTATATAGATGCCCCCTTGCTCCCATAGCGCAAACGGAAAGAGTGCTATGACGCCAAAAGCGACGGAGAATCCAAAGAAACCAAAGGGGCTTACACTTTTTGGTTTATGACGAAGAGTAACCGAGTAAATTGCCCAAGAGACGACAGCCAATAATATCCATATATCGCCGGGATTTAACTTTAGCGAAAACAGACGCGAGAGCTCCGCCTTGGCCACAATAACAAGAACCCCAGACAAGGAGAACGAGACCCCTAACCACTGTAACCAACTTATACTCTCGCCGTATATAAGACGGCTTAGCAATAAAATAAGCACGGGGATTATCGCTTGGATAATAGCCGCATTACTGGCGGTCGTAGTCTCAACCCCCAAGTAGATCATGGTATTAAAGCTGGCAACGCTCCANAGCGCTAACCAACAGAGTATTGGAAAGTGNTGCATCATTTCGCGCCANTCACGTCTTACAACTGGCCACCACCAAGGCATAATAAGCAATAGAGCCAATGACCATCTTAGAAACGCCAACACAAGTGGATCTGACTCTGCGGCGATCGCACGCGTACTTACTGTATTGCCCGCCCAAAAGAGCGGCGTTATGAATAGTAATAGATAAGCCATTAAACTTTATAACCCCTTATCCACCGTAAAATAGGATTTGGGTTGTCATCAGTGCCCGTTAGTACATACCCCAAACTCTGTTCGTTCTCTAATACCCAGCGTTGATCATCTAGGGCACCTGTTCGGCCGCAGAATAGAAGACGATCCCCTTCTTTAAGTTCAGTTAACTCACCCGGTACGAGGATTGTTTCATCACCTCTTTTAAGCATAAGGGCAAAACAATCAAGATTTTCATGGCGCTTGTAGGGCTTTTTCGTCAACGAGCGGATTGAAACAATACGCCCCTTTGCTAGCTGTGCACATATCGCAGGTGTTTGCAGCTGACCTAAATCAAAACAACGACTATCGACCTGTTCATCACCGACTGTCTGTGAAATTCTATTGATAAGGGTATGGCACCAAACTTCATCCTGCAGCAATAGCTGTTCGATAAAATGATCTAACAGGGGTGTTCTGATGTGCGCGAGTATACGCGTTGCGATGGTATGTCCCGGCTGCATTACGAAGTCGGCCTTTGCATTTGCAAACATAAGCTCGTTAGACGAGTGATTTTGTCGAGCAACAGTAATTAGCTTGGGATTGAGTGCACGTGCCGTCATGATAATTGATAGATTATCAGCATCGTCGGGTGTACCGGCAATAATACCGACAGCTGCACCCACATTAGCAGCCTCAAGCGTAACCGCTTCAGTACCTATACCTTGAACGAAATCTGTGCCCCCTTGCATGTTTTGAATGTCGGGCTCAATCAGTGTGACCTCTGTCTGATCGCTAACCATAGCCTCACGTAGGGCTTTACCAAATCGACCATAACCGCAGAGCACCCAGCGCCCAGTGGCATGTTTGTATATGCTGGATAGGGGTCTGTGCCGAGGGTGAAGTAACCAATCGACAACCAGGTGCTGCTGCGGTTTTCGCACAGCCAGCCCCATATACTCGGCGAATTGCTTAAATGGATTGATAATCAAATCCGTTCCAAAAGAGGCAAGATTGGCACTAATAACATCGTTTTCGCTGCGACTAACAACTAATCGCTTAGGATGTAAGAGTTTACTGGCAATAGCGACTGCAAGATTGACAGGATCTCTATCGGTTAACGCAAGAACACCTAAGCAATTAGTTTTTTGTAGACCCGCTATTGCAAGATTATTCGGCAGCGATGCATCAACGCATAAGCTGTAAGCCGGCAAAGCGAACTCTTCGAGTTCAACCAAATCAATACGCGCTTGATTAATATCAAGTACGACCGAACGTATGCCCCGGCGTTCAAGCCCTAGAACAACCTCACGACCAGTGGTTCCATAACCACACACGAGATAAAAAGGCTCCTTCAACATATTGACCTTGTGCGCAAATCGACGCGTACGAATCAGACGAATAAACGCAGGGTCTTGCACCGTGGCCAATGTGGTACCGATGGCATATAGCCAGGAAATAACGGTTCCATAAATACAAACGAGGGTCCACATACGCTGAGCATCAGTAAATGGGTAGGGAATTTCACCAAATCCGATAGTAGAACCCATGAATGAAACGAAGTAGAAAGCGTGGAAGAAGCTCATTCGCCAAGGCTGACCTTGATCGTCAATACCCGGAATCATCACCAGACCCAGCATCGATATGGCGTAAACCATTATCAGAACAAGAAGCGGCATTCGCAGACGCCGCAACAGTACGTACAGAAGGGTATGCATGGGTTAGCGACGAACCAGCACGGTCTCTATTACAAGGAGTACGACCGATATGATGTTAGCAACTAGAGCACCCGCGGCTAGAGAGACAATGGTCGCCAT
>JGI26082J51739_10001876_pt1 | contig 13009 bp, 16 predicted proteins | sample SaaInl5LU_22_DNA_FD_51739 | JGI IMG/M metagenome (IMG submission 51739)
AACACTGCCAGTGATGCTGATAATCGGAGCGCTACTGCCAAGCTTCTTCGCCAACTACAGCTAATCTAGCGAGGTGAACAAAGACACCAGCGGCACGCAATTTAGTGAGTTTCTAGCATCCCGGCGCACCACCAGGGACTTCCTCACGACCCCGGTTCCAGAAGAGCTCATCGACCAACTCCTNACCGATGCTATGACTGCCCCGTCCTGGTCAAACACCAGACCATACNTAGTNGGCATTGCCTCAGGTGAGCGCAGAGATCGCATTTCCAAGGAGTTCCTTAGCCGATGGGACGCAGCTTCCGCAGCTCTAAAGCCTGGAATCATGGGGAAACTGAAGCTCTTCATCACCCGCTACGGCCTTCCCAAGAGCGACTACAAAGTCTTTCGTCCCTACCCAAACGACCTAAAGCCCAGGCAGCAAAAAGTCGGTGCTGAACTCTATGGCTTCCTAGAGATACCAAGGGATGACAAACAAAAGCGCCAGGCCCAGTGGGGTAGAAACTACGAGTTTTTTGGTGCACCTGTTTCACTTTTCATTTTCACTCACTCCGGCCTCGGAGAATATTCGGTGTCTGATGCCGGTCTGTTCATGCAGAACCTGATGCTCTCAGCTCATGCCCACGGGCTTGGGAGCTGCGCTCAGGGCGCCTCGGCACTCTGGTCTGAACCGGTAAGAGCCGAGTTCAAAGTTCCAAAGGAATACAAGCTTTTGTGTGGGATAGCAATTGGCTACCAGTCTGACGCCAAGGTGAATAGCTTCCAGGCTGACCGCCTGCCAATCTCGGAGATAAAGCTAGCGACCAATGATTGATCTGACGAGCCCCAGTTTTATTGCTGACCCCTACCCCGCCCTGGCACAGTTGAGGAAAGAGGGAAAGCCGGTTTGGCACGAGCCAACCGGAATGTTCTTGGCCGCGGGCTACAAGGATGCCAACCAGGTACTTAGGAACAGAGACCTCGGTCGAATCTTCACCCCGAAGGAACCTTCAGACCAGTGGGAGGCATTCAACTGGCTGCACTCCGATTCGATCCTCGACTCCGAACCGCCTAAGCACACCAGGCTGCGGTCACTGGTTATGAAGGCCTTCAACCCCAAAATGATTGAGGCGCTGCGCCCCGAGATCGAGCGGATTACCGACGAGCTCCTGGCAAATGCCGAACAGGTTCTTTCTGAGACAGGCGAGTTTGACCTGATTGCTGACTTTGCCGAGCCATTGCCGGTGAAAGTCATCGCACACCTGCTGGGCTTCCCCGACAAGGACGAGCACCTGCTTAGACCCTGGTCCCAGGCGATTGTGAAGATGTACGAGGTGAGCCCGTCTGAGGCCGACAAGGATGCCGCCAAGCTCGCCGGCGAGGAATTCGCCTCTTACGTTCACGAACTCATGCTGGAGCGGAAGCAAAACCCCGGCACCGACTTGATTAGCGACCTGGCTGCCGTGGAGGAGGCGGGCGAGAAACTCAATGCCCACGAACTCATTGCAACCTGCGTGCTACTACTAAACGCCGGTCACGAGGCATCAGTCAATGGCTTTGGAAACGGCATGGTGGCAACTCTTCAGAACCCGGAGCAGCTGGCAAAACTGAAGGCGGACCCATTTGGAATTGCAGAGACTGCAGTTGATGAGTTCATTAGATTCGATGCTCCACTGCACCTATTTGAACGAACTGCCACAACCGACACCGAGGTCGGAGGGGTCGCAATCAGTCAAGGCCAAAAGATTGCATCGCTGCTGGGCAGTGCGAACCGCGATTCGGCAATCTTTGAAAACCCTGACCAGTTGGATCTGACACGTTCTCCAAACCCTCACATTGGTTTTGGTGCGGGAATTCACTTCTGTATTGGAGCCCCTTTGGCGAGGCTGGAGATGGCCATCTCACTGCCGGCGTTGATGAGCAAGTTTCCAAACCTAAGCCTGGCCAAAGACCCTGTTCGAAGGCCTAGCTTCGTGCTGAGGGGTTATGAGCAAGTGCTCGTGAACGCAGGTCAGTAAGGGCCCCAGCAACGATAACCCGGTTACTTTGACCACTCCAGCGCCAGCTGGAGCCAATTGCCAGGGACGCGATCAGAAACGCCTATCGCCACGAAAGTGCTGACGCGATTCGGCTGATGCTGCCGCATGACAAGACCGCCACATTCCAAGACAAGGAAATCGGTGTTCGAAAGGGTGCCGCGGGACTTGGAACCGAGCGCTATGCGCTTGCAAAGAGGTGAAGCTTGGAAACTTCGCCGACCGGAGGGGCAACGCTGAGGCTTAGCCTTTAACCCTTTGTTGCACCTAGGGTCAGACCAGAAACGAATTGTTCCGCAGCACGAAGAACACAACCAAAGTTGGGATCGCAGCAATCATTGCTCCGGCAGCCAGCAGGTTGTAGTCAGTGACAAACTCACCCTGGAGTCTTCCAAGAGCCGATGTGATCGGCCGTTTCGAGTCTGTGGACATCAACACCAGTGCCCAGAAGAAGTCGTTGTAGATCCAGGTGGTCATAAGAACGCCAAGCGATGCAAGTGGTGGTCTAAGAAGTGGCAGCATCACCCGGAAGTAGTGTGTGAACACTGAAGCTCCGTCAACCAATGCAGACTCGGAAATCTCCTTTGGAATGGTCTTCATATATGAACTCAATACGAAGGTTGCAAATCCCATTTGGAAGGCAACGTGGATCAGGATCACACCAAGTGGTGAGTCATACAAGAACCTACGGTCACCAACGGCATCACCGATTGCCAAATACATCTTGAACACTGGGATGAACACCAGTTGCGGTGGCAAAAGGTTTCCTGCCGTAAATAGCAATAGCAGCGCCACATTGGCCTTAAACGAATACCTAGTGACGACGAAGGCCATCAGTGATCCCAGCAGCAGGATCAGGAACACTGCAGGCAAGGTGATCAGCACCGTGTTGGTGAAGTATGTTGGCAACTCCATGCGACTGATGGCGTTGACGTAGTTGTCTAGGTTTAGTTCCTTAGGGAAAGACAGCACACCACCGGCGCGGATCTCCTTATAGGGACGCAGCGAGGAGTAGAAGGTCCAAGCGATTGGGAAAAGCCAAGCGATTGCAAAGACGCCGATAAAGATGGTGATGATGCGGTCTTTAACCTTCTGAGCATCTTTGTGGCGCTTCAGACGCAGGTCCTCTTTGTTTACATTCACTTCGTTCACACTCACTTCATGTCCTCCTTGAACTGCTGGCGGAGGTAGGTAATGATCGGAACGATCGAGAGCAAGAACAAGATAACTGCGTAGGCGGCACCCTTCATCGAGGCGCCCTCACCGGCGATGTTCTGGAACACCAGCACACCAAGAATCGGCAGACCACCGGATGATCCGTAGATGATGTAGATCATGTCGAAGGCTCTTAGTGACTCAATGATGGTGATCACAATCACGATGATGTTCACCGGAGCCATCGCCGGGAATACAACCTTGCGGAAGGTCTGCCACTCGGTAGCGCCATCAATCGATGCAGCCTCGCGCAGGGTTGCGTCAACTGCCTTTAGGCCAGCTAAATACAACAGCATGATGTAGCCGATGTGACGCCAGGACGCCATGGTCAAAATCACCCAGATGTTGTACCGGTCATCACCAAAGAACGAGACCGCTTCACTGATTTCCAGTCCAAGAACACCGTTCACGAAGCCGTCCGGGCGAAGCAGGAAGTTCCAGATGATTCCAATCACAGCCAGCGACAAAACTACCGGTAGGTAGTAGGCGGCCTGATAAAACTTTGAGCCGCGAATCTCTCTATCAATTTGATAGGCAAGCAGGATTCCAAGCGGTGTTGCTATCGCTCCAAACCAAACCAACCAAATGACGTTGACTCGGAGCGCATCCCAGAAGATGGGGGTGTTGAAAAAGATGTTTTCGTAGTTGGCAAGCCCGGCCCATTGGATGTCTCCAATGTGAATACCGGTCCAATACGTAAAGGAAAGATAAATGGTTGCAACTGCCGGAAACCAGACCAGTGCAACGTGCAAGAAGGTTGGGACCCCAATGAAGACCCCGAGGGTGAAGCGATCTCTTTTTGAGAAGGTACGACGGCGGTTGGCTTTCTTGGCCTTAGCCTGCGGTTTCTCAACCGCCGTCGTACTACTCATAATTTACTTAGTCAGCTTCTCTTTACAGAGGAGCTAGAGCGTCCCACTGGCTCTGTAGTGACTCAAGGATTGAGTCAGTTGAGCTTGGGTCCTTGAACCACTGCTGGAATGCTGGGCCAACTACTGGGCCAGCAAAGTCAGGGCGGGTGTCGCGGTCTAGGAACTGAGTGATGTACTTCGCCTCTGCCATAACAGCCTGCTGCTGCTTCTGGAATGGGTCGTACGCTGAAGTGTCCTGCAGGTTGTTCGCGCTTGTTAGCGGAATTCCTGTTGCAAGCTGAGCTTCAACACCCTCGATTGATGCTGCGAACTGGACGAAGTCCTTGCCGCCGCCTGGGTTTCCACCGTTCTTTGCCACAGCGATACCGTCCAGTGGTGCGTCAATGGTGTCGCGACCGTTGTCTGGGTTGATCTCTGGGAAAGGAATGATCCATAGGTCGTCGTAGTCTTCCTGGCTCTGCTCTAGGAAGTTTCCACCGAACCATGAACCGTTCATGAAGAATCCGGCCTGCTTCTGCAATAGCAGCTGCATTGCGCCGTCCCACTCAAGGTCTAGAACGTTGGTGTTCTGGTATGGAAGTAGCATCTCCCAGTGACGGAAGACTTCCTTCACCTTGTCATCGGTCCACTTCTCGCGACCTGCAAGTAGGTCAACGTGGAAGTTGTAACCGTTGATGCGGGCGTTCAGAATGTCGAAGGTTCCCATGGCTTCCCAGCCACCCTTGTCAGCTGCGGCTAGTGGAACAAGTCCCTGTGCCTTTAGCTCCTTGAGCGCTGCCATGAAGTCATCCCAGTTGTAGATGTCATCTGGGCTCATTCCGATCTCAGCCATCATTGACTTACGGAAGTGAAGGCCCCATGGGTACCAGCTCTGTGGCAAGAAGTACTGCTTGCCGTCTGAACCGGTTGAAGCAATCTTGTAGCTGTCTGAGAACTGGTCTCCGATTTCGTCCCAAACACTTGAGACGTCCTCTAGTAGACCCTGGTCTGCGAAGAACTGCATGCGGTATCCAGCCATCCACTGGAAAGCGTCGTCCGGAGTTCCCTGAAGGTACTGGCTCAGGTTGTTCTGGAACGCGTTTGACTCAGTGAAGTTTGGTGTTACTTCAATGCCTGTCTTTGCGGTGTAAGCGTCAACAATTGCTTGTGCCTGCTTCACTGGTGACTCGTCAACAGTTCTAACACCGAATGAAACTGGGCCAGAATCTGATGAGCAACCCGCCAACATCGTGGCGCCCGCAATACCTAAACCACCGGCTGCTGCACCCTTTAGAAGAAGACGACGGTCAACTTCGTGACCGGTAATTTTGTTCAACATTGAACCTCCTATTTGGAATCTATGGCTACAGAATAGCCAGCGATATACCTGTTTAGGTTCATATTTGATAACAAAATAGTCACAAACGAACATTTTTGAACATTCACGAACATAAGCGAAGTTCTTGCAGGTTACCCAGCGGCCCGTGAGGCCAGTAAATTACTGGGCTTCAAGCAGTTTTCGAACCCTTGGCACAACCTCGTTTGCGTAGAGTTCGATTGATTTCACAAGCTTTGAGTGAGGCAATGGCCCCATGTCGTACTTCAGGTCGAAACGGTTGGCTCCAACCGAACTAAGCGCATAGGCGATTTTGTTGGCCACGGTTTCCGGTGACCCGACATACATCGACCCGTGGTTTACCTCGGTTAGGAAGTGCTCCTTGGTAGTTGGCGCCCAGCCACGCTCCTTGCCAATCTTGCCGAAGGAAGCCTCGTATCCCGGCCAAGCCTCGTCGATGGCCTGCTCATCGGTTTCTGCAATGTGGCCCGGTGAATGAATAGAAACTGGCAACTGATCCACCGCAAGTTTTGCCAAGGACTCTCGGTAGAGCCTTGCGAAAGGCTCAAACCTGGCTGGGTCACCGCCAATGATTGCAAGTGCCATTGGAATCTCCAGCCTGGCTGCCCGAATCACTGACTCTGGCGATCCACCAACCCCAACTCGAAGCGGGATTTTTCCGCCTTCAGTCTTTGGGTAAACCTGTTGGTTTATAAGCCCAGCCCGCATGGTTCCAGACCAGGTGACCGGAACCTCTTTTAGCAGTTCAACCAGCAACTCCAGCTTTTGCTCAAACAGTTCGTTGTAATCGGACAGCTCGTAACCAAATAGCGGAAAGCTCTCAATAAACGAACCACGGCCCGCAGTGATCTGAACCCGACCATTGGATAGGGCGTCGATTGTTGCAAAGCGCTGGTAGACCCGAACTGGGTCCTCGCTGGACAAAACCGTCACGCCGGTTCCCAGGGTGATGTTGCTGGTGGTTGTGGCAAGACCAGCCAAAATTGTGTCGGGGGCGGTAACCGCAAAATCATCACGGTGGTGCTCACCGATGTTGAAGTTATTCAGCCCAAGCCGATCAGCCAGTTGACCCTGAGCCAGAACGTCTCGAATTACTTGAGCCGCAGACTGCGGCTTCCCGCTGTCATCGAGTGACATGTTGCCAAAGGTGTCTAGCCCAAAGTAGAAGTCAGTCATGCAGCTAGTCTAGGGGGTCTTGATAAATAGTCAAACCTAGTCGGCAGCGGCCAACTGTCCGCAGGCACCATCGATTTCCTTGCCGCGAGTGTCACGTAGGGTGGTTGGAATACCCAGTGACTCGAGGGTGTCGATGAAGGCATCGGTTTGCTCGGGAGTGGATGCTGTCCAAACCGAACCAGGGGTTGGGTTTAGCGGAATCGGATTCACGTGAACCCAACCCTTGCCGAAATCATTTAGCTTTTCAGCCAGCAGTTCTGCTCGCCAAACATGGTCGTTCATGTCCTTGATCAGCGCATACTCAATAGAAACTCGGCGGCCGGTCTTTTCGTAATACTCGTAGGCCGCAGAAAGAGCCTCATCGACCTTCCACTTGTCATTGACTGGAATCAGGTCATCACGAAGCTTGTCGTCTGGGGCGTGAAGCGAAAGCGCAAATGTCAACGGCAGATCTTCATCGGCCAGCTTCTTGATGCCAGGAACCAAACCAACAGTTGACACCGTGATGTTCCTGGCGCTCATGCCAAGACCGTTTGGTTGTGGTTCAACCATTGTTCTAATTGCACTCATTAGTTTGTTGTAGTTGGCAAGCGGTTCACCCATGCCCATGAAGACAATGTTGTTAACGCGTTCATCATCGTGCCGCGCCTTGCCAAGGCCGCCCTCGGCTATCACCTTGTTGGCACGCACGATCTGGTCAACAATCTCACCAGCCGACATGTTTCTGGTTAGCCCTGCTTGCCCAGTTGCACAAAACGGACAGTTCATTCCGCAGCCCGCCTGCGAAGAAATGCAGAGCGTGATTCGGTTTGAATACCGCATCAAAACTGATTCAACCAAAGCACCGTCAAATAGTCGCCACAAAAATTTGATGGTCTTGCCATCATCAGTCTTGAGCCTTTTGACCTCGGTCAAAAGAGTCGGTAGCGCTTTCTGCACTAGCTCTTCGCGACCTTCCTTAGGAAGGTCAGTCATGTCAGCTGGGTCAGATGTGTAGTGGGTGAAGTAGTGGGTTGCTAATTGCTTCGCCCGAAAACCTGGAATGCCAAGGCCCTTGATGGTCTCGGCTCTATCTGCTGGGTCGATGTCAACCAGGTGCTGCGGTGGCTTGCCACGCTTAGGCTCGGCAAACTGCAACAGTGGTTTGCCGGACTCATCCTTTTTCTGCGTCCACCCTTCGGTTCTGGGTGTGACTTGGCGGTTAGACATCTGACTCCTTAGACAGCCCCAAGTCTACGTTGTGGCATCCAAGACCCAATCGAATCTCTGAGCCAGGATCTTCCTGTCAGAAGTTATAAGGATCAAGTTGTTTGCGGCGGCTGTAGCCATGATCTGTCGATCCATTGGATCCGGAACCTGGCTGGCAGGGAACCTAGCGAATGCCACTGCTGCCTGAAGATCAAAGTTCAGCGGCTTGATTCCAACATTTATCCAGCTTTCAGCAACCTCGGGATGCATTTCAAACTTGCCGATTGAGCGCTTGAAACCAAGCTCGGCAACAGAAACGCTGCTGAAGTACACCGGCCTAGTCTCAATAGCTTTCATGGCCTGATTGCCAATCCGATTGGGAGCGTTTGTCACCCAGACCATGACTTGGGTGTCTAGAAGATAGCCCCTATACATCCAGCTCGCCATACTCAATGGAATCTAAGAACTCCTGATCCATACGGTCCCATTCTTCGTCACTGATCGGAGAGACCAGGCCTTTCAAACTTGAAAAGTCCCTTGGCACCGAGAGCTCTTCTTCGAACTTTGAAAGCTTCATGATCACCTTCCCATCTCTGGCAATCAGCACTCTTCACCGGCCTCAACCTGTTGGGCGAGTTTGGAAAAGTTTGTCTTTGCCTCGTGCATGTTTACTTGCTTGACCATAAAACTAACCTTAGTCCGGTTAGTCCAGTTAGCAAAGAAGATAATTCTGTGGAGAACTAGTCGGTGTTTTTCTTTGGAGTCTTCTTGCCCGTAATTAGGTAATACGGATCACGCAGCAAGTCACCGACAACGCTAAATGGGCTGGAGCTTTCACCTGCTGCCAGATAACCCTGCTCCCGGATTTTCTTAGCGCTGTGCTGCTCGGTGGCTCCGCAGGTCACGCACTTGGTTCCGTAGGAGATCTTTCCCATGAATATTTCTTCGCGCTCACCAACTGCCCTGCAAAAACCACAGACCGGGGCTTTCTCCTCTTGATCCAAGAAAGCCCCTTTTCGCTACAGCCCCAGCTGGTCTTGTTTTTGACGCAGCTGGAAGATGGTTTGGTTTTCATCCAGGTCAACATCATCATAGGTAACCAGGGTGTCGATTGGGATATCGCGCTTGGCGGTCGCGCCCTGCAACAAACCAATTGGGACTAGGTTGTCTCGCTTGGCATCTTCAACCCTGTCGGTTACACCGCGAGCAGAATAGCCGCCAATTCCATCAAATATTTCACCCTTGGCATGAGCCTTCTTAGTGGAGGCAATCACCTCAGTGGTTGGCTTGCCGCTAACCAGAGTCTCGTAACCATCGCAAAGCATTTTGGCAACGGTCAGTGGAGCTTCGACGCTGGCCAGGTGGAAAGGACGGTAGAGAGCGAAGTATGGGCCCTTACCCATCGACAGGTAGCTCATCTCTTCGGAGACATATGGGCTGTCGGTTTTGACAACAACGAACACTCCCGGGGCCACGTCGCCGGTGCAGTAATCGACCACACCGGTTTGCTCTAACACTCCGCCATCTTCAACGGGGCAGAAAACATCCTGCAGCGTTTTCCGGCTTGCCTCTGGCCCAATCATGCCGCGCTTAGTCAAACCCAGACCGGTGGCATTCGCGAGCGCCGCCATTTCGATCATGGTCTTGGAGCCATCAGTGAAACTTGCAAGCATCTTGGGGTTCATGTGCTTCTTGGCGGCCCGCTCAGCCACGGTGTCTGGGTTTGAGTGTGGCTCGAATGGGTTGTTCTTGCCCTTACCCGCCATCACAATTTCAAAGGACAGGTCCTTTGCAAAATCAACTAGTTCCTTCGCCTCGGCTGGCTCATCGCCATTGCACACCGAGTAGAGCACTCCGTGTTCCTTGGCGGTCGCGGAGCATCGGACCAACGGTCACGTCACACTCCACGTTTAGAGTCGCAGAGTGCTTGTTGTTGATCAGGGTGTTGTAGATAACCTGGGCACCGATTTCGGCAACCCCGGTGGCCTCCACAACCACATCAACATCCAACAGCGGAACAATCTTGGAGTCGGTTGTGCCAACCGGCTTACCGGCGGCAATCGCTGCGTTTAGCTCCGCAACATCGGATGAGATAACCGGAGCTTCGAGCCCCAAGTCGTTATAAGCCTGGTTGATGCGCTCAACCGCTATGTCTGCTACCGCGGCTACCTGTAGACCCAGTCGGTGTGACTGCGAGGCGAAACCTCGGCCCATTTGACCGGCACCAACCAGTGCGATTCGAAATGGGCGGCCATTGGCCTCTGCCAGCTCTTGCAGCTTCAAGCGGTATTGCATTTTCTATCTCCTTGTGATGCTGAAGGATGTGCCTATCCGAATTTCGGGTAGCTCAACTTCAGCGATGCAGACATCCCCCGGGAGATCTGGCTGCGTGTTTCCATTTGCTTTTAGGTTCAGGTGCCCCAGGTTCATTAGGTTCTCGTTGGCCACATCACCAACAGCCAAGATTTCAAACTCATAGCTGTCGATTACGACGTAGTCCCCCACGACTAACTGATCCTGCTTGTGGCTAACCTCATGCATGATGCAGAAATCCCTAAGTTCCTCCGGGGCACCCTCACCAAAGAAGACCAGCATTCCCTCTGCGATAAACGCGGGAACGAGCTCTCCAATTTCGGTGACAGTGCTTTGATAGTGCGCTGTCATTTTTGTTGTCCTAGTCGACTGGCTTGATGTTGTCTAGCTTCACGCCAGAGACCAGCAATTCTTCGGTGATGAACATCGCAAGTGGGCCGGCTGGGCTGGTTGCGTGGATGTCCACTGTCTTCACCTTCTTCATCGGATAAACACCGATACGTGCGGTACCGCCACAGTCAATAACTGCAACCGCAATCTTTTCAAAAGGCGCTGAGGACTTAAAGCCATCGAATGCTTCGCCACCGGTGAGCTCTGCAATGCGAGCTGCAATTGGGTGAATGCCGCCACCGGTAACCGAGTAGATAAGTGGTGCGTCATCGGTTGGCAAAATGGTCAATGGACCACCCCAGCCGCCTGGACCCTTTTCGATGTGAACTGCTTTGTAATCTGCCATTTTCTTACTCCTTCAACGTCGTTGTTTTGGAAAGGTTTTTTCCTACCTTTGAGAAGAACAAAGGGTGGGCGGATTATTCCACCCACCCTTGTTCCTCACCATTTGGNGAAATGGTTTAGCTGTACATGCCGAAGCTTGCGAAGTACGCAATAACAACGGCGGTTGGGCCGGTGATCAAACGAGAGAACAGCACGGCTGGAACACCAACCTCGACTGTCTCTGGCTCTGCTTCACCAAGAGCAAGNCCCACCGGAATAAAGTCACAACCAACCTGAGGGTTGATAGCAAACAAGGCAGGAAGTGCGTACTGCGGTGGGATGGTTCCCTTACCAATCTCCACACCTAGCAGGGTTCCAACAACCTGTGCGATAACAGCACCTGGACCCAGTAGCGGAGATAGCAGTGGGATAGCACAAACCACTGAAACGATTAGCAGACCNACAAGGCTGCCAGCTAGTCCCTTAATTCCATTAGCAATCAAGTCACCAATGCCGGTAACAAGTACCAGACCGATGATGAACGAGATGAATGCCATGAACGGGATGATGTTCTTGATAACGGTGTCAACNGTGTCGCGCCCTGCTTGGTAAAGGGTTCCAACAACACCACCGACGCCGCGGCCGATTTTAACTAGTAGTGAATTCATTAGGCTGCCGCTCCTTCTCGCTTAGCCATCATTCGCCTGGTAATCAGCTCAGTGACGATTCCACGAATAAAGATGACAACAAGACCTACCAACAAGAAACGNATGGCAAGGTCACCTAGGCCATAACCCAGCTGGGTGATACCAGCAGCAATACCTAGGTAAACGAAAAGCTCACCTGGGTTAGCGTGTGGGAACAGACCCGTNATTGGGTGAACGAAAGAAACCGCGCTGTCGTAGAAAGCAGGCTTAAAGCGTTCTGGCAAGAAACGACCCATGGTGTAAGCCATTGGGTTCGTCAGGAAGAATACCGCCAAGAAAGGCAGCACCATGTAGCGGACTGGATACCAGATCAGACCAGGCTGGGCAGCTTTGCGTCCCAGGTTCTCAATCTTTTCCGGACCAATGATACGAACTAGAGCGTTAACAGCTGTAAGCAGAACAACTAGAGTCGGAAGGATTCCTCCCATAAGACTCCAAAGTACGTTTCCACCTTCTTGGAATATTCCGATGAAATATTCCGCACCAGCAGCTACCGCTCCCCAAGCGCCTTCCGGTTCTGCAACCGTGGCGTCTGTAAAGAGATTCATCAACCCTCCTTTGGATCGAAGCACGGTCCACTCTGACCGTGCTGTCTTGAATCTATAGGAGGTATTTAGCTGTGAATAGCTAGATTAGATTCACGTTTGTGAATTTTCATCCATCAGGGTCTTTGCCGCCATTTGGGCGCCTTGTATAACCTTTTTCTTCTCATTTTCGAGGCCTTTTCCGGTCACTAAATCACTAATGTGCATACCGATTGGCTTCTCCCAGGGCTGAGAATTCGCGAAAACTGACAAACCGCTGAGAACCCGGGCTCCGGTGACAATTCCGTCCTTTTGCGCAAGCGCCACAAAGGCTCTGCCACCACGATAGCGATAACCACCGACACCGACACTCGTGGTTGTTCCGGCAGTCCTAATTGCCTTGATCTGGTCAGCAAAACGCTGCGATTGCTTGACTGCAAGGTAGAGCTGAAATACCCACATGCCTGCAATCAGCAAAAATATCCAGAGTAGAAATTCCATTTTTATACCAACTCTTCCTGGGTCTTTTGGTCAGCAATTCCAAGTAGCTTCATTGCGCAATTGGAACTTGTTACAAGATCTGAAAGCAGTCTGCCCTTGAGAGCAGCCGCGATTCCCAAAACCTTATCTCAAGATCAAGGCCCACGGTCCTTCGCTCAAGCCTGGTGTCAATCACCTTGCCCTCCGAGTCAAAGAACCGACCCCCAAGATCGCCTGCGACCTTGGACCAGAAATCTGGATGCTCAACCCGGTTCAGTCCAGCTGATTCCAAAATGTAGTTGGAGCTCGTGGACTCCCTCGAACCAACCCCAACGAAAGCTACGTCTGCGGCTTTTGCCGCATCAATCACTGACTTCAAACTCGGCTCAAGCATTAGGGCTTGCTTGACCTCTGGCGCCTGGACAATTGTTGGAGCATGCAGCATCAAATACTCGGCGTTTAGTTTTGT
>JGI26082J51739_10001885_pt1 | contig 12979 bp, 16 predicted proteins | sample SaaInl5LU_22_DNA_FD_51739 | JGI IMG/M metagenome (IMG submission 51739)
AAGTTCCGACAAATCACGACATACCAGCGTAAAGTTGTGCTTCTCATCGAGCTTCCGAATACGTCGAATCGTATCCAAGGCGCGCTTATCACCGATATGACAACCCAGCGCATACGCCGAGTCGGTCGGATACACCACAATTCCGCCTGAGCGGATAATATCCGCGGCCTGTTTGATTAACCGCACCTGCGGATTATCGGGATGAATCTGAAAAAATTGGCTCACACAGTGTACTCCTCGACCACACCGGATGACCAGTGGGCCCAAACGGGTTTTAGATCGCCCAAAATCGCCGCATCGACGCCCAAACTCGGCCCCCAATCGGAGTCCGCATGAAAATCGCTGCCCAGCGACACAAACAAGTTGAATTCGGTAAGCAAGCGCCTCACGTAAAGCGATGTATCGGCATGATCTTTACCCAGGGGCAATTCTATGGCCTGCCCGCCGACTTCGGTAAAAGCAGCAACCAGACGCTTAAGCTTCGCTCGGGTCATGCCGTAGTGATGTGGGTGGGCCAAAACAGCAACACCTCCGGCGTCGACAATGACACCAACGGCCTGATCAAGGCTTGGCCAAAACACTTTCACATCGCCTAACTTACCGCGCCCCAGCCAGCGTCTGAAAGCCGTATTCATAGAATCACAATGGCCAGACTCAACCAGCCAACGTGCAAAGTGCGGGCGACCCAGTTGCGCCTCTCCGGCAAGCGCTCGCGCGCCACTTAATGCCCCCGAGAAACCTTGCTTGTCTAAACGATTCGCAATCAGCTCAGCTCGCTCAGCCCGGGCCCGCTCCAGGCCCTTCAAGTAAGCGATAAGCGCGGGATGTTCGGCGTCGAAGTTAAGCCCCACCACGTGGATAGTAATACCCTGCCAGACACAAGATAACTCGGTGCCGGAGACTATGTTTAGCGCAGTGCTGGAATGGTTTAGTAACCAGTCCTTGGCTATGGCGAGGCCCTTAATCGTGTCGTGATCGGTTAATGCGAACGCAGAAACATTGGCCGACACCGCCCGCGACAGTAGCTCCGGCACAGGTAAAGCGCCGTCAGAGCACGAGCTGTGGGTATGAAAATCCACGCGTTGCAACATTGCTTCCCCAATTCGTTTGTGAACGCTTTAAACCATTTGCAACAAGTCTTTTGTGCACTGTTGCGTTACCATAGCACTAGTGTATCACGAACACCTCAGAGGCCCGATGAAACAACTGTTGGAATTTGTCCCCATAGCGCTATTTTTTATTAGCTATCAAATGAATGGCCAGACCTTAACGCTAGGCGACTGGACTTACACCATGGACGGTATTTACAGCGCCACCATGGTGCTGATGGTGACCACCACCTTGCAAGTAGCTGGCATCGCGGTCTGGGATCGAAAATTAGAAAAGCGAGGACTCTGGATGCTGGCAGCCGTACTGGTCTTCGGCGCGGCGACCATCATATTTCGCAACGAGCTTTTCATTCAGTGGAAGCCGACTATCTTTAACTGGGCCTTAGCCCTGTTGTTCATAGGTTCACAGTTCATTGGTAAAAAAACCATTATGGAACGCACGCTGGGCACGCAGTTACAGCTACCGCGGCGAGCATGGACAACACTTAACCTACTGTGGGCTTGCCACTTTACAGTGGTAGGTGGATTAAATCTTTGGGTAGCGTACTCATTCAGTGAAGACGCATGGGTAAGCTACAAACTGTATTCTGCGATTGGCTTCACGTTGGTACTAACCCTGCTCACAGCCGTTATTATGGCGCCCCACTTGAAAAAAGAAACAGCCAGATCGCCAGAACAGGACCACTGACATGTTATTCTTCATTTTGTGTACCGACAAACCCCACCACGGTGCGTTGCGAGCAGCGACTCGACCAGCCCACTTGGCCCATATTCAGCCGCTGGTCGATACTGGCCGACTTATTATTGCGGGGCCCATTCCCAGCGAAGCCAGCCCCGACCCAAGTGTCGCAATTGAGGGTAGCTTAATCGTCGCAGAATTCGACACTCAAACCGATGCGGAAACGTGGGCGGCTAACGACCCCTACGCCCTTGCGGGATTATTTGAGTCTGTCTCAGTGCGGCCGTACCGCAAAGCACTGCCCTAAACTTTAGGTTTAGACCTATGGCGCGCAGCGTTATACTTACAATTTTGCGAGACACTCCATGATACCTTTACGACGAATCCTGGCTCTTACAGTCGCTCTGCTAACGCTTACCAGCGCCGTCACCAGCGCGGAATTGCAGTACATCAGCGACAAGCACTTTGTCCCTCTGCGAAGCGGCCCTGGAGGGCAATTTCGCATTGTGCACCGAGGACTTCCTAGCGGCACACAGCTCGAGGTGATTCAACTTAGCGACGACACCGAATTCGCCGAGGTAACCACTCAAAACGGCACGCAAGGCTGGATTCGCACCCAGTATCTGATGGATGAACCGCCGGCGCGATCCGTGCTCGAGAGTATGCAAGGTAGCCAAGTCGAGCTCAAAAACCGTATGCAAGCATTACAGAGTGAGGTCGACCGCCTCCGCACCGAAAAAGAAAGTGCAGTAGCGGCCATGAATCGCGCCCAGACAGACTTAGCGGAGACTCGTGAATCCTTCGAAAATTTGCAGAGCCTATCGGCAGACGCTATCAACATTGAAGTNCGTAACCAAGCGCTGACTCAAAGAGTGGAAGAACTGGCCTCCGATGTCGAAATGACACAAGCAGAAAACCAGCGCTTACGCGAGCGCATGGAACACAGCCAATTTATGGACGGCGCACTGGCGGTTGGTCTCGGGGTGTTAATCACCTTGCTGGTGCCTCGCTTGTGGCCTCAGCGCAAGCGCAATTCGGGGTGGAACTAGGCGATGAATTCACGCTTTCACAACCTGTTGACCTGCCTCGTCACGACCTGCTTGTTAGCAACCGCCACTGACTCAAAGGGGCAAGAATGCCACGAAGGCGAGGATCCTTCTCCTGTGGTGACAATCAAGACCTCAGAAGGGGATATCACCCTGTGTTTGTTTCATNGGAAAGCGCCAATAACCGTTGAAAACTTTTTAAACTACGTTGAATCGGGTCACTACGCGGGCTCAATTTTTCATCGCGTGATCAGTGGCTTTATGATTCAGGCGGGAGGATTTGACCAAAAGTATGAACCTTTAACGGGTGAGTCTCCCATCGAAAACGAAGCCAAAAAAAACAAACTGCATAACGTCCGAGGCACGATCGCCATGGCGCGTACCGACGACCCAGATTCTGCGACGGATCAATTTTTTATTAACCACCGTAACAATTTCCGTTTGGATTGGGCGCCAGGCAAAGCTGGCTATGCGGTATTTGGAAAAGTTCAGGACAAGCTGAGCATGAGCACAGTAGATTATATTGCCACTGTGCCAACCAAAGATCGAGGCGGCGCATTCTCTAACAGTCCCGCCGCGCCTATCATGATCAATAAAGTCACTTGGATAAATAAACCGTGATCGCCTTAAGCGTTAACGTCAACAAAGTTGCCTTACTGCGCAACTCGCGCGACACAGTCATTCCTTCGGTTGTCGAATACTCGCAGCGTTGTATTGGCTACGGCGCGCATGGCATCACCGTGCACCCACGTCCAGATCAACGTCATATCCGAGTGGATGATTGCTTTGACTTAAAGCGCGCGATTAACGTTGAGCTAAATATTGAAGGCAACCCTTTCAGTCCAGCCATGCCCAGCTCCCGCCGCGGGGTGAGTGACTATCCTGGCTTTATGGCTCTGGTGGATGCAGTTCGACCCGCACAATGTACCCTAGTACCCGATGCCAACGACCAGCTCACGTCGGATCACGGCTTTGATTTGGCGCGCGATTCCGACAAGCTTCGTCCAGTGTTGAAACAGCTTAGCGATTGGGGCGTGCGCAGCAGCGTGTTTGTTGACCCAAACCCCGATACTGTCGCCATCGCGGCCGATCTTGGTGCTGATCGAGTCGAGATTTATACCGAATCGTTTGCTCGAGACTTCGAGCAAGGGCGAGGCGAGCAAAGTCTTAAACTTTTTTCCCGCACTGCCGAAGCTGCCTATCACGCCGGGCTGGAAATTAATGCCGGTCACGACCTAAACTTAGATAACCTGCCCTTGTTCAGTGGCCTGCCGCATCTAGCCGAAGTTTCCATTGGGCACGCGTTAACCGCAGACGCACTGTATTTTGGCTTAGAAAAAACCATCAACCTATATTTAGCCGCACTTCAAAACGTTTAAGGTAATGAGCGACTATCTCGTACCCCACTCCCAAGAGCCAATCGGGATATTGTACGAGGACGAGCATTTATTGTTCGTAAACAAACCACATTTTTTGCTGAGCGTTCCGGGTAAGCACCCTCTCAATAAAGACTGCCTAATTACGCGACTGCAGCAGACTCACCCGGACGCTCGTATCGTTCATCGATTGGATCTCGACACATCAGGCACCATGGTCATTGCCCTGGGAAGACAGTGCCATGCCGAACTCTCTCGTCAGTTTCGTTTACGCCAAGTCGCGAAGTCTTACATCGCTGTGGTCGCGGGCAGCCTGCGGGAAAACAAGGGTACCATCGACTTACCGATTCGAGCCGACTGGCAGAACCGACCACGACAAAAAGTGTGTTTCGAGCGAGGCAAACCCTCGATAACTCATTTCACCGTGCTTTCTCGAGACGATAACAGTACTCGCTTGCGTTTACATCCGGTCACCGGTCGTTCGCACCAACTTCGGCTACATCTTCTCAGTATAGGGCACCCGATTTTGGGCTGCGATTTGTATGCAGACCCCGACAGTCTCGCGCGGTCTGAGCGACTGCTACTGCACGCAGAACGCCTAGCGCTAAAACACCCAATGACTGGCAAGTGGTTGAGCCTTCAAAGTGAGCCGGCCTTTTAAGACCCACGTAACAACCAAATGGATACGACAAAAAAATCCACTATCATGGGACTTTTCAGGAGAGACTTATTTGGTCAATGCGTCGGAACAAGACCAGAAACAGGTGATTGTGGCCCAGCCCAACCTGTCAGCCAGCTGGAAACAGAACAAGCAAATGATTATTTTTTTAGCCATTCCGTCGATTGGCGCCGCTCTGTTTTTTTGGACCTTGGGGGCATGGCCCATTTTGCCCTTTGCCGGCTTGGAAATTACCGCCTTGGCCGTGTCCTTGTACTACGTCCACTGGAAACTCCACTTCAAGCACGTTATTACCTTCCAGGAAGATACGATACGAATCGACAAAGGCGTATACGCACCCAAATTCTCTTATGTGCTTACACGAGACGAAAGCAGTTTAGCCATTCGACCGGAGAATCACCCTTGGGACGCCCCAGAGCTGTACATTCAAGATCGAACGCACTCGATTCGTGTGGGAGAATTTTTGAACCGTGACGAATGTCTGTCTCTGCAATCACACCTTAAAAAGCAGCTGCGTATCAGCGCCTTTGGTCCAAGCTTTAATAGGGATTTATAGGCAAGAAGTTGAGCTCAAACACGTGATATCATCGCCTTTTTAAACATAAGGAAACGGCGGCGTGTCGAAAGCCCAATCTCACAATCCCACCGTAGGGTTCGTCAGCCTAGGATGCCCTAAAGCCTTGGTAGATTCCGAGCGCATTCTGACGCAATTACAACACGATGGATACGCTATCAGCGCCTCGTATGAGGGGGCAGACTTAGTGATCGTCAACACCTGCGGCTTTATCGACAGCGCTAAACAAGAATCTCTTGATGCTATTGGCGAAGCCTTGGCGGAGAACGGGCGAGTGATCGTGACTGGGTGTATGGGTGCGGGCGACGATGCGAAGCGAATCCAGGACCTACACCCTAAAGTACTCAGTGTCACGGGGCCCGCGGCCTACGAAGAGGTGATGACGGCGGTGCGCTACCACGTGCCCAAGGCGCAAGATCACAATCCATTCATCGATCTCGTGCCTGATCATGGGATCAAACTGACACCTCGTCACTATGCCTACTTGAAGATCTCAGAAGGCTGCAATCATCGCTGTAGTTTTTGCATCATCCCGCATTTGCGCGGCGATCTAGTGAGTCGGTCGGCGGGTGATGTGATGCGAGAAGCAGAGGCCTTGGTTCGCGGCGGCGTACGAGAGCTGCTGGTGGTATCGCAAGATACCAGCGCCTATGGTGTCGACCTAAAGTACAAGACCGATTTCTGGGATGGGCGTCCCGTCAAGACGCAAATGTTATCTCTGTGCGAAGCGCTAGGCTCCTTGGGTGTGTGGGTACGAATGCATTACGTCTACCCCTACCCTCACGTGGATAATGTCATTCCTTTAATGNCAGAGGGTAAAATTCTGCCCTATTTAGATATACCGTTTCAGCACGCATCACACGATATCCTGAGAGCGATGAAACGCCCTGCGGCGGCCGAAAAGGTACTCGACAGAATTCACAACTGGCGCAAAATTTGTCCCGATTTATCGTTGCGCAGCACCTTCATCGTAGGCTTTCCAGGCGAGACCGAGACCCAGTTTCAAGAGCTGCTTGATTTCATCCAAGAAGCCCGACTCGACAACGTCGGCTGTTTCCAATACTCACCGGTTGAGGGTGCGCCCGCCAATGCCCTAGCAAACCCAGTGGCCGATGAGGTAAAACAAGATCGCTGGGAGCGTTTTATGGCTTTACAGCAAGGTATTAGTGCTGACAAACGTGAGGCCAAAATCGGCACTGAACAGATGTTAATCATTGATCACGTAGATAACGAAGGCGCTATTGGACGCACCCGTGGTGATGCTCCAGAGATTGATGGTGTTGTGCACCTGCCTGGCTATACAGAATTGCACCCGGGAGACTGGGTAACCGCAGAAATTACCGGAGCTGACGCATACGATCTCTGGGTCGAGTAGTGAATATTATTCTAGTCGCGCCTTCGCGCTCGGGCGATCAGTTTGAAACTGAACTCACTGCGGCCGCACACAGACACTGCCTAGAGGTGATTAAGCCCTCCATTGGCGACGTGTTGCGCGTTGGGGTATACGGCGGCAAGTTAGGGCACGGGAAGGTTCTGGAGCACGGCAAGTACCGAACGTTGCTGAGTGTAGAGCTATCGCAACTGCCACCGGCCAAACAACCGGTTTGCCTCGTTCTCGCGATGCCAAGACCCAAAATGCTACGACGAATCGTTGGCGCTACCATTGAACTTGGCATCGAGTCGATGCACATTATAAACAGCTCTCGTGTCGAAAAAAGCTACTGGCAGTCACCCTACCTAAAACCCGATGCCATTGATGTGACGATCCGGTCGGCGCTTGAACAGGCAGCCGATACGGTTCCCCCACGACTGCAATGGCACAAGAGGTTCAAGCCATTTGCCGAAGATATCTTACCCTCACTAGTTCAGTCTTACCCCAGTGCTTGGCTGGGCGATCATCGAGTGGCAACCACACTCAAGACTCCAGGCAATGGCTCTCGCCGTTTGATCGCCATTGGTCCCGAAGGTGGGTTCATCCCCTATGAAGTCGAACTATTGCAACGAGCAGGCCTGGTGCCTGTGAATTTGGGAACACGAATAATGCGAGTAGAGACCGCCGTTAGCGCCTTGCTCGGCAAACTCATTGACTGAACTTAAATGGCACAACTTACCCCAGTTCCGCGCAAACCACAGTAGCCATTCGGATTTTTGTAGAGGTATTGCTGGTGATAATCCTCGGCGAAGAAAAAGTTGGTGTAAGGGGCAACTTCTGTAGTGATATTCCCGTACCCCGCTGCACTCAGATCCGCTTGATAAGCGGCGCAAGAAGCTCGCACCACCTGCAGCTGCTCGTCGGTCGTTGTGTATATTGCCGAACGATACTGCGTGCCTAGGTCATTCCCTTGCCGCATACCTTGCGTTGGATCATGGGCCTCCCAAAACACCTTGAGCAAGGCCTCGAGGTTTGTCTGCTCTGGCTTGTAAACTACAAGCACCAATTCAACATGCGCGGTTTTTCCGTTACAAACATCCTCATAGCTTGGATTTTTGGTAATCCCACCGCCATAACCTACCGCGGTTAAGGTCACGCCAGCTTGCTGCCACATGCGACGCTCGGCACCCCAAAAGCATCCCATGCCGAAGTACACTACGTGTTCGTCAGCTTCGTAAGGAGGCAGCATAGAGCGATCGAAAATCAAGTGATCATGAGCGGGCGTCATTACGCGCTCACGGTCAGGCAGGGCCGTTTCCGCCGTGACCAAGGTGCGCTTCTTACGAATCGAAAACAAATCCATTACCTCATCCTTGCAGTAAGTGGCCGTACCACTGATCTATCGAGAGACTTGCACCTTGAAAGTGAAGCCGTCATTATTTTAGCGGTATTATGGAATCAGAGCCATACAATGGGCACAACACTCAAAACGACCAATACAAGCAGCGAGATTAGCGCTTTTATTAAACAGCACAAGACCATCTCGACGGTTGTCAGTCAGCAACAAAGAGTGCTGTTTGTAGTTGATGCTACTGCCAGCCGGCAGCCCACTTGGGATTTAGCCTGCTCGCTCACGCATTCTCTACTGCATGCGACCGATGGATTAAGGGGCTTAACTCTAAAACTATGCTTCTACCGAGGTTTCGAAGAATTTCGCCAAACAGAGTGGCTTACCGATGCCAACAGTCTAAGTAAAAAGATGTCGAGCGTTCGCTGTGCTGGTGGCCAAACGCAAATCCGGAAAACGCTACGTCATGCCTTGAGCGAACACCAATCAAGCCCTATTCGCGCCCTGATTTTTATTGGTGACGCGATCGAAGAGCCACCGCATGAACTGATCGATTTGGCGGGTCAGTGCGGACTGCGCAGGTTACCCTTATTTCTGTTTCAGGAAGGCCACAACTCGGGCGTTGAAGACGCGTTCCAGCACATGGCTCGAGTATCAAATGGCGCCTACGCTCACTTTGACCCCGGCGCACCAGACCGCTTACGAGATCTTCTAAGTGCCGTGGCAGCTTACGCTCAAGGCGGTTATACTGCTCTCATTAAGCGTCGCGACGCCGCGGCACAAACGCTACTGGAACAGCTACCTAAGTCATAATGCCAAAACTGATCTTCTTTGCCGCCGCCGCACTCGCTCTCTACATTGCTGTTACTCGCATTAAAACCATGCCGGCTCAGAATCGAAAATCGGCCTATCTACAGTTGACCTTCGTGGTAGCACTGATCGTGGCCGTATTACTGGCCATCAGCGGAAAAATGCATTGGGTGGGCGCTCTGCTGACAGGCCTTTTGGTACTCCTGCGCCAATCACTACCACTGATTATTCAATTGCTACCCCATCTGAAAGGCTGGTTAGGTCAATCCGGCGCAGGCACAAGGTCACAGGTTGAATCGACACTTCTTCGCATGACCTTAGACCACAATAACGGTCGTTTGGATGGGACCGTCTTAGCGGGCTCGTTCAGCGGAAAACAACTATCGGACCTGTCTCAGAGCGACCTCGACACACTGCTCGACTACTGTCGTGCCAACGACGCCGATTCGACCCAATTGCTCCTGTCCTATCTTGAGCAGCGCTTTGGCGAGGCCTACCAGAGCGAACCACCACCGGCAAGCAAGGGCAGCAGCCAACTAACAGAGCAAGAAGCACTGGCCATTTTAGGACTTGACAGCGGCGCAACAAAAGACGACATCGTTGCCGCACATCGCAAGCTTATGCAAAAATTGCATCCCGATCGTGGCGGCAACGATTACTTGGCCGCGCGTGTTAATGACGCAAAAGCTTTTTTATTGGGAGAACGCTAACTCCATGTCTGACACCTTCGTTATCCGCAGTCAACTCGGCCATTTTTACAGTAAAAGTAAAGTGTGGACAGATGGACGCGAGGCACAAGTCGTTGCTCAGTTTAAATATCGAGATGAGGCCCTGAATACCCTGGTCGAACTATCGTCCAAAGACGTCGAACTTCGGGCTGAGATCTATGAACCGGAACTAACCGAAACTGGCAAGCTGGTATTAGCGGTAAGCGAGCACCCACTGCCCGGCGATGCTCAAGAATCCATTCCACAGACGATCTAGCCGACGCCTGGAACCTTTCGTCGATTTCGGCTGTCTTACTTCCGCCCGACCTTGATTTAATAGTGATCTACCCCCACCTATAAGGAGGTATATAGCTAAAGTGCAGGCTTTCTTGAGGTAACGTGTATGCGTATTTTATTGTTTCTGGCGACTAACCTTGCGGTTCTCGTGTTGGTCAGCATTATTTTCAATGTGTTGGGTTTCGATAGCATCCTGGCGGCCAACGGGGTAGACCTAAATTTGCAGGCTCTACTGGTCTTTTGTGCGCTATTTGGTTTTGGCGGCGCCTTTGTCTCCTTATTTTTAAGCAAATGGATGGCCAAAAAATCTACTCGCACGCAACTGATTACCCAACCCACCGATCGGCAAAGCCGCTGGCTGCTAGACACAGTAGCGGAGCTGTCACGCGAGGCTGGCATCAAGATGCCAGAAGTCGGCGTGTTCCCATCACAAGCGGCCAACGCTTTCGCTACCGGCTGGAACCGTAACGACGCCTTAGTCGCGGTAAGTTCGGGCTTGCTGAATCGCTTTTCACCAGACGAGGTCAAAGCGGTACTCGCCCACGAAATAGGACATGTCGCCAATGGCGACATGGTGACGCTGAGTCTGATTCAAGGCGTGGTTAACACTTTTGTCATGTTTTTCGCACGCATCATTGGTCACACTGTAGATCGAGTGATTTTCAAAACCGAGCGCGGCTACGGTATCGGTTATTTCGTTGCAACATTTATTGCTGAAATTATTCTGGGCATATTAGCCAGCATGATCGTGGCGTGGTTCTCGCGCCTTCGAGAGTACCGCGCCGATGCTGCGGGAGCCGCCTTAGCGGGTCGGGGAGCAATGATCAACGCACTAGAGCGCCTGCAGCGGGAGCAAAACCTTCCCAATGACTTACCCGGCGAGCTAACCGCCTTTGGCATTCGAGACATTAATAAACTTGGTATTGCGCAACTGCTTGCGTCACACCCACCCTTAACTGCGCGCATCGACGCGTTGCGTCGAGGATAATTATCTGCTCCGGGAGGCCACAATGACCCACGTACTTCGATCAATTACGCTATTCGTGATTACGTTACTGGGCGCCTGTGGCGTCGACACTGGACCGTCTATCGCTACCACTGCCCTAGCTGAAACCCGAGACACCGACGCGCCAGACTATCTGAGCTTCGCCACCGATGACGAAGCCAACACCACTGAGATCTTCAGTAAAGCCAGCTCAGCGGTTGTTTTTGTCACGAACAAAGCCCTGCGGCGCGGCCTGTTTTCATTGAATGTTGAAGAAATCCCCCGCGGTTCGGGCTCGGGTTTTGTGTGGAACAGACAGGGTTTGATCGTCACCAACTATCACGTCATTGCTGGTGCTCAAAAGCTTACAGTGACCCTGCAAGACCGCAGTGAGTATGATGCAGAAGTCATTGGTGTAGCGCCTGAAAAAGACCTCGCGGTACTGCGCATAGAGGGCGCGCCAAACGATTTACAAACGCTACCTCTCGGAGACTCGAGCGAACTGCAGGTTGGGCGCAAAGTTTTAGCTATCGGCAACCCTTTTGGCCTAGATACGACCCTCACCACAGGGATCGTTAGCGCTTTGGGCCGCGAAATTAAAGCACCTAGCAATCGCACCATTCGCGGTGTCATTCAAACTGATGCGGCAATCAACCCTGGCAATTCAGGCGGCCCGCTGTTGAATTCAATGGGACAACTTATAGGTGTCAATACCGCGATATATAGCCCAAGTGGCGCCAGCGCAGGCATCGGTTTCGCCATCCCAGTCAACACTGTAGCCGAGGTCGTTCCGCAGCTTATCAGCTATGGCAGAGTGTTGCGGCCGGTCTTAGGCGTTGAGCTCGCTAGCGACAATTGGATCAAGCGCTATAACATCCCCGGCGTGCCTATTGTGCGCTTATTCCCGGGCCTTCCTGCCGATCAAGCCGGCATGCGCGGCGCTTATCGCACTTACCGCGGAGACATAGCTCTAGGCGATATCATTACCCACATTGATGGCGAGCGCGTTCGCAACAACGATGAATACTATACCCAAATCGAGCGTTACCGAGCGGGTGACACTGTGACAGTAACCACCCTGCTGGGCAACGAAGAGCGCACATACAAAGTGATTCTAGAACAGTCGCGCTAGCCCTGATCAGGGCGCGATGAGCACCTCACCGTCGCCAAGACCGGCGGTGACTTCCACCTCGCTTTCCTCTTCCCTGCCAAGGCGAACAAAGCGCTTGACTGGCCCAGCGTCAGTGGCCACCCAAACTAGGTTCAGCTGACCCAAGTGTTGCACCAACGATGTTGGGATCGATCGCCATGTCTCAACACCAGACGGAATGTAAGCCTCAGCGAATAGGCCGGGTAACATCCCCTGCCCTTCTAGCACTTGCAAGGTCATATCAAAACTTCGAGACACTCGATCGGCGGCGGGCACAATCTCGCTAACCTCAGCTTGAAATACTCGATCTACCGAGGGCACACGAACCCGAATTGAATCGCCAAGTTGCAGCCCCATAGCCAAACCCTCTCGCACTTTTAACGACACCTCTAAACTTGCGGGATTATACAGCGACACTAGCCGAAAGCCGGGGCTTGCCAAATCGCCTGGCTCCACAAAACGGTCAACAACACGCCCGGATATTGGGGCCTTAACCTGTGTAAAACTGATCGAGGTTTCAATTTCGCGAATATTTTCGGTCAGTGCGAGTCGCTCGGCCACCAAAGCGGCCTCGGCAGCGGTAGCTTTATCGAAATCCGCTTGCGACAGTAAACCACGTGACAACAGCTCCTCTGTTCGCTCCAGGGTTTTTCGAGCTTCGTCCAAACGTGCATCAATCGCCGCTCGGCTCGCCACAACAGACTCGAGGCGAGCACTAAGATCGCGCTTATCTAAACTCACTAACAAGTCGCCCGCCTGGACTGTATCACCTGCGCGCACAACCACTGAGTCCACGACAGACATAACACGAGACGAAATCGAGGTGGTCTCGCGCGCCTCCACCGAA
>JGI26082J51739_10001888_pt1 | contig 12974 bp, 6 predicted proteins | sample SaaInl5LU_22_DNA_FD_51739 | JGI IMG/M metagenome (IMG submission 51739)
CCCCCAGCTTTAGCAATGGAAGTGCCTACGGGGATTTAGATAATGACGGAGATTTAGACCTTGTGGTGAACAACATTAATGCGCCTGCTTTTGTTTACAAAAACAACAGTACAGAAAACAACTATGTGCAAATTAGCTTAAAAGGCTTTGAAAAAAACACCTTTGGTATAGGGAGCAAAGTTATCGTTTACCAAGAAGGGCAAAAGAGTATGCTCGAACAATTCCCTTCCAGGGGCTTTCAAAGCGCTATTAGCAATAGGCTTCACTTTGGCTTAGGGCAAAACGCTCGCATTGACAGTATTGAAATATTTTGGCCCGACCAGCAACGATCCGTTTTAACCGAACTGCCTGTAAACCAACACATCCATGTTGATTATAAGGCCGTAAAAAAATCCATTCCGCTTGTTTCATCAAAGAAACAAAACACCCATTCTTTGGACACCAAAGTTCCTTTTGGATTTAAACATTTAGAAAACGGTTTTGTAGATTTTAACCAAGAGCGTTTATTACCGCAAATGTATAGCAATGAAGGGCCTGTCATTATAAAAGCAGATCTCAATGGAGATCAGCTGCCAGACTTCTTTTTTGGTGGAGCCAAAGACCAAGCCTCAGAATTGTGGCTCAGCAATGGAGATGAGTATCAATTAAGTTCTAAAATTGAATTTGAGAAAGATGCCATGAGTGAAGACACTAAGGCCATTTTCATTGATATTGACAATGACGGAGACTTAGACCTCTATGTGGGAAGTGGTGGAAAAGCGTTTTCTAAATTTTCATTTAACCTCCATGATAGGATATATGTAAACAACGGAAAAGGTGTTTTTAACAAACAATCCAAGACCCTGTTTTCAAGACCATTTTCAACAGGCGCGCTTACAGCTGCTGACTTTGATAATGATGGAGATACAGACTTATTTGTAGGAGAAAGATACCAAGTGGAAACCTATGGCAAAGATGGACAGGGATTTATTTTAAGAAATGATGGTGCAGGAAACTTCACCGAAGAAGCACCTGAGGTATTTTCAAATATTGGTATGCTTACAGAGGCAAAACACTTTGACTTGAACAAGGATGGCTTAGAAGACATTATTGTAGTGGGAGAATGGATGTCTCCAAAAGTGTTTATAAACGTTCAAGGTGCATTTAATGAGGCCAAAGAAAGCTATGGACTATTAAAAGATACTGGTTTGTGGGCAAGCTTAGAGATAGCAGACTTAAATGCAGACGGACACCAAGATCTTGTGATTGGAAATATTGGAGAGAACAGCTTTTACAAAAAAGGAATGAAAATGTTTGTGAAAGATTTTGATGAAAATGGTACTGCAGAACAAATCATGACCTATCATGAAAACGGGGCAGACTATCCCATCTTAGACCGAGATGAACTTTTTAAGCAAATCCCCTCATTAAAGAAAAAATACCTCTATTACAAAGACTACGCCAATGCAAATATGACCGATCTGTTTGGAACGGACGTTTACCAAACAGCTTTAATAAAAGAGCTTCATGTATTGAGCAGCGCAATTTACTGGGGCAGTGACAGCACTTTCACAAGAAAAGCACTGGCTCCTGAAGTGCAGTACTCGAATGTGGGTAGTATTCTTTTAGAAGATTTAGACAACAAAGGAAAAATAGATATTATACTAGGTGGAAATCAGTCTAAAATAAAACCCCAGTTTGGACCATTAGAATCTTCAAATGGTTGGATATTAAAACAACAAAAGAACGGTATCTTTGAAAAACCGGAATCTTTGGGTGTAAAAGGAGACATTAGATCAATTATAAGCTTTAAAGATAAAGACCAATATTCAATAATTTTAGGTATAAACAATGACAGCATTAAAATCAAAAACATTCAATAGTATTTTCACCTTTGCCCTCTTAGGAATGCTTTTAATCAGCCTAGGCTCGTGTCAGTCTAAATACGATCGCACCGTAAAAAAAGAAATGGCCTCTGGTAAGAGAATAGACAGCCTCCAATTTAATTTGTATTTCGGAGACAGTAAAAAAGACTTTTTTGCCAAGTGTTGGGAACTAAACAAAAAAGGACTCATTAAACAGGGACCAAAAAACCAGTTTGTAGCCTACGAACTAAAAGGGACTTCTGAAACTTCCATGACCCACCTTTTTTATGGAATTTTTAATGAGGAAAAACAAATGATTGGGCTAGATATGGAATTTACCTATGACGGATGGTCTCCATGGACAGAAAAACTTCAATCGGATAAATTGCTATTTGTAGCTATGGATACCCTCAAAAAATGGTATCCTGGAAATGATTTTTTCTTGTTAGAAAATAAACAACTAAACACGCCTACCTATGTTAAAATTGACGGAAACAGACAGATAATCATTCATGCTCAAGGAGATAAAGACGTAAAGGTTACTTTAGAAGACCTCAGACATAAGTTTCCTGCATTAAAATAAACCCATGAAAAACGCTATTTTTAGTAAACTTCCCTTGACGATAGCTTTGTGCTGCATGGTCATGATGTTGGTGAGCAGTTGTGAAGAGAAGACCAATACCTTATTTGAAATTCAGGACAATCGCTCCATTGGTATGGCCTTTGAAAACACCTTAGAATTCTCCAATGAATTTAATGTGTATACCTACCGAAACTTTTATAACGGAGGAGGTGTAGCCATAGGAGATATTAATAATGACGGCTGGGCAGATGTTTACTTGACCGCAAATCAGAAGCCCAATCAATTGTTTTTAAATAAAGGGGGGTTTACATTTGAAAATATTTCGGAATCTGCTGGAATAGGCGGAAATAGAGCATGGTCAACCGGAGTGACTATGGTGGACATTAACGCAGACGGCTATTTAGATATTTATGTGTGTAATTCAGGTGATGTTTCTGGAGACAGCAAACAAAATGAATTATTCATCAATCAAAAAGACAACACTTTTAAAGAAGAGGCAGCCGCTTATGGCTTAGCAGACAAAGGCTTTTCTACCCATGCTTCCTTTTTTGACTACGACAAAGACGGAGATCTAGATGTATACCTGTTAAACAACTCCTACCAAGCGATTGGAAGCTTTGACCTCAGAAGAAATGAAAGACCCAAAAGAGATGTATTGGGTGGCGACAAACTGCTCGAAAATCAGGACGGAATTTTTGTAGACGTGAGTGAGAAAGCGGGTATTTACGGTTCAGTAATTGGCTTTGGATTGGGCGTTACTGTAGGTGATGTAAACAACGATGGTTGGGAAGATATTTACGTGTCTAATGATTTTTTTGAAAGAGATTACTTATACATCAATAATAGGGATGGTAGCTTTAAAGAGACCCTTACCGCTTCAATAAACTCTATTTCTGGCGCATCTATGGGGGCAGATATGGCAGATATAAACAACGATCAAAAAGCAGATATTTTTGTTACTGAAATGCTTCCTTCCAATTATGAAAGACTTAAATCAGTGACCACTTTTGAAAATTGGGACAAATACACTTACAACGTTAAAAATGGCTATTACCACCAATACACTAGAAACACCCTCCAACTAAATAACGGAGACAATACATTTAGTGAGATTGGCAGATTGGCAGGTGTAGAAGCCTCGGATTGGAGTTGGGGTGCATTGTTTTTTGACATGGACAACGACGGCNTAAAAGACCTTTTTATTGCCAACGGAATTTACAGGGACCTTACAGACCAAGACTACCTTCAATACGTTTCCAGTGACGAGGTCATTAACTCCATTGTGACTAACAANCAAGTAGACTACGCTAGGCTAATAGATATTATACCTTCTAATCCTATTGAAAATCAGGCTTATAAAAATTTAGGTGATTTAAAATTCAACAGAGATGCTGCTCTAGGGTTGGAGACTAAAGGGTTCTCTAACGGGGCCGCTTATGGAGATTTAGACAATGACGGCGATTTAGATTTGGTCGTTAACAATGTAAATATGCCGCTGTTTGTCTATAAAAACACCAGTGAGAACAAAACCAACAATAACTTTATTCAGTTTAATCTAAAAGGAACTGGAAAGAACACATTTGCAGTAGGAACATTAATTGAGGTGTCTCAAGGTGACAATACATATAGCGTTGCACAACAGCCTATTAGAGGCTTTCAATCTAGCATGGATCAAAGACCACATATTGGTTTACCCTCTGACAATTCAGTTCAAGTAAAAGTCACTTGGCCAAATGGTATGGTCACTATTAAAGATGAGGTGCAAACCAATCAACTGCTTCAGTTGGAGATGTTAGATGGAGTGGTCAATACTAATTTGTCTGAAGCTCCAGACGCAATTATTTTCTCAGAAATTAATGCGGTAGACGCTTATGTTCACCAGGAAAATAATTTCATTGATTTTAACAGAGACCGTCTGTTGCATCATATGATGAGTACCCCAGGGCCTAAATCTGCTATTGGAGACCTTAATAAGGACGGAATTCAGGATGTCATTATTGGGGGGAGTAAAGGATTTAGATCAGAGGTATTGCTTGGGAACCAACAAGGTCAGTACAAGCATTCAAAAGAATTTAACTTTTCAGAGGATTTGGCTGCTGAAGTAACTGCTGTAGCTTTATTAGATGCAGACGGCGACGGAGATTTAGATATTTATTTGGGGAATGGGGGCATAGAATTTTCAAAGTTTTCCTCTGAATTGGCAGATCAATTATACCTCAATAATGGTGATGGAATATTTAGTCCTTCTCCAAATGTGTTACCCACTGCAAGTAGCTACTTCAATACTTCTGTTGTGAGTACAGGAGATTTTGATCAAGATGGAGATACAGACTTATTTGTAGGCGAAAGGTCTATTACCGCCGCATATGGCGTTCCAGTAAATGGCCATTTATTACGCAATGATGGTACTGGAATATTCGCAGATCAAACAGCCATACTTGCACCAGGATTGAATGAAATTGGTATGATTACAGACGCGAATTTTAATGACATAGATGCAGATGGTGACCTAGATCTAGTGGTAATAGGAGAGTTTATGGGTATAGAGATATTCTTAAATGATCAAGGATCTTTCACAAAAAAAGCCAGCGAATTACAGCAGGAAAAAGGCTGGTGGAGTGCCTTAAAAATCGCCGATGTAAATCAAGATGGTTTTCCTGATTTAATCGTAGGAAATCATGGAGAAAACTCCAGATTTAAAGCAAGTAAAGAACAACCCATTTGTCTTTTTGTTCAGGATTTTGACCAAAATGGGGCCTTAGACCCTGTCATGGGTTTCACCGCAACGGACGGTAAAGTGTACCCTTACAATTTGAGGCACAATCTAATTGATCAAATGAAGGGACTTAAAAAGAAGTTTCCAGATTACAACAGCTTTAAAAATGCCGATTTAAATACCATTTTTTCTGAAGAAGCTTTAAACCTAAGCACAAAAGCAACGGCAGTTGAATTAAAAACTTCTATTTATATCAATGATGGAAATGGAGGGTTTACATCTATCCCACTTCCAAAGCAAGTTCAAATGTCACCAATATTTGCCATTGAAACTGGTGATTTTGATTTAGATGGTGACATAGACATAGTCCTTGCGGGAAACTTATTTAGGGTAAAACCAGAAGTGGGCAGGTACGACGCTAGCTTTGGAACATTTTTAGAGAATACTGGAAATGACACCATTGGAACACCCATATTTAAGGTCACTCCAGGAAACAAGGGGTTAAAAGTAACTGGAGAAGTGAGGTCAATTCAAAAGACTAACAACACCCTATTATTTGTTAGAAACAGTGATGCTATTTTGAGATATAAATTCTAAAATGAAAAAACACTTATTATTACAGATCACCAAAAACACTTTTTTGCTCACAGCCCTATTTGCTGTGCTTCAAAGTTGCGAATCTCCAAAAGAAGTTTCGCCAGTATATTTTAATTCCATTACAGCAGAACAAAGTGGGGTAGATTTTGAAAATACTTTAACGCCCAGTGCAGACTTAAATATTATAGAATACCTCTATTTCTACAACGGTGCAGGAGTGGCCATTGGAGATTTAAATAATGATGGATTAGAAGACCTGTTCGTCACTGGAAATCAGGTTCAAGACAGGGTCTATGAAAACTTGGGAGGGCTTAAATTTAAAGACCAAACAGCTACTGCAGACATAAATACACAAAACAGTTGGTCAAATGGGGTTACCCTGGCAGATGTCAATAACGACGGCCTATTAGATGTTTATGTGTCTGTTGTAGGAAATTATAAAACACTTAAAGGACACAACAAACTGTTCCTAAACCAAGGTGATTTTAAATTTAAAGAAATTTCAAACGAAGTACATATTGACTTTTCAGGATTTGGTACCCAAGCGAGTTTCTTTGATTATGACAACGACGGAGACTTGGACCTCTACTTACTCAACCATACCGTACACACACCTAGAAGTTATGGAAAGACGGAGAAAAGGGTAGAGAAAGATGCGCTTTCAGGAGATTTATTATTTGAAAATACACTAGAAACGGGTGTTTTAAATTTTGTGAATGTCACACAGGCTGCAGGGATATACAACAGCCCATTGGGATACGGATTGGGATTGGCTACCGCAGATTTAAATAAAGATGGATTCATTGATATTTACGTTGGAAATGATTTTCACGAAAACGATTATATCTATCTCAATAACGGAGACAAAACCTTTAGAGAAGCCAGTGCGGAAGTGACCAGTCATAGTAGTAGATTTACCATGGGATTAGACGCTGCAGACCTTAATAACGACGCATTAATTGATGTATTTACATTAGATATGATGCCCGATCAAGCCGCTATACTCTTAAAATCTGGTGGTGAAGATTCAGATAAAGTGGCTCAAATTAAAGAGGGTTTTGGATTTCAGCCACAGTATTCCAGAAATAATTTTCAATTAAACAACGGAGAAGGGGCTTTTCAAGAAATAGCCCTACTCACAGAAACTTATGCCACAGACTGGAGTTGGTCTGCGCTTATTGAAGACTTTGACAACGACGGGCTTTCAGATATTTTTATTAGCAACGGTATATACAGAAGACCTAATGATTTAGATTATATTAACTACCTAAGCAATGTAAATTTTAGCCAATACAACCAAGACCAACAAGACCTTCTAGAAAAAAAGCTAATTGATGAAATGCCCCAATTAGAAATTGCCAACGTACTGCTGTATAATGAAGGCGGGCTAAAATTCAAAAAATATACAGAAGCAGCTGGACTGAAAAACAACTACTCCAATGGTGCTGCCTATGCAGATTTGGATTTAGATGGAGATATAGACCTAGTGGTGAACAATATCAATAGCCCTTTAGAGATCTTAGAAAACACTCAGGACCCTATCACACACAATTTTGTTGGGCTACAATTGGTTCCAACACAGGATATACCAAACACTAGTGGTGCAAAAGTGACCCTCTTTGCGGGGCAACAAGTATGGTATAAAGAGCTGAGTGCTACTAGGGGTTACGCATCGGCTTCCAGCCAAAATATTCACTTTGGAATTGGGAAAAATACCGCTGTTGATTCCATCGCTATAATTTATCCTGTTGGTGGAAAACAAACCATCAAAAATGTTTCTATCAATACCTATCAAGAAATAAGTGCGCTTATAAACTCAAGAATAGCGCCAACCAAAACAGACAAAAACAATACGGGGGCGGTTGTAGACTTTCCATTTACCCACCTAGAAAATAAATATTACGACTACGAAAGAGAGCCTTTAATGTTGGAAAAACTCTCTACAGAAGGGCCTTGTTATGTATTTGAAGATTTTAATGGAGATGGTTTAAAAGACCTATATATTGGAGGTGCTAAATACCAAGAAAGTGCTTTTTATACTCAAAATAAATCAGGTGATTTTACTGCAGAGATTAAAAAAGTCATTACTGAAGACGCCCTTTATGAAGACGTAGACGCTGCCGCTATAGATTTTGACAATGACGGAGATTTAGACCTCTATGTAATGAGTGGCGGCAATGACAGTCCTGAAGGAGATATTCAATTGGTAGACAGACTTTACATAAACGACGGAAAAGGAAATTTCACCAGATCCAAGGCCAATTTACCTATGGCCAATGGAGGAAGCATCGCTGTGGCAGATTTTGACAATGACGGCTTTTCAGACTTGTTTTTAGGATTTAGGTCTGTGCCTGGAGCCTATGGTATTTCACCCTCTAGCGTTATTTTAAGAAACACCCAGAAAGGTAATTTTGAACTTCTGGCCCGTAAAGACTATGGAATGATCACTGACAGTGCTTGGGGAGATCTTAACCAAGACGGTTTATTGGATTTGGTGCTGGTTGGAGACTGGATGCCCATTACTGTTTTAATTAACAAAGATGGTAGAAATTTTGAGAATCAGACAAAGGCATTGGGCTTGGCTAATACACAAGGCTTGTGGAATACTGTTTTATTAGAGGACTTAAATGGGGATAATAAACCAGATATAATTGCAGGAAACGCTGGTTTAAATATGAAAATTAAGGCTTCTGAAAAAAACCCTGTAGAAATATATCTAGAAGATTTTGACAAAAATGAACAACTAGATCCTACCATATTTCACACTTTCGAAGGGGAGCACATCCCATTTGCTTCCAAGGATATGCTCAGCAAGCAAATGCCCATGCTCAAAAAGAAGTTTACTTCCTACACCTCCTTTTCTAAGGTGAGAGAAATAGGGCAACTTTACAGCAACCCACCTGCTGAGATAGAAACCAAATTCCTCAAAGAACTGCGCTCTATGGTGTACCTAAATAACACTACTTTCCAAGGGGTGCCTTTACCCATTGAAGCCCAAATGAGCAGTATTGAAGACTTTTATTTAGACAAGCAATCCGGCGCTATACAACTGTATTACGTTGGGAATTATAAAGGTTTTGTAACAGAATTAGGAAATACACCTGCAAATACTGGCGGAATACTATCCGAATTTAACGGAAATACATTTACAAAAAACAACAGTTTACCCCTGCCTCCTTTTATGGAAGCAAGGGCAATTGGGCCTTTAAACAACAACAAATTATTGGTGCTTTTCAACAATGACAGCGCTAAAACTATTGACTTAAACCATAAGTAAAATGAAAGTAATCAAATCACTTCTTTTATGTAGTGCTGTCTTTTTTAGCCTATTGGGCTGTGAAGAAAACAACACCTATAAAGCGCGCTTAAAAGACCCTCAGCTATTTCACAATAGCATGCAAGCACTGTCAGATGTAATCGTGTACGATATTTTTTCTCCTCCTGTAGCTTCTAGGGTATATATGTATCCTACTATTGCTGCATATGCTGTCATGCAAAAACAATATCCNAANAAATATGAGGATATGGCCGGACAACTCAGCGACTTTAAAANCATCCCGGAAATAAACGACCCAGACATTCATGCAGAATTGGCTGCCATTCACGCCTTTTTAAAAGTAGGTACTGCCTTAATTTTTTCAGAAAATAAAATAATAGAATACAGAGATTCCCTTTACGCTAGCCTAGAAAAAGACGGACTTCCTTCAAGTGTAAAAGAAGCTTCATTGGCATATGGGGACTTAGTTGCTGCGCATATTTTGGCGTGGGCAGACACTGATTTTTACAAACAAACCAGAACCTTTCCAAAATATACCATACAAGAAGGTACTGCTTTTTGGAAGCCTACCCCTCCTGATTATATGGAAGGAATAGAGCCACACTGGAATAAAATAAGAACGCTAGTTTTAGATACGGCGGATCAGTTTGAACCAGCCCCTCCTTATCCTGTAGATATGAGTAAAGACAGCCCATTTTACAAAGAATTGATGGAGGTGTACGAATTGGGTGAAAAAATAGATGGAAGCACAGAAGCTACAGAAATTGCCAGCTTCTGGGACTGTAACCCTTATGTATCTCACCACAGAGGACACGCCATGTTTGCTACAAAAAAAATCACCCCAGGAGGGCACTGGATTGGGATTACTAAAATTGCTGCCAAACAGGCACAAAGTAATATGGATGAAAGCATTAACGCCTATGCTAGGGTATCTATTGCCCTATTCGACGGTTTTATTTCATGTTGGAATACCAAATGGAATACTTTAATTGTAAGACCAGAGACCATTATTAACGAGTTTTTAGATGAAACTTGGTTGCCTTTGCTTCAAACACCTCCTTTTCCAGAATATACCTCTGGACATTCTGTAATCTCAAGGGCTTCTGCCGTAGCACTCACTGACATTTATGGTGACACCTTTTCATTTGCAGACACCACAGAAGAGGTCTATGGATTAGGCGTGAGGTCTTATGACTCATTTATTGCGGCCTCAGAAGAGGCTGCTGTGTCTAGACTTTATGGAGGGATTCATTATAGAAGGGCTATAGACGAAGGGGTAAAACAAGGAGATGCTGTAGGTAAATTCTTGGTAGAGAAATTAAAGACCTTAAAATAAAGTATATTAGACAAAAATAATCATCAACCAAATTATCACATATGTTAGGAATTTTATCTTTTGTTGGGTTTACCCTTTTGGTAGCCGTTGTAGCTTATTTTGCCACTAGAAAAACCAACGAACAATCTTCAGATGGCTATTTTCTTGGCGGAAGAAGTTTAACTGCTGGCGTAATAGCGGGTTCACTATTACTCACCAATTTGTCCACCGAACAAATCGTAGGGCTCAATGGCTCTGCCTATGAAAGTGGTTTATCTGTAATGGCCTGGGAAACCCTCGCCGCTATAGCTATGGTAGTTACCGCTATTTTTTTATTGCCCAGATATTTAAAAGGAGGGCTTACAACAGTTCCGCAATTTTTAGCGACCCGTTTTGACGTCACTACAAAAACAATTACCTCTGTACTTTTCCTAACAGGATATGTAGTGGTTTTACTGCCTGTAATTTTATATTCAGGGTCTGTAGCCATTAGTGGGATGTTCAACATTCCGGAACTATTAGGTGTCACTGAGACAGAAGCTTTATGGATTTGTGTCTGGGGCATAGGGATTACAGGTGGAATATATGCGGTATTTGGTGGTTTAAAAGCCGTTGCTGTATCTGATTCTATAAATGCCATTGGCCTTTTGATTGGGGGGCTTATGATTCCTCTTTTTGGCCTCATGGCTATTGGAGACGGAAATGCTTTAGACGGTCTAAATATTTTGGTCCAAGAAAACCCAGACAAGTTTAAATCCATGGGTAGTGAATCCGACCCAGTACCTTTCCACACTATTTTTACTGGGATGATGCTGGTGCAATTATTTTATTGGGGAACCAACCAACAAATTATTCAACGAGCACTCGCAGCCAAAAACTTAGCGGAGGGCCAGAAAGGACTTATGTTGGCCGCATTTATTAAAGTATTGGGTCCTTTATTGGTGGTATTACCCGGACTCATTGCCTATCATTTATTCGAAGGGGGCCTTGAAAAGGCCGATACCGCCTACCCTATGCTCGTAGCAGAAGTATTGCCTGAAGCCTTGGTTGGGTTTTTTGCCGCAGTACTCTTTGGGGCCATTTTAAGCTCCTTTAACTCTGTGCTCAATAGCTCCGTTACCCTATTTGGTGTAGACATTTACAAACAACACATTAACCCAGAAGCCAGTGAGCTTCAAATGGTTAAAAACGGAAAACGCTTTGGGCTAGTTTTAGCGATTGCTGCTATGTTTATAGCACCATTAATTGCTAATGCCGGAACATTATTTGACTACCTTCAAGAAGTGAACGGAATTTATAGTATTCCCATCCTGACCATTATTTTCGTGGGTTACACCACTAAAAGGGTTCCTGCAATAGCAGCTAAAGTCGGTGTTGTATCAGGCTCACTATTGTATATCATTAGCCAGTTTGTACTTCAGCCAATGGTAACAGACAATGGGGGAACTTACCCACATTATTTGGACGTTATGGCCATATTATTCTTNCTCAATACGGCAATAATGTTAGTGATTGGTCAATTAAAGCCTATGGCAACTCCTTACGAATTGAGCTATACCAAACAAGTAGACATCCTTCCTTTTAAATACGTCAAAGAGGTTGGAATAGCCATCTGTGTNTTGGTGATTGGCGTATACTTATACTTTGCCTAACAGCTTAATAAACACTCAGATACTGTATTTAAAGCGCGGNCTAAAGGCCGCGCTTTTTTTTAACGTCCTTTTAAAACATTAAGANNGGCTTCTTTTATACCTTTGTTGTATGGGTCACAAAAAATTAAGCTATTTTTTTCTATTCCTACTCATAGGCTGTGGTTCCTTATGGGCACAAGAAAACACCAGTAAACGGGTAAAAATAGGTGACAACAAAAAAGAAAAATCAGGGGAAACACCTTTTAAACTGCCCCCTCCAAACAGCAAAAACACCCCTGAAAAACTCTTGTATCCTGTAGCGGAAACCTTAGAAAAAAACGGTATTAAAATGCTTCCTGACAGAACTTTGGTCCAAGCAGGCGCTTACTTAAAAATAGACCCAAAAATACGAGAAAAAGAAAGCAAAAAAGCCAAAAATTACTTTGGCAATGTGAATTTAGGTGCTGTAAAAACGGTGTCTAAATTTGTTGGTGTGGTGTGTAGGGACCACGAATACGTAGATGGAGACCGTGTAAGAATATACCTCAACGGCGACATTGTAGCACAGAATCTTTTCCTAACTGCTGGTTTTCAAGGAGTTAATGTAGACCTCAAAGAAGGTGTAAACACCCTAGTTTTCGAAGCTTTAAATCAAGGTGCCTCTGGACCAAATACCGCTCAGGTAGACGTTTATGACGAAAAGGGAAACCTAGTACACCAAAACATCTGGAACCTTTCCACTGGGGCTAAAGCCACTATGGTTCTGGTGAGAGAATAAGAACCCTCCAAATTGTAAATCAGTAGCGACTTTTTAAGTTTTAAAAAAGCCTATTCCCCCGGATGGTAGNTTCGCTGAGCATCTTTTAACACGGCTTNTTTATAAAAAAGTACTTCCTTAAAATTAGCCTCCGCATAACGAGACANNTGGTCTCCAAAATGGGGCGAATTTAGATCGCCACTCTGCCCGCCAGCTAAAATACTTTTTGCTTGTAGTTTTTCTCCAAAAGAAAC